>Ga0209487_1004161_pt1 | contig 11197 bp, 8 predicted proteins | sample Poulit2012_FD_187524 | JGI IMG/M metagenome (GOLD analysis project Ga0209487, IMG submission 187524) | Agricultural soil microbial communities from Georgia to study Nitrogen management - Poultry litter 2012 (SPAdes) (version 2) | ecosystem: Environmental > Terrestrial > Soil > Agricultural land... | reverse complement strand
TCATCGCCTTGTACATTTACCACAATATCCACATCCATATCAGCTACAGCTTCTGCAATTCTATCGCTTCCAGACTCATGCTCAGCTTTACTTCGCAATGCTTTCCCACCATATTCCACCACCGCATCGTATATAGTGTCGCTATCGGTAACCACATATACTTCATCGAATAAACCGGTGTTTTTAGTAGCCTCATAGGTACGGATAATAACTGGTTTTCCTTCTAAGTCCTTCATTAGCTTTCCTGGGAATCTAGATGCTGCATAGCGTGCAGGAATCATGGCAATAATTTTCATAGAAATAGTTTTGATTTATACAAAAATACAAATATTGTTGGTGTGTTTACTTTTCAATCAATCGATGTTAAAAATCCTCACTGTCGGCAAAGAACTCGTTATTAAACCCAATTAAATAGAGTTTTTTCTCTGCTCGTGTAACGGCGGTATACAACCAACGCAGATATTCTTTGTTTACACCATCTGGAAGGTAAGGTTGTTCAACAAACACAGTATCCCATTGTCCACCTTGGGATTTATGGCAGGTAATGGCGTAAGAAAATTTTACTTGTAAAGCATTAAAGTATGGATTCTTACGTACTTCTTGGTATTTTTTATAATTGGAGTTTAAGTGTGCATAATCGGCCATAACCTCTTGGTATAGCTTATTGCTTTCCTCGTAGGTTAGCGATGGCGATTCAGAGGTTAATGTATCTAAGATAATAACGGTTTCGAAAGATCCCATTTTCTGATAATCAATCAAGCGCACTTCTACTTTTGCAAATCTAAATCCATAAAGCTCTTTTATGTTTCTAATCCTAAGAATTTCGATAATATCTCCATTAGCAATAAAACCCGCCTCGGAGTTTGCCTTTACCCAAAAGTAATTGTTTTTAACCACCATCAAGTTATCCCCCGCTGCTAGTTCACTTTCTTGAAGCAGGATGCGACTTCGGATATTCTGGTTATATAAATTTGCTCGTTTGTTCGAACGAACGATAAATACACTGTCTTGGTCCCTATCACTAGAATAGCTCTGTTGAATGGCATCCATTAGTTCATGTCCATCCAAAGGGCGTATCACATCGGGCATGCCAACATGTCGGAGTTTCATAGCTTCATAAAAACCGTCTTGAATCCTCTTGCGGATTTCGGTAGCGTTTACTAAAATCCCACTATCAAGTTCTTGACGTACCACTTCATTTAGCTCTACTTCCATCACTTTCTTATCAAAATACATTTCCAAGGTACTTCGCTCTAAAGCTGGACTTATATCAAGACGAACTGGTGGTAATTGCGCCGTATCTCCAATTAAAATCAGTTTACAATTTATTCCTTGGTCTACATAAGTAATCAGATCATCTAGCAAGGAACTGGAGTTAAACATATCGCCCGAGGTATCGCGATCGGGTATCATAGAGGCTTCATCGACAATGAAGATGGTATTCTTGCTTTTGTTTTTCTGTAAGGTAAAACTAACCTTACCACCACGTTGATTTTTCGGATAATAGATACGTCTGTGAATGGTAGATGCCTCTCTTCCAGAGTAATTGCTTATAACTTTAGCCGCACGACCTGTAGGTGCAAGCAATACTGCCGATTTAAAAACATGCCATAGGTTTTTGACAAGTGTACCGATTATTGTAGTTTTACCCGTTCCGGCATAACCTTTGAGGAGGAATATACTGTCTTTGGAATCGTCCAAAACGAAATCAGTAAGACGTTGTAATGCTATTTCTTGATTATTGGTTGCCGTATGAGGGAAATCTTGAATAAGTAAATGGTAGAATTCTCTTTTAGTCATTAATTTATTACTAGATTGGATTTCAAAGATAGGCATGTTTTATTGGCATTTGACTTTTACCAATAAAAATTTATTGTAGATTTGCTTTTATTGACATTTAAAAAATTACCTTAAACTATATAATAATGAGAATTGTCACACGAATAGTACTCTGGGCAGTAATTGCCTTCTTAGGCTGGAAACTTGTAAAAGCGATTAACGGACCAGTTGAATTTAACAAGGTTAAAGAGGTTCGATATGCCAAAGTAATCGAAAAGCTGAGAGACATTCAGTCTGCACAGCTAGCTTACCAAAGCCTAAACGGTAAGTTTGTAGGGTCATACGATAGCCTTATTCAGTTTATCGACACGGCACAATACGCTATCACCACTAGAAGGGATACCAGCTTTGCCGATAGAGAAAGAAACATCGCTTTCGGTTTAGACCCAGAAGATGGGGGTTACTATTTAGAGGAGATAATTGTAGATACGATTGGCTTTAAAAGCGTAAAAGATTCATTGTTTGCAGGAACCGATCGATATAAGAACATGATGAAGCTTCCTTATGATTGGGCTTCGGGTGAAATTGAGCTAGATGCTGGGTTTATAGAGCGAAAAGGCACAAAATATGCTGTTTTCCAAGCAAGAGTTGCAAAAGAAAGCATCTTAAAAGACCAAGACCCTAATTTAGTAGCACAAGAAAACCTTATCCAATCGGTGGATGGAGTTAATGGGCCATATATCCAAGTAGGAGATATGAATGAAATCAATACCAGTGGAAACTGGCCAGAATTCTATGATTCAAGAAGAAGGAAAGAATAACGATACTATCACTACAAAGAATAAAAGACTGTCTGTTCAAATTTCTTTGACTGGACAGTCTTTTTTAATCTCTTGCGCAAAAACGAATAAAGTAGAATGGAAAGCGCAGGAACGATGGCTTTATTCTCTTTCGCGTCCAGATGAATTATTAAATAGAACCATTCGTATTCTAGAAAACTCCAGTTTAGATTTAAGCCAGATAACGGAAGTCAATCTTTTTTATCACACCCCACTATATACCCTAGTGCCTAGCGAGATCTGGGATGACGAAGATCCAGCGCTCTATTTAAAGTATACGCTAAAAACCTTCCCCCACGATTTTATAGCCCACGAAACCATCCTAAAAGGAAAAACAAACTTGGTTTACATACCCTTCGTAAATCTAAACAACTATTTCTTTGAGAAGTTCGGAAGTTTTCACTATTATCATGCTTTAGGCCCTTGGATAGATTACTGTGCAGAGGTAATTGGTGAGAAAACAGGAGTTTTTGCAAACTTCACCAGCAAACAGCTAGATATAGTAGTATTTAAAGATGGTGCCTTGCAATTAGCCAATTCTTTTGAATACCATACTCCCGAGGATGTGGTGTATTATGTACTGTTTGTATACGAACAAGTAGCGCTGAGCACAGAGGAAACCCCTATTTATATTTCCGGAGCAGTCAGCCAATCTACCGCAATACATTCAGAGCTTTACACCTACATTAGACATGTCGAGTTTATACCGACCTATAAATTATCCATAAGCCGCTTGGGCAAAGAAAAAGCCCACAAAGAATTATTACTAAAACTAGGATTACAATGCGCATCATATCAGGAAAACATCAAAGAAGAAAAATAACACCGCCAAGAGATCTCCCTGTACGACCTACAACAGATATGGCGAAAGAAGCATTATTTAATATTCTTGCTAATAGAATTGACAGTTACACTACCTTAAACGTACTAGATCTTTATTCAGGAACAGGAAGTATCAGCCTAGAATTCGCTTCTAGAGGTGCAAAATTGGTAACTAGTGTCGATACCAATAACAAGTGTATCCGATTTGTAAAATCTACCTCCGAAGAGTTAGAATTACCTATTCAAACCATTCGCATGGCAGCAGAGCAATTCGCATCTAAATTAAATCTATCGTACGACATTATTTTTGCCGATCCACCGTATGATATTTCTGATGAAGAATTGATGGAGTTATCCGAAGCTGTTTACGACAATTTATTGGTCGAAGGTGGAATATTTATACTAGAACATTCTAGACGTGCCTTAAGGGATGTTGAGGAGCTACCGCATCAAACCGATTTACGTAGGTATGGCAATACTAGGTTTAGATTTATTGAAAAGAAAAATAAAGCAGGTCTATAAGCCGGATTCTGTACTATAAATAGCCCTTATCATTTATCTGGATGTATAATTGCTTATACACTCTAGCTGCCTACCCTCTTGCGTAGGGCGGGTACCCTAAAATACAAGTATACGTGGCATTTCACCGCATAGAGTTTGCCTGCTTTCACTACAGCATTACCTGTACCTTCTCTCTGTTGCACTAGTCCTCCTCCAGCCTAAGTTGGAGGGACGGCCGTTAGCCGCTATGCTTCCCTGTGGTGTCCGGACTTTCCTATCGCATCAAGCGATGCAATCGATAAGGCGACCTGCTCCTGCAAAAATACAACAATTCTAAATGCAAACCTAGCACTAAACCCAACGAGAGTGTCTTAGTAGCATCCTTTTAGACAATTACGAGCAGGATAAAATTATATCCCTTATTATTGTTTTATTAATGAGGCCACATCCTTATATTTGCATGGAAGCTTATGGAACATTTTATAGTATCAGCCAGAAAACATAGACCTACAGAATTTAACGAAGTAGTAGGCCAGCGTACCATTACGTCTACGCTTGAAAACGCTATTGCTAGCGGACAACTTGCACAAGCCTTACTCTTTACCGGACCAAGAGGTGTTGGTAAAACCACCTGTGCACGAATCTTAGCAAAAAAAATAAACGAAACCAGTGCCGATCAAACGGATGAAGACTTTGCGTTCAATATCTTTGAACTCGACGCCGCTTCAAATAACTCGGTAGACGATATCCGAGAATTAATCGATCAAGTACGGGTACCACCACAAGTAGGAAAATACAAAGTCTATATCATAGACGAGGTGCACATGCTCTCAACAGCCGCATTTAACGCGTTTCTAAAAACACTAGAAGAGCCACCAAACCACGCCATCTTTATCTTGGCAACTACCGAGAAACATAAGATAATACCTACCATACTTTCAAGGTGTCAAATATTTGATTTCAAGCGTATTAGCGTATTAGATATAAAGGATCACTTACAGAGCATTGCAGAGAAAGAAGGGATTACAGCCGACGAAGATGCCCTGCATATCATCGCGCAAAAAGCTGATGGTGCTTTGCGAGATGCCTTATCTGCCTTTGACCGAGTAGTTGGTTTTTCTGGAAACCATTTAACCCGAGAAGCCGTTGCAGAAAGCTTAAATGTACTGGACTATAGTTATTACTTTGAGATTACCTATCTCCTATTAAAAAACGACATTCCCAATACGTTTTTAGCGTATAATATTATCTTGAATAAAGGATATGATGGCCATGAGTTTATACGAGGCCTAGCTTCGCATTTTAGAGATTTATTAGTAGGTCAAAATGAAGCTACCATTGCCCTATTGGAAGTGAGCGATAATGTAAAAGAAATGTATTTAAAGCAATCCAAAATGGCTTCAACAAACTTCTTAAAGAAAGCCATTAGCCTTGCTAATACATGCGACCTTGCTTACAAGAACAGCCAAAACCAAAGGCTACTAGTAGAGCTTTGTTTATTAGAAATAGCTTCTCTTACCTCTACAGAGGAAAAAAAAAATGAAGTAGAAAGGGTAATCCTAGCGCCTGATGCGATAACACGTGGTCCGGAATCCCCTATTCTATCCCCTGCAAAGGAGACAACAAAGCCTAAGGAAGAAGTACCAAAGGAAAAATCAACAGAGGCTTCAAAACCAGCGCAAGCACCAACACAAGAGGAGAAAACTTTAGATACGGAGCAAACCGACCATATTTCTGTTACAGAGGAAATACCGCACACTGAAGAAAAATCGGTGGAGAAAGAGGTAGTAGAAAAATCGGCAGAGAAGGACACCAACGCCCCTACTGCTACACCAACTATAACTTCGAAAGAAGCTACGACCACAATGGCCAAAGAGCCAGTTAAAACAACAAAACCTACAAAACGAAGAGTTTCGTCTTTATCTCTTAGTAGTGTAGAAAAGCGACAAAAGATTAAAAAGGAGGTAGAAGCTAGAAAGCCTGCCCAAGTAGATTTACCGAAAGAACCTTTTACACAAGAAGAGTTTGAGAAAGTTTGGAAGGCTTATAGCGATAAAGTAAGTAAAAAGCGCAAGCACAACCTATCCTCTCATTTAAGCATGGCCATGCCTCAAATAAAAGGCAACAAAGGCTATGTGGAATATCCGAACAATACCATTAAAATTGAGGTAGAGCGAAACCTTGGTAGTTTGTTGGATTACGTTAGAGAGAAGTTGCAAAATTATGATTTTGACTTAGAGATTACGGTAAACGAGGTGGTTACTAAAAAGTACACCTATACAGATAGAGAAATCTACGAGAAGATGACGGAAATGAACCCTAAGCTAGATCAGTTCCGTCGAACCTTAGACTTAGATTTTCAATAAATTATAAAACCTAAATCCAAATACCATCCGCTTTATAGAGTTTCCTATAAAGCGGATTTTTATTTGGCTTAGTACAAAATCTTTAGCCAAACTAGCAAACAGGTACAAGGAATCACCCCCCTAAACTCTACTTGGAATCCCTTATAAAAACCTATTTATTTTGCGTATTTTTGCAGACATATGAAATTCAATATTACATCCGACTTTGAGCCTAAAGGCGATCAACCAGAAGCAATAAAACAGTTGGTTTCTGGAATAAAGAATAACGAGAAGTACCAAACCCTTCTAGGGGTAACCGGTAGTGGAAAAACCTTTACTATGGCCAACGTGATCAACGAATTGCAACGCCCTACCCTTGTACTAGCTCACAACAAAACCTTAGCAGCACAATTGTATAGCGAATTCAGCAGTTTCTTTCCAGAAAATGCCGTCGAGTATTTTGTTTCCTATTACGATTACTACCAGCCAGAAGCTTATATGCCAAGTGCAGGGGTTTATATTGAAAAAGACCTTTCGATAAATGAGGAGATTGAAAAATTGCGACTTAGTGCTACCTCTGCCCTGCTTTCAGGACGTAGAGATGTATTGGTAGTAGCCTCGGTTTCTTGTTTATACGGTATTGGAAATCCCGTTGAATTTCAAAAGAACGTTATTTCCTTAGAAACAGGACAAATCCTTTCACGAACAAAGTTCCTACACCAACTTGTACAGGCGTTATATTCTCGTACCGAAGCCATGTTTTCGCATGGAAATTTCCGTGTAAAAGGCGACACGATAGATGTGTATCCTAGCTATGCAGATCATGCGTTTAAAATTCACTTTTTTGGTGATGAGATTGAAGCGATCGAACTTTTTAATCCCGAAACAAACGAGTTTATTGGCGAGAATGACAAACTTCAAATCTACCCAGCCAATATGTTTGTTACTTCCCCAGATATTTTACAAAATGCGATTAAGGATATTCAGGATGATTTGGTGAAGCAAATAGATTATTTTAAAGAAGTTGGAAAACACCTCGAAGCCAAACGTTTGGAAGAACGTACGAATTTTGATTTAGAAATGATCCGAGAGTTAGGCTATTGTAGTGGGATCGAAAATTACTCCCGCTATCTAGACCAACGAGAGCCAGGAACACGACCGTTCTGTTTATTAGACTATTTCCCAGATGATTATCTGATGTTTATCGACGAGAGCCACGTATCCATACCACAGGTAAGAGCCATGTATGGTGGCGATAGAGCAAGAAAAGAGAACCTAGTAGAATATGGTTTCCGACTTCCAGCAGCAAAAGACAACCGCCCATTAAAGTTCGAGGAGTTTGAAGAGATTCAGGAACAAGTGATATATGTGAGTGCAACCCCTGCGGATTATGAATTAGAAAAAAGCGGTGGTGTCTATGTAGAACAAGTTATCCGTCCAACCGGATTATTAGACCCTGTGATTGAAATTCGACCTAGCTTAAATCAAATCGATGATTTACTAGAAGAAATCCACATACGAGCACAAAAAGACGAACGCGTGTTGGTAACCACATTAACCAAGCGTATGGCAGAAGAACTCACCAAGTATTTAATCCGTATGCAAGTGCGTTGCCGTTATATACATAGTGATATCGATACCTTAGAGCGAGTAGAAATCATGCAGGATTTGCGCAAAGGATTATTCGATGTGCTTGTCGGGGTAAACCTACTACGTGAGGGCTTGGATTTACCAGAAGTATCCTTGGTAGCTATTCTAGATGCCGATAAGGAAGGGTTTTTACGTAGCGAACGTGCGCTTACCCAAACCATAGGAAGAGCAGCAAGGAATTTAGAAGGAAAAGCTATTATGTATGCCGATGTTATAACCAACAGCATGCAGAAAACTATCGACAGCACAAATTATAGACGTAGCAAACAAATTCAATACAACGAAGAAAACAACATCACCCCTACCGCGATTAAACGATCGTACGCTAATAGTTTAGCGGATTATAGAGAGTTGAACACTTCGACGATAGATCCAGTGTTAAAGGCTGCAGAAGAGAGTGTTCAATATCTAAGTAAAGCGGATATCGAAAAGAAAATTCGAGAGACTAGAAGGGCTATGGAGGCAGCTGCTAAAGAATTGGACTTTATCATGGCCGCACAATTACGTGATCAAATGCAAGCCTACCAAGAGCAATTGGACAGTGCTAACTAATAAAATCTTACTATTTTCTTTATGCGTATTCAAGCCTCCCTACTTTTAAGTATAATTCTTTTATCAGGGTTGCAAGCTATTGCCCAAGAAACCAATATAGCAGCGCCCTTATCAATGGAAATTTCACCCGAACGTGCATGGTGGGATTTACAACACTATACGCTTAAGGTGCATGTAGATCCAGATAGCAAATCCATTGCGGGAAGCAACCAAGTTCGTTTTAAAGTGGTATCTGCCGGCACCCACAAAATGCAAATAGATTTACAAGAACCTATGCAGATAGATAGCATTCGCTATGCTGATAAAACGTTGGTGTTTGAAAGAGATCAAGCAGCACACTACATCAGCTTTCCGCCGGAAACCGTTTTTAAGAAGAACCAAATAGACTCTCTTAAAATCTACTTCTCTGGATCGCCTATCCAAGCTAAGAATGCTCCTTGGGATGGGGGAATTGTATGGGAAAAAGATAGCTTGGGTAATGCCTTCGCTGCCAGTGCTGTGCAAGGAATTGGCGCCAGTACTTGGTGGCCCACAAAAGAACACAATTACGATAAACCGGACGAAGGAGTAGATTTATATTATACTACGCATAAGGACTACAGCATTATTGGTAATGGAAAATTGGTGAATATAAAAGACGCTGGTGAGGATTTGCACACCTGGCATTGGCAAGTAAAAAATCCGATAAGCAATTATAACATAAGTTTCAACCTAGGAAAATATGCGGTAATCCAAGATAGCTATGAGGGATTGAATGGAAAACTAGACCTAACATTTTATCCGTTAGCTGCAGATAAAGAAAAAGCGGAAAAACACTTTGCTCAAGTAAAAGACATGTTAGAAGCTATGGAATTTTGGTTTGGCCCCTACCCTTTTTATGAGGACGGATACAAGCTTACCCAAGCACCTTTTGTTGGTATGGAACACCAAAGCAATGTGGCTTGGGGAAATGGCTTCCAACAAGGGTATACAGGAAACGACATGACGCAGACTGGCTATGGGATGACGTTTGACTTTATGATAGTCCATGAATCTATTCACGAATGGTTTGGAAACAGCTTTTCGTATACCGATATAGCCGATATGTGGTTGCATGAAAGCTTTACTACCTATGGAGAAGCCTTGTATGTAGAGTATTTCCACGGAAAAGAAGCTGGGCAGGCCTATACCAAAGGAACTCGCTGGCGCATACAAAACCAAGTGCCAATTCAAGGAGAATATGGCGTAGGGAGCAAACCTGGAATAGATATCTATTTTAAAGGAGCTAATATGCTGCTTACTTTGCGACAAATAATCGACGACGATACGATTTGGCGTGAAATTCTACAACATCTTCAAAGTAAATACCGACATAAGGTAGTAACATCGCAAGCAGTAGAACAAGAAATTGCAACAATGGCCAATCGAGACTTAAAATCCTTTTTCGATGTATACTTACGTCAAGCCCAACCCCCTACATTGCAATGGAAAGTAGAAAACAACCAGCTCCACTTTAGGTATACTGAGGTTCCCGATGACTTTACTATGCCCTTAAGACTTTATATTGCACAAGATCCGATGTGGATTTATCCCACAACCGAATGGCAAAATTCGACTATAAATCCAAACCAAGAGATTCATGTGGACTCCAATTTTTATATAAAAGTAAAAGCTGCTACAGAATCGGAATAACTTTTCCTATGTCCCCCTCTTAAAACTGATTTGTTAAGTCGGAAGTTTGCTAAAAATTCTGTAAATTGCAGTTCCTTTCGCTAGGGAAAATAAAACAATAACATTAAAGTAGATTTTTATGGCAGGACATAGTAAATGGTCAAACATAAAGCACAGAAAAGGTGCACAGGATAAAAGGCGAAGTAAAATTTTCACCCGTCTTATCAAAGATATTACAGTTGCTATAAAGGAAAACAACAACAACGGGGATCCGGAAACGAATCCAGCGCTACGTAACGCCATACAAAACGCTCGTGGTGAGAACATGCCGAAAGATAATATAGAACGAGCAATAAAGAAGGCAACGGGTGCAGATGCAGATAGTTACGATCAGATTACGTTTGAAGGATACGGACCACATGGGATCGCCATTTTTATTGAATGCACCACCGATAATACCAACCGAACGGTAGCCAACATCAGAGCTATATTTAACAAGCATAATGGTACCCTAGGCACCAATGGATCTTTAGAGTTTATCTTTAATCGAACCGGTGTGTTCACTTTCGATAAAGAAAACCTGGATTGGGATTTAGACGAATTGCAATTAGAACTCATAGAAGGCGGTGCTACTTCGTATGACGAAGAAGAAGAAATCTTTATTGTCTATACCGACTACAAAGATTTTGGTACCATGTCCGAGCTTTTAGAGAAACTAAAGCTAGAGCCTAAAAATGCAGAACTACAGCGAATTCCAGTGTCGACAAAAGAACTTGAGCTAGATAAAGCAAAAGAGATTCTAAAAATTATCGATGCTTTTGAAGACGATGACGACGTGCAAAACGTATTCCACAACATGGAAGCAACAGAAGAAGTGTTAGCCCATTTGGAATCCTAGTATAGAAATAAAATAGTAAGAATTTACCTATCGGACGATATTGCCAAATTGGCTCTTATCGTCCGATTTTTTTATGCAATCCATAAACCACCCCACAGTTTCAGACCTTAGATTATAGAGTTCATAGCTTTTCCTCTTGTAAAACATTTAGCAGTACCAGC
>Ga0209487_1004160_pt1 | contig 11201 bp, 8 predicted proteins | sample Poulit2012_FD_187524 | JGI IMG/M metagenome (GOLD analysis project Ga0209487, IMG submission 187524) | Agricultural soil microbial communities from Georgia to study Nitrogen management - Poultry litter 2012 (SPAdes) (version 2) | ecosystem: Environmental > Terrestrial > Soil > Agricultural land... | reverse complement strand
GAGAGCGACGAGACCGGCGAGAGCGACGGGTCCGATGCGGACGGCTCCCCGGTCCCGAGCACCGTCGAGCGGACGAGGCAGTGCCCGGAGGCGACGAAGACCGTCACGGACGCCGGCACCCTGCGGACCGCGCTCGAGAGCGCTCTGCCCGGCGATGTCATCCGCCTGGAGCCAGGCACCTACGAGGGAGAGTTCGTCGCCCAGACGGCGGGCACCCAGGAGGAGCCCATCACGCTGTGCGGTGACCAGGACGCGGTCCTCGACGGCGGCGAGTCCGATGGGGGATACACCCTCCACCTCGACGGGGCCTCGCACTGGCACCTTCTCGGCTTCCAGGTCACCGGCGGGCAGAAGGGCGTGATGGTCGACGGCACCGACCACACCGTCATCGAGGGCCTGACCGTCTCCGACATCGGCGACGAGGCGATCCATCTGCGCACGCACAGCTCCCACAACACCGTCGTGGGCAACCACGTCTTCCGCACGGGGCAGCGCAAACCGAAGTTCGGGGAAGGGATCTACATCGGCTCGGCCGAGAGCAACTGGGAGGACCTGACCGGCGGGGAGCCGGACACCTCCGACGAGAACCTCATCGAGGACAACCGCATCGAGGACGTCACGGCCGAGGCCATCGACGTCAAGGAAGGAACCACAGGAGGAATCATCCGGAACAACACTTTCGACGGCTCGGGAATGGAAGGCGACGACTTCGCGGATTCATGGGTCGACGTGAAGGGCAACGACTGGCTCATCGAAGGGAACATCGGCACGACCTCACCGGCCGACGGATTCCAGACCCACGAGATCCTCGACGGCTGGGGCACCGGGAACATCTTCCGGCACAACACGGCCGAACTGGTCGACGGCGACCACGGATTCGCGCTCACCCCCAGCCTCGACAACGTCGTCGAATGCAACAACGAGGTCTACGACGCGGACAAGGAACTCACGAACACCGAATGCACGGAAGACACCGACGCATCGTGAAAGGACACCCCACATCCATGCCCCTCACCGACATGACGGACACGACGAAGGACGACACCATGCACGCCGATACCCACACCAGCGGTCGGCCGCCCCGGCTCACCGTGGTCGGCACCGGATATCTCGGGGCCACCCATGCCGTGTGCATGGCCACCCTGGGGTACCAGGTCCTGGGCGTCGACGTCGACGCCGCGAAGGTCGAGGCCCTGGTCGACGGGCGGGTCCCGTTCCACGAGCCGGGACTGCCCCAGGCCCTCGACGAGGCCCTGGCCTCGGGACGCCTGGACTTCACGACCGATTTCGCGCGGGCCGCGGACTTCGGTGACATCCACTTCCTGTGCGTCGGCACCCCGCAGCAACCCGGCTCCCATGCCGCCGATCTGCGCTTCGTGGACGACGCGGCCGCCCAGCTGGCCGCGCGGATCACCCGTCCCGCCCTGATCGTCGGCAAATCCACGGTGCCCGTGGGGACCGCCGTGAGGCTGCGGGAGCTCGTGCGCACCCTCTCGCCCGCGGGCGAAGGCCTCGAGCTGGCGTGGAACCCCGAGTTCCTCCGCGAGGGCTTCGCCGTCCAGGACACCCTGCGTCCCGACCGGCTCGTGTTCGGCGTCGCCTCGGCACACGCCGAGCAGGCGCTCCGACAGGTCTACGATCCGCTGCTCGAGGAGGGCACTCCCCTGATCGTGGCGGATCTGCCCACCTCCGAGCTGGTGAAGGTGGCGGCCAACTCCTTCCTGGCCACGAAGATCTCCTACATCAACGCGATGGCCGAGGTCTGCGAGGCGGTCGACGCCGACGTCGGGGTCCTCGCCCGGGCTCTCGCTCTCGACGAGCGGATCGGCGGCCGGTTCCTCCGGCCGGGCCTGGGCTTCGGCGGCGGGTGCCTGCCCAAGGACATCCGGGCGTTCCAGCACCGCGCCCAGGAGATCGGGGCGGGAGAGGCCGTGCGCTTCCTCGACGACGTGGACGCGATCAACGCCCGTCGCCGCACCCGCACCGTCGACATGGTGCGGGATCTGGCCGGCGGCGAGCTGCTCGGCACCCGGGTCGCCGCCCTGGGGGCCGCCTTCAAACCGAACTCCGATGACGTGCGGGACTCGCCCGCCCTCGACGTGGCCCGCCGGCTGCAGCTCGAGGGTGCCGACGTGGTCGTCTACGACCCCGAGGCCGCCGAGAACGCCCACCGCGTGCACCCGGATCTGCCGCTCGCGGCCTCGCTCAGCGAGGCGCTGGACGGCTCGCATGTGACGGTGCTGCTCACGGAATGGGAGGAGTTCCAGGCCGCGCAGCCCGAGGCGCTCGGTGCGCTGGTATCCCGGCGGCGGGTCCTCGATGCGCGGCACGCCCTGGACGGCGACCGCTACCTGGAGGCCGGATGGGAGTACCGGACCCTGGGACGTCCGGTCACGGCGGCGGCCTCCCCGCGGGGACGGAGCGAGCCGGGGCCCGGAGAGCAGGAGCAGCTCCTCCCCACCGCACCGGCGCCCAGCGCCCAGGCCGCGCCGCTCCGGCTCTGAGCCGAGGCGGCAACGATCGCCGGCGGCGGCCCGGCCCGGGGATGCTCGGGCCGGGCCGCCGCCTTCAGTGCGGGCGCCCGCCGGCCCGCGTCCTCCTGCGCCCCACCCTCTGGCGCACACCGCGCCCGGCGTCCGGGCGCGGCACCCAGCCACCCCGGGCAGGGGACCGACAGCCCGCGGCCTGCTGCGTCCCCTCCCTCCGTCCGCGTTTTCGCCCGCTGCGCCCCGCGCCCCGGCCCCCCGACCTCCGCCGAGCCGGTGGGCTCGCGCACGCAGCCGGTCGCTACGACTGCAGCGGCGGCAGGCGGCGGTCCATGCCGTGGAGGCTGGTGGCCTCCAGGAACCCGCAGCTGGATGCCACCAGCTGCTCGAGCTCCACCCGGACCTGCGGGAGCAGCGGGTACTCGACCCGGCGGTAGAAGGAGAGCGCCTCGCAGTAGTACCAGGCGGCGCGCATCGGGTCCGACAGGGCCACCGCGGCATCGGCGATCCGCTTGGCGGCACGTCCGGCATAGCCCCAGCAGCCAGTGCGGCGGGCGATGCTGAGCGCCTCCCGGCCATGCAGGAGCGCATTCTCGGGCTCGCCCCACAGCAGCTGCGCCTTCGCCAGCGCCGCGTGGGCGCACGCTGCCATCGGCAGGCGCCCGGCGTGATGGGCGTCTTGGATCGCGCGATGGAACCACTCGAAGCACTCCTCGTCGCCCGCATCGCGCAGCGAGCTGGCGAGCTCCACCAGCATGGGCCCCGGGTCGAGCTGCGGTTCCCGCCGGGCCGCGAGGTGGAAGGCCCGGCGCGCTGCCGCCACGGCGGGTCCCGTGGCACCTCGGCGCCGATCCACCTGGCTGCGCACTCGCCACCACATCGCCGCGAGCTGAGCCGCCGGCTCCGAGCTCGACGGCACCGGCTCATCGGGCGGGCGGGGAACTTCCCTGAGGATCTCCGCCGCCTGCTCGATCCGTCCCGAATGCGTGAGCAGAAGAGCGCGCAGCAGCCGCAGGAAGGCGTCGGTGCTCGTCGTGCGCTCCTCGAGCTGCTCCGCCTCGTCCAGGTACCGCAGGGCACGCGAGAGGTCGCCGGTGACGCTGACCACCGCCGCCAGGTCGCCGAGCGCTGTGGCCTCGTCATCCTCCTGGGAGCGGGCGCGGTACTGGGCCTCGATCTGCCCGAACAGCTCGAGCGCCTCATCGAACCTGCCCTTCATCGCCAGCACTCGAGCGAGGCGGCGCCGCGCTCGGAGGGTCAGCTCCGGGGCCCCGGGCTGTGCCAGATCCCGCCGGATCTCGCCCTCGTCCAGCTCGACCGAGGGGGCCGCGTCCCGCGCCGTACCGCCGCGCTGCGCCGCCGGCTGCTCGAGCACCATCGCGCGTGCGGCGAGGAGCTCCCGATCGGGTTCGAGGTCGAGCACGGCCAGGGCCTCGCGGGCGGCGTCGAACACCTCGATGGCCTCGGAGCGGCGGCCTGCCCGGTGCAGGGCGGTCATCCACAGCGTCTGGAGGCTCTCGCGCGTCCGGTGCTCACTGGCCACCGGCGCCAGCACCTCCAGCACGGCCTCGTGCTCCCCGCGGTCCAGCAGATGCGCGAACCGAGTCTCCTGCGCCAGGAGGTACATCTCCTCGAGGCGATAGCGCTCGGCGGTCACGTCGGGGTGCTCGACGCCGGGGAACGGCGCCCCCACCCACAGCTGCACGGCATCCTCCAGGCGGCGGAGCAGCTCGGTGTCGGCTCGTCCCCGGAAATGGTCGGCGAGCACGTCGCCGACGGCACGCTCGAATCGCCACACGTCGACGGTGTCGTGGGGGGCATCGAGGCGATACCCATCGGGTCCGCTCTCGATCGTGCCGGTCCCGAGCCGGGCCCGGAGTCGGTGGATGTGGAGGTGGAGCCGGGACTCGGCCCCTGCGGAGGAATCGGGCCACAGGGCCTCGGACAGCACGTCGGGCGAGGTCCACTGCGGCGCACGCAGGATCAGCAGCGCCAGCAGGAGGCGCTGCAGGTTGCCCACGACCTTCTGAGGTTCCTGGTCGACGGTGACCTCGAACCTCCCGATGACGTTTATCGCCATCGATGGAACTATAGCGGTGGCGGTGGTCGCCGGGAACCCCCCGTCCCTGCGGGTTCTGGTGATGGTATCGCTCATATGTCGAGCTCCGGTCCCTTCTGCTGGCGGGCATCGTTGAGGGCCCCGTCGGCTGCCCGTCGGGGTTCTGTCGGCCAGCACCAGTCGGTCCGTCGGCGATCGGGCTCCGGGCTCGGTCGCCGGGGTGCCAGGTGCACGTGGGGCCGCCTTCGGCCCCTGTGCCGCCCGGGGAAGGAAGGGCGTGTCCGCGGCTCGGGTTCTGGCCGACATGCAGACTCCCGGGGGCGTCTTTCATGTCGCTTTCATCCCGCTTCGCCCCCTGGCCACGCCCCTCCCCTCCGCTCCCCGCACCCCCGCTGCACCGCTGGCCGGGTCCATCCCCGGCGGCGCCACCGGCCGGACCCTCCCGCACTGCCCCGCGACCCTTGCCACCCACACCCATCTAGTTTAGTCTTGAACTATCTTCGTGCCGTGCCTGCCACGCCCCATCCGAGAAGGACACCGCCATGCAGTTCGGAATCTTCAGCATCGCCGACATCACCCCCGATCCCACCACGGGCCGGGTCCCCAGCGAGCAGCAGCGCCTGCGCTCGATCATCGAGCAGGCCGAGCTCGCCGAGCAGGTGGGCCTGGACGTGTTCGCGCTCGGTGAGCACCACAACCCGCCGTTCGTGACCTCCTCGCCCACCACCACGCTCGCCTACATCGGCGCCCGGACCGAGCAGATCATCCTGTCGACCGCCACCACGCTGATCACCACCAACGACCCGGTCAAGATCGCCGAGGACTACGCGATGCTGCAGCACCTGACCGGTGGCCGCGTGGACCTGGTGATGGGCCGCGGGAACACCGGCCCGGTCTACCCCTGGTTCGGTCAGGACATCCGCAGGGGCGTGGAGATCGCGATCGAGAACTACGATCTGCTGCGCCGCCTGTGGCGCGAGGACGTCGTGAACTGGGAGGGCCGCTTCCGCACCCCGCTGCAGCAGTTCACCTCCACCCCGCGACCACTGGATGGCGTGGCCCCCTTCGTGTGGCACGGCTCGATCCGCTCCCCGCAGATCGCCGAGCAGGCCGCCTACTACGGTGACGGCTTCCTGCACAACAACATCTTCTGGCCCATGAGCCACACCAAACAGATGGTCCAGCTCTACCGTGAGCGCTTCGAGCACTACGGTCACGGCCGCGCCGAGCAGGCGATCGTGGGCCTGGGCGGCCAGGCGTTCATGCGCCCCAACAGCCAGGACGCATGGAGCGAGTTCCGCCCCTACTTCGACGCCGCCCCGGTCTACGGCGGCGGCCCCTCGATGGAGGACTTCACCGGCTCGACACCGCTGACCGTCGGCTCCCCCGAGCAGGTGGTCGAGCGATACCTGACCATGGCCGACTCCGTGGGGGACTACCAGCGGCAGATGTTCCTGATGGACCATGCGGGCCTGCCCCACCGGACCGTCATGGAGCAGATCGAGCTGCTGGGCACCGAGGTGGTCCCGGTGCTGCGCCGCGAGCTGGACGCCCGTCGTCCGGCCGATGTCCCGGGCGCCCCCACCCACGCACAGAGGGTCGCCGAGTCGGAGTCACTGCACGGCGCCTTCGACGACACCTACCGGTTCGAGACCGGTGACAACTGGACCGGCCTGCGCGCCGAGGACTCGCGCGATCAGGACCGCCTCAGCAAGGAGAACACCCCCTCATGACCGACCCGATCCGTCTGCTCGTGCTGTCGGCGGGCCTGTCGACCCCCAGCTCGACCCGGATGCTCGCCGATCAGCTCTCCGGCGCGGCGCGCCGCCAGCTGGAAGCCGCCGGCGGGAGCGTCGACGTCCGGACCGTGGAGCTGCGCGAGTACGCCCATGACATCACCGATGCGATGCTCACCCGTTTCCCGGGCGAGCGCCTGTCGCTGGTGGTCGAGTCGCTGCGGGTGGCCGACGCGGTCATCGCCGTGACCCCGGTGTTCAACGTCGGCCCCTCGGGGCTGTTCAAGTCGTTCTTCGATGCGGTGGACGTCGAGATCTGGGCGGGGAAGCCGGTGCTGCTGGGTGCGACCGCCGGAACCCCGCGCCACTCGCTGGCCATCGACTACGCGATCCGGCCGATGTTCGGCTACCTCAAGGCCGAGCTGGCGCCGACCTCGGTGTTCGCCGCCTCCGGTGACTTCGGTTCCGACGCCTCGGGACAGGGCGAGGAGGATCCGCTGGGCGTTCGCGCCCGCCGGGCCGCCGCCGAGCTGGTGACGATGCTGAGCGCCGGCCGGGGCGGGGCCGCGCAGAACACCGACGACGCCGGGCAGGAGGGCCCCGGGGGCCTCGCCGCGCCCGGGGCCGGTCCCGGGCTGGACGCTGAGTTCAGCGACTTCGTGCCGATGGGCAAACTGCTCGGGCGGGACTGACTCCCTGGCGCAGGCCCGGGTGCAGCGGGGCTCCCGCCATCTCACCCACGGGCCGGAATGCACCCTGCACCGGACACGTGTCGGCCCCGGTCCCCATCGATGGGCCGGGGCCGAGTCCTGCACGTGCGGCGATCAGTCCGCCGAACCGGGCGATTGCGGGGAGTTCGGGGAGTCCGGGGAATCCGGGGAATCCGGGGAATCCGGTGAGTCCGGGGAGTCGGCCGAGACCGGCGACGGCGGTGAATCCGCTGACTGCGCGGGCGCCGGGGCCTGCTTGGTGCTCGAGGACTTCGAGGTGCTGGACTGCTGCGGGGCCGGAGCCGGGGAAGCGGCCGAGACGGCCGAGAGCGGTGAGACCGCGGAGACCGTGGGCCCCGAGCCCGCGGAGGCCATCTGCTCCACGGCCGGCAGCTGGTGCGGGGCGTTCCCGGAGCCTTCCAGCTCGGCCTCGGCGTCGCGGAGGGATCCGGCGTCGGCGCCTGCGCCATGCTCCGGGCCCTCGCCGGGCTGCACGGCCCGTTGCTCGCCGCCGACGATCCCCGGTGCCTGCTGAGGACCGTCGGACCCGCCGGCCATCAGGGCGTATGCGACGCCCGGCACCAGGACGGCCGCGGTGGTGCCCGCCGCTACGGTCCAGATCGTCTTCTTTCCCATCGCGTCTCTCCTTTGAAAGGCCCCTCGGGGCGAGCTCGTAGGGTCCTACCTGACCGCCTGCGCATGAGAGCCGCGCCAGACGACGATGAGAGGTCTCTCATCGTCTCTCAGCTATCCCGGGCGGCCCGCCACCATCCGGCCTGACGCTCTGCGACCGCTCGATGTGCTGGTCCCTGACCGCTCGGTCGGTCGGGTCTGCGGCCGATCGGTCGATCGCTGTCGATCCGCGCCGTGGCAACCGCTTCCCATCCCGTGGTCGCCGGTGGCCTGCGGGAGCGCGGAGCTGAGAGAGTGAGCGTGTCCCGGCCGGCCTCGCCGCGCAGCCGGCACCCACGCCCACAGCCCACAGGACCGATGACCACCCCAGGAGGACCCATGCTCCGGCCCGGAATCTGCTCCGTGACCTACCGCGACCTGCCCCCGGAGGAGATCGTGCCCCTCGCCGCCGAGGCCGGGCTGGAGTGCATCGAGTGGGGCGGTGACGTCCATGTGGCCCCCGGCGTCCCGGACCTGGCCGAGCACACCCGTGTCCGCACCGAGGAGGCCGGTCTGGCGGTCGCCTCGCTCGGCTCCTACCTGCGCTTCATCGGCACCGACGAGCAGCACGCCGCCCGGGCCGAGGTCACCTTGGCCTCCGCCGAGCACCTGGGCGCGCCCCGGATCCGGGTCTGGGCGGGGACGGAGGATTCGGCCGAGGCGAGCGCGGAGCACCGGGAACGGGTCACCCGGCGCCTGCGCGACTTCACCGAGCGCGCCGACAAGCAGGGCATCGAGGTGGGCCTGGAGTTCCATCGCGGCACCCTGACCGACACCGTCGACTCGACCCTGCAGCTGCTCGAGGACGTCGCCCACCCGAACCTGACCACCTACTGGCAGCCCAATGTCGGACTCGACGCGGAGGAGGCGCTCAAGACGCTGCGAGCGGTGCGCTCCTACGTCTCGACCATCCATGTCTTCTCCTGGTGGCCACGGACCGAGCGGCTGCCGCTGTCGGAGCGCTCGGAGCTGTGGCGCGGGGTCTTCGCCGAGCTCGCCGAGTCCGGGCGCGACCACGACGTGCTGCTGGAGTTCGTGCCGGATGACGCCCCGGAGGTGCTCGCCCGCGAGGCCGCCACCCTGCGGCAGCTGATCGATGAGGCCGGGACGGCGGCCCGGTGAAGGCGCTGCTGGCGATGCCCGAGTCCCTGCCCGGGCTGATCTTCGACCCCGCGCAGCTCGAGCGACTCTCGCAGCTGGCCGATGTGGACACCTCGGCTCCGGTGGGTGACTGGGCCTGCGCGGCCGGGACGGATCTGGCTGCCACAGAGGTCGTGATCACCGGCTGGGGCTCTCCGCGGATCGATGCGCAGGTGCTGGCCCGGATGCCGCGGCTGCGGGCGATCGTCCACACCGCCGGGACGGTGCGCTTCGTGGTCTCCGAGGCCGTCTGGGAGCGCGGGGACGTGGTGGTGACCTCGTCCACCGAGGCCAATGCGATCCCGGTCGCGGAGTTCACGCTGGCCCAGATCCTGCTGGCCGGCAAGCGCAGCCTGGCGTTGGAGAGCCGGTACCGGGCCGGCCGCGACGTGCGGTCCGCCGGGGCGGGAGTCGCCGGGACGGGGAACTACGGCTCGGTCGTCGGCCTGATCGGCGCCTCCCGCATCGGCCGACTGGTGGCCGATCTTCTGCGCCCCTTCGACATCGAGGTGCTGATCAGCGATCCCTACGTGGGCGCGACGGAGATCGCAGCCCTGGGCGGCACCAAGGTGGAGCTGGCCGAGCTGTTCTCCCGCAGCGACGTGGTCAGCCTGCACGCCCCGGACGTGCCCTCCACGCAGGGGATGGTCAGCGCGGAGCTGCTCGCGCTGATGCGCGAGGGCACCACCTTCATCAACACCGCCCGCCCGGCCCTGGTCGACGAGCAGGCCCTGCGCCGCGAGCTGCTCTCCGGGCGCCTCAGCGCGGTCCTGGACGTGCACGATCAGCTCCCGGCCGACGATCCGCTGTGGGACCTGGACACGGTCTCGATCACCCCGCACATCGCCGGCTCCCAGGGCAATGAGCTCCACCGGATGGGCGAGTACGCGCTCGAGGAGATCCGCCGCCTGGCCTGCGGCGAGCCGGCCCGCTATCCCGTGGATCCCGCGCTGCTGGACATCACCGCCTGAACCCTCCCGGCCCGATCAGCTGAGCCGCAGATCACCGGCTCGCAGGGCCGCCAGGACCGTATGCTGGAGACATTCCGGACAGCGGTTGCCGACCCGGGTGCCCGGCGGCGCGGAGCCCGACGCCCGCGCCTCGGCAGCCGACCCCACCTTGACGCAGGGAGATGACAGATGCGCGCAGTACGTCTCAGCGACGTCGCACAGGACGCCGGGGTCTCCCTGGCCACGGCGTCGAGGGTGCTCAACGGCTCCTCGCGCGTGCCCGGCAAGGCGGTGGCGGAGAAGGTGCGGCGCTCGGCCGCCAAGCTCGGCTATGTCGCCAATGCGCAGGCGCAGGCCCTGGCCCGCTCCCGCTCCGGGCTGATCGGCCTGGTCGTCCACGACATCTCCGACCCGTACTTCGCGACCTTCGCCCGCTCCATCCAACAGAAGGCCTTCGCCTCGAGGTCCCAGGTGATGCTGACCCAGACCGAGCGCGATCTGTCCACGGAGGCGCAGGCCATCCGTTCCCTGATCGCACAGCAGGTCGACGCGCTGATCCTGGTGGGCACCCACCGCTACGGTCCCGACTCCGACCGCGAGATCATCACCTTGCTGGAGGGGTTCCGCCGCAACGGCGGCAAGGTGGTCTCGATCGGCCAGTCCTACGGGGTCGGGCGCACCATCGCCACCGAGAACATGGCTGCCGCCCAGGAGCTGGCGACCTCGCTGATCGTGGCGGGCCACCGGCGCTTCGCGACCCTGCAGAGCTCGGCCGGCATCCCCTCGGCGGCCGACCGCACCGGCGGGTTCCACGCGGCGCTGGCGGAGTCTGACATCGAGCCGGAGCTGTCGATCAGCGGGACGCTGGACCGCGATGGCGGCCACGCGGTGGCCCGGCAGATCGCCGAGCACCTGGCCGGCTCCTCGCACTCGGCCGAGGAGGGCCCGCTGTGCGTGTTCGCCCCTGCCGATGTGATGGCCCTCGGGGTGATGGGCGAGCTGCGCCGCCTGGGCATCGACGTGCCCGGCCAGGTAGCCGTGGCCGGATTCGGCGGCGTCCCGGACGCGGCCGATGCCTCCCCTTCCCTGACCACCATCGCGCTGCCGCTGGAGAAGATGGCCACCGACGCCGTCGAGTGGGTCCTGCCCCGAGATCATGACGACGCCGAGCCCGACGAGGTCGCGGGCACGGCCGATCCGGCCGAGGGTGAGCTCACCGCCGACGGCGCGGCTGCGCCGGCGGGCAGCGCGAGCGCCGAGGCGTCCAGCGACGAGAGCATTTCCGAGAGCGGCGAGGCCGGCGCGGACGAGCGCGCCGAGATCCGCGTGCGTGGTGACGTGCTGTTGCGCGAGAGCACGGAGCTGGCTCCACGGTCCTGACGACGCGGCCCAGACAAGCGGCACTGAGGATGCGGTCCTGACGATGCCGATCTGAGGATGCGGCCCTG
>Ga0209487_1004159_pt1 | contig 11202 bp, 10 predicted proteins | sample Poulit2012_FD_187524 | JGI IMG/M metagenome (GOLD analysis project Ga0209487, IMG submission 187524) | Agricultural soil microbial communities from Georgia to study Nitrogen management - Poultry litter 2012 (SPAdes) (version 2) | ecosystem: Environmental > Terrestrial > Soil > Agricultural land... | reverse complement strand
GATATAATTCTTTTTGGTTGAATAGTAATAGACCTTGATTTCTGCTTTGAAATTACGAACAATCAACATAGAAGGCTTTGGATGGATACTCAAGTTGGTGAAGAGGTGCCCCTGCTAAGGGCATAGGTCGCTCTGCGGCGCGAGGGTTCAAATCCCCTCTTCTCCTCCTTTTTTTGATCGAGTGCTAATGTCTTCTTGTTTTTAGAGCGAGAAGTGGCTCTTCTCGCCTATATGTAAATCCTGGCATTGTTGTAAGTTGCGCGATTATTCTTTTTGTTTTTGTTCGCAACTATCATTAACCAGGTCTTGGATCCTTAGCTCAGTGGTAGAGCGGTTGGCTCATAACCGATTGGTCGCAGGTTCGAACCCTGCAGGATCCATTAGTGTTTGGGGCCTGTGTCCGGCTCTCCCTCAACGGAGAAGTGTCCGAGTCTGGCTGATGGTAGCGGTCTTGAACACCGCAAGGGTTTGTAGCCCTCGAGGGTTCAAATCCCTCCTTCTCCTTGGTTGTTTCGCTAGTCTAGCTCAACCCGGTAGAGCATCTGACTTTTAATCAGAGAGTTGGGGGTTCAAATCCCCCGACTGGCACTACTATGCCGGCCTAGCTCAATTGGTAGAGCAACTGACTTGTAATCAGTAGGTTAGAGGTTCAAGTCCTCTGGCCGGCATATGGAACCTATGTTTAACACAGTTGTCGGTGTGTTAGGGATAATCATTTTCTAAGCGTTGAGGTGAATACAGTATGGAAGATTTACATCATTTATATTTAAACGGTGAATACTATGGATCGGGTGACTCTGAATATATGCTAGAATTAGTAAGAGATTATGTTGTTACCTGTGGAATGTATGATAGAAAAGAGGTTGATTTTAAAATTACAAAAGAAAAGAAACCGACTTAACATAGATAGATTTTACATCTTGGGCTTAATTTGGAGGGTTAGCTCAGTTGGGAGAGCACTTGCCTTACAAGCAAGGGGTCACAGGTTCAAGTCCTGTATCCTCTATTGTTAGAATGTAGCGGGGTAGAGCAGTCTGGTAGCTCGTTGGGCTCATAACCCAAAGGACGGAGGTTCAAATCCTTCCCCCGCAACCAAATTTCCAATAAACATAAAACAATATATTATAAAACGGTCTGGTAGTTCAGTTGGTTAGAATGCCTGCCTGTCACGCAGGAGGTCGCGGGTTCGAGTCCCGTCCAGACCGCTTTTGTTTCTTTGGAGAGATGGCAGAGTTGGTTAATCGCAGCGAACTGTAAATCCGCCCTCTTTAGAGTTCGGGGGTTCGAATCCCTCTCTCCATATTAAATGCGGGTGTAGTTTAATGGTAGAACACTACCCTTCCAAGGTAGTTGTGCGGGTTCAACTCCCGTCTCCCGCTTTCTTAAAAAAACACTTCTCTTGAAAGGGGAACAATATGATCATAGTTCAGGGTGCTTCTGATGATGATCGAAAAAGGGTGAATGATTTATTAAGAGAGTTGGGCTTAAGTGATTCATATAACACGTTTAACCAGCCGCAGTTGAACGCTGAAAACATTCAAGATCTACTCAAAAGATTTTCTCAGGTTTTGTTTGATAATCTATTAATAGCTGAGGGACTTTCTCTTCTGGACTTGATCGAGGAAGAAGATGAGGCTCACATCAGCTCCCAGTTATCGCTAGTGCCTGATATTAGTGATAGAACCTCTTTGTTTAGTTCAGGGGATGTCCATTTAAGGTGGAGAAGTCAACGCGCTACTTCAAAGGATTTTTTCTTTTCAAAGCTATCTACTCAGTTGAATGCGAGAGAATTGTTTAGGGGAAAACCTTACAGTATCAGGAGTCACAATAGTATAACTGAGAAGGATATTCGCTATCATCATTCAATTTCGCACAACTTAACAAGTGAAGAAGTTACGATCGCTAGAAGGTTAATCAAGGGCCTTCTTGTTGAGCAAGATTCCACTTTTGTCATCGGGAAAGACGCTCCAAAAAGAAATTTGGAGTCGAAGAAAGAAGCGATTGCCCGAGCCACAGCCAAGGATGTCGTTATTCGACCGCCGATTCTGTTAGCTTCCCCTATTGATCGTGTCAATCAGGAAGAACCGCTTCCCACAATATTGATTATTGCATTTCTGGAAGACTGTATAGTATTTGGATCCTCTGCACCAAGTGAAGAGGTCCAAGATAAATTTTCCAATGTTTATCAATTGATCGAGGATCTTGTTGTCGATCATTCCAATATTTTTGAGATGGCCAATATTTTCTCCGATGATTAAAAAAGAGTGCTTATTAGAGCACTCTTTTCTTTTTTTGTTAAGATAGCATACGATTATCTGCAGGCTCTTTCGCCAATGTTAAATCTTCTTGAAGCACTTCACTTACCTTTTTTACAACCTTTTCTTTCCTGTTGTGGCAAAGAACTTCTTCTATACTCATATCGCTACCGTCTACAGGCTCAAATGACACACTTCCTTCTTTAAAGTCTACTAACGTTTTCACTTTCCCTGTTGAAGTTTCGAGTGTATATCTTACCGAGGTTGAGTCTTCCCTATTTAAAATATCGACGTTTATATCTAATTTTAGGACAGCTCGTTCTCTAATATCTTTGACCATCGTCTCCTCTTTAGGGAATAGATTTCTCAACGTCTCCCTTTTCCACTGATTTTTGTCTTCATCTCTCTTGTGAATAAACATTTGATCAACGGCACTTAGAAGAGCTTTAGGCTCTTTGTAATCACTCGTTTCAAAGTTTTCAAAGAAACTCTCAACCAGTTCTTTTCTAGAAGTGTATTCTTCTCCTGAGAATCGAGCATACATTTTTATTTTGTTCCACAACACAGTTAACTCTTCGGTTTCTTCTGCTCCCATCTCACTCTGTTGATTGTCCGTATGAACAGGAAAGTTTGCTACTTCTATTTCTTTCGGGAAAGGGAGCTCCTTGCTCTCATCGAACAACTCTTCTAGCTCTTTCCTTTTGAATCCACTAATCACACGCTGCTCTCTAAATACATCTTTAAACAAGGAGTAACTTGAAGAAAGCTTCATCCCCCGGAAATGGTTGTAATCATTCAAGAATGACTCAAAAACTTCAGCAGAAGATTCGTTTTTTACAATCTTTAACATCGAATCTTCTACGTTACCCTCCTTCTGCGCATATTTAAAAGATAGATTTTTTTCATCGGTAAGCTTTTGAAGTACTTCATATTTTGTTTTCCCTTGCTGGTCTTCTAAGATGCCGAATATTCTAAAATGTAGTAACCTCTTATAAACAAAAGGTAAGTAGAAATTACCGCCACTTTCATACTTATATAGCATTTTTAAGGTCTTGACGGGATGATTAATATGTTCGATATCGGCACTCCCGTTTTCTAATGCCTGGAAAGAATCCTTGTATCCCTTGATTTCATCACCATCAAACCAAATGCGATTCATTAAAAATGGATCCTTCTCTATCATTTCTAGCGCTGTTTCTTCTGTTTTTGAACCTATTTTAAAAGAGAAGTTCAATACACTAAATTCACTTTCTATCCTATATTCATTCGTTTTGCTTTTGCTAAACTTTATCTGGTGGTAAGGTAGCCTTTCCTTCAGGTTCAACTCTAGCAACTGAAAGATTTCATCGTAAAAGGTAAATCCGCTCCCTTGATTCTTTTTTCTTGCCCCCTCTAATAATGTATTCGTCATATAAATAACGTAGGCCTCATCTCTATCTTTCTCGAGTAATCCTTTGGGCTCTTTAGAGACAATTAAGAGATGATCTTGTAAAGGGGTTCCCCCCAGATCAACTTTCTCAAAACTTGCTGCGCAAACATTATACAAAAAGCGTAGTATATGAGATGGATTATTTGTAGATGAAATGATTTCACTTTTTGGTATTCTTGGGTGTTCCAATGGTTCTTTTGACTTCATTGTTTTACTCATAAAAATTCACCCTCTCTTTTGTAATATTTGTTGTTTTAAATTTGTTTTCCTTCATTCTTCTTCATTTGTGATAAAATGCTTTCAAAAAAAGAGGGAGATTTTAAAATGGGTAGTTTTAACATCTGGAGAAAATTTATGTTAGAGAGCGTATTAGATAACGAAGCATTAACCATTAGTTTTTTCTCAAATCGAGACCTTTCATCAAAAACCTCTCTTCGGGGATTCAAGAACGAATTCACATTTCCCATTAAATTTTTAAACAAAAAGGATCGACGGGAAATTGAATTTTTCGAAACAGAGGGCGAAAGAACAATTTCAAACATTTTATTAAACAGTTATATTGATGTCGATAAGAAGTACCCAAAGGACCCTAGATTTAATCCTTCTGGATACACTTTGAAACCAACAGATAATGAAATCTATCAAACTAACACGAAAGAAATATTAGGCAGGTCCATTAAAATCCCGCTAAACACAGATGCCCAAGCATCTTGGTATGATCTCTACAGTATTTTGAAGGACCTATCCCCTTCATTTGTGGCGACTCCATTATGTCACGTACCTGTAGAGAATGTAATGAACTTCTCCATTTTAAAGAGGGAGTTCGAAAAACATTTAGGAGAGACAATTTATTTCTCTGATTTCCCAATAAATTTTGCCGTTTACAAAAAGGGAACAGAGAAAACCAGAAATTTTCAAGTGATGTTTTTGTTATTTGATGGAGAAACATTCTATCTCCATTCGAGATTCCCGGAATTCAAGACTCACTTCGAAGAATTTATCCAAGATCTAAAAGATGACGATTTTGTAAGAAACTTCCTGAAACTAAAAACAACATTTAACCAAGACAGTACCGGATAATCCAAAACTCTTACTTCAAAAAAAGCCCCTTAAAATAGGGGCTTTTTTAATATTATTTTTTAGGAGCAAAACTGTATCAGGGCAAAACCCTGTCCAAAATTTCGCTTCTTTCGAAGCCCTCTAATTGTAAATCGAAGGCTTCCTTTAAGATGACTCCGAACTCTGGTCCTGGAGTCATTCCTCTCTCAATCAAATCGTGACCAGTAACAACCGGCTCGATTCGATCGGCATCTCGGAGATTGTACTCCGAGACTACCTCTTCGAAAAAATCTTCGTAAACCTGGAAGCTTCCAGGTTCTACTCCGCCGCGACCGTAGTGATCAGCCTCGGCAAGTAGGAAGATTTCTTCGATATCTACCCTGCGCGCTAAACGCCTAAACGCTCTAGCGCTAGCGTTAGGATAGAAGGCAATAGGAGACATATGATCTCGCGTCATTGCTTCTACATAATCAATTAGCTGATTACTCTCAGTTAATCGATTACGGAACAGATCGCGAATCATATCTGCTCCTACAGACTCGTGACTATGAGCAGTCACTCGGCCATCTTCTCCCACGACAGTGGTTGCTGGCTTCCCAATGTCGTGGAATAAGGCAGAGAGCATAAACCCTAATTGGTTTTGCTCGTCTACCCTTTCCCGTAGGCTCGATGCCTCATCCAGCACCTTCATTGTGTGGATGAGGACATCCCCCTCCGGATGATGTACGGGATCTTGCGGTGTGCGAGCTAGCTCTTCGATTTCAGGAAATAATACCTGAAGAGCGCCCACCTCCCGCAAGACCTCAAAAAACACTGAAGGTCTATCGGTAAACAAAGCCTTTTCGACTTCGCCGAAAACTCGTTCAATCGGCAAAGCCTCAAGTGATCCTTGTTCGACCATCACCTCCATCAACTCTAATGTTTTTGGGGAAACATTAAAGTTGAATCGAGCAGCGAAACGTGCTGCTCTAAGGATCCGGAGAGGATCCTCCACGAAGGTATCAGCATCTATGTGACGGATGATACCTTCTTCTAGGTCACTTCTGCCATTGAAGTGGTCTAGAACCTCACCAGTTAACGCATCTTGCATTAATGCGTTAATGGTGAAGTCTCGACGACGGGCAGCTTCTTCCGTTCCCATTGTTGGATCAATGGAGACGGCGAAATCTCTATGCCCTTCTCCACTAGAGAACTCTTGACGTGGCAACGAAAAATCCACGTCAAGACCCTCTAAGAGATAAACACCAAAAGAGGCGCCCACCTCTTCAACTTTACCGAAGCGACTTAACACTTCGATGAAGCTCGTTTCATCGATGCCGTGGACTTCAACATCCACGTCATCAGATGTGTGTCCGAGCAACTCGTCTCGGACAAAGCCACCAACAATATAAGGGGTGGCCTCATTTTCCACAAGAGCCTGAACAACTCTTGTAAGCATTGTATTGTCCATTTGTATTCTCCTTTATTTTTTGATGAAAATAGTATATTCATTTTTGGTTTCTTTGAAGTAAAAAAGGTAAATCATTAACTTCCTGCAAACTACAAAAAGTTTGGGTATTTTCGCCCAAAAGATAATTACTGTGTAAGATATCTCATAGAAATTTTAGATTAAAAGAGGTGTTAAAATGGCGGAGCGTTTTTTTGTAAGCTTTCCAAAGGAAAATTGCACGAATGAATTAGAGTTGAGGACGTTAAATAAAGAAGAAACAATCTCTCTTTTAACACGCTTAAGCGAAACAAAAACTAAATCGGGGAAACCGCACATTAACTTTTCATTTGTTTATTCAGAGGAAACCCAAATTCCCAATGACCCCGACAACCTCAACTCAAATGAACAAAAAATATCACAAAACCAAAAGAGACCTTTTGGTAGGTATATCATCAAGAGAGAAACAGTAAATGGAGAAGAAAAAATTAGATCTTATTATTCTCCCAACTACCTAAGAGATAAGCTGAAAGAGTGGAGAGATAACGGCGATCGAAATTTATTAATCTTCTCAGAGAAACACGGGACAAACGGAAAGGAATGGCTGGAAGAGGTTCAATCAAATTAAAAAAAGAGTGCACTTGTTGTGCTCTTTTCTTTTTTTTGGGAAGAAGAACGAGCTTTTTTTCTCAAACAGCAAAAAGCAATGGTAAAATGACTGCAAAAAAAGGAGTGGTCTATATGACAATTGCAAATCTCTTAATTCTTATTTCATCTGTGGTTGTTCTGTCGGTCAGCTCTTACTTTTTACATATTCATAAAATCAAAAATGACTTTCTCACAAATTATGCGATTATTGCTACGATTGATTTTTGTATCTTGGAACTTGGATTAAATGAAGTGCCTATAGGAGAAAATCATTTATTGATCTTTGAACGCGACTCACTGTATCTGTCAGATGATGTTGAGCACGAAACTGCCTCAAATTATGGGTATAAGTTAATTCTTCAGGAAAATGGAGTGAAAGTATCTAGTATGAGCATTTTCATTATGAAGGTTGAGCACTATCCGGAGGTTGGTAAAAAATTAGGATCAAGAGTCGAAGAGAAACTTATAGAGCTTGGTCGTAAAAGATTAAATAAATGGGAAGGTGTATCCGCTCAAAAGGAGAGTTGAATATGAGCTCATTAGTGTCAGCAAATAATGTTGATTTTTTAATTAGACAAATAGATAATCATCGAGTGTGCATCGTAGATGTTGTTAACGATAGCATCAAACATCTTCAAATTCCTAAAAATATCAAAGGCAAAATCGTAACAGAAATTGGAGATGGAGCTTTTGCTGGTAAGGGAATTGAAAGCCTTGTTCTCCCTGGTACTTTAGAGACTATAGGCAAGAATGCATTCTCTGGTAATAAAATCGAAGCATTAACCTTGCCAGAAAGTGTATCCTTTCTTAAGGACGAAGCTTTTTCAAACAATAATATCAAAACATTGCATCTATCAAAAAACATCGCCTATATCGGGGATCGTTCATTTGATGGCAACCCAATCAAAATGAACACCTTAGTTATTTCCCAAAAAATCAATTATATAGGTAAACTTGCTTTTGTCCCTGAAAAAATCCAAACAGTTTTAATGGAAGGTTCCCCCGAAGCTATAGATGATTTTGCTTTCCAAGATATTGATCGCTTCTTCTTTTCGAAGCCAATAAAAAAGTTAGGTTATAATTCTTTAGGACGCCCTAAGCAAATATACATTTCTGAAGAGAAAAACAAAGATCACTTCTCATATTATTCTAAATTTTTCGATGTCCCGTTAAATACACTAACAAATGACGAAATGAACAATTTTTTCTCGGTATTACGAGTATTAACTTAAACACTCTTCTAATTAAGAGTGTTTTTTCTTTGGTAAAAAAATAAAAGCCCTTTGTATAGGCTCTTACTGTTTTATAAATCTTTTGAATGCGTACTCTAGTACTCTCGAGAAGTCTGCTACACTTTCCTCGATATCTTCTACGCCGGACAACATCTTGAATTCGCCTTCAGAATAAGAGACGAACTTTTTGAATTGTGCCTGAGCATAGCTAATGATGTCGTTTATCATATGTTCGTCGATTTCTTGTCCAATGAGATAAAGCTCTGAGCTTATAAGAGCATCATCTGTAATTAAGTATTCTTGATGTTTTTCATCCGGGTGTTCAACTTTACACAAAATGAAATCTATATTATTGTTTATGTGAGTCAATTCTTTTGTGTCGATTACTAAAAATCTATCAAAATCGTTTTCAAAAACATCGTACAGCTTACCTCTTTTTTTATCTTGGTCAATTTTCTTTTAGCTTTTTCCATTAGTCCCACTCTCCTTTTACACATCTTCCAATACTTACTTGTCCTCATTGAAAAAAATAAAATAGAAAAGGCAACTGCTGAATCAGTGACTCTGGAGTTGCACCACTCCCATAATCTTCTTATAATTTTCCATTTCTCCTTGAGTTGAGATGTTTACCAAAACTAAGCAAATCCCACTTCGGACATACCCGAAAGGAACATTGGTTTAAAGACAAAAAAAGAAGGGTTCGCAAATCACGAATCCTTCTACACATTAATGGTTTGATATATGTTTTTAATGTTATTCATTTCTTCTTTGGTTAGTATCTTTACTTTTATGTCGTTTTGTTTAAGCAACTCTTCGTTAATTTCCATAAATCTTACATCATCGGCAACACCCTTTTCTAGATGAACTTCTTCTAAATACCCTTTCTCTACATAGTGCTGTATCGGATTTTCTAGAGGACCGCTTATGAATATTTTTTTAACCTTGTTTCCAGAAAACGGCGTTAAAATCCAGGAATGTCCCTCGATCATCTCTTTATTTATAAACACTACTTCTATTTTGTTGTTTCGAAAAGCCTTAGGTCCGACAGACAAACTCTCACTTTCGAATATTATCGCCTTTTCAATGGAATTATTTACGAAAGCTTCTGCGCCAACTCTTGTCAGTGTTTTAGGGAGCTTTACTTTCTTTAGTTTATTGGAAATAAAAGCCCCATCCCCTATTTCCTTCAAGCCTTCGTTCATTTCTAGCGTTTTTATCTTATTGGCTACAAAAGCACTTTCCTTAATCAGCCTTAAGCTCTTCGGGGTCTTAAGTTTCTCAATTTGGTTGTGTGCAAAGGAGGATGTGCCTAAGATTTTTAGACCTTCTGGAATTTCGAGCTCACTTAATTTATTGTAACTGAAAGATTCAAGTCCTATCCTTCTAATACTTGTGGGTAGGTTAATAGCACGCACTCCCCTCCTCTTAAAGGCGCAGGGTGCTATAATTTTCGTTCCTTTTTCTATTCTTCCGGATGTGACTCCTAAAATTAACCTCTTTCCATTTTTCGAGTACAAACCTTGTCTGTTGATATCTTTAATGTATGGATTATCCCCACGAACAACTATTTCCTCGATTGGATTTTCAATAAATGCATAAGGAGATGAAGTGCTGAAAAAGTCATAAATTTCAGTGTCGCCTCCTTCAGGATAGTCAAAAATTAATTTTTTGATGCCACAATCTCTGAATGCGGAACGGCCCAATTCTTTAATGCCTCCAGGAATAACCAATTTTTTAATTTTACTATTCGAAAATGCTTCTTGCCCTATCTCCTGGAGTTTTTTTGGAAGCACCAATACTTTAATGTCTTCGAAAACAAATGATCTTTCTTTGATAACGGTGACCGGAACCCCCTCTATGTAGTCAGGCATCCTCAATTCTCCGCCCTGTAACATTCCGCTTTCCTTCAGTCCTTTAATTTTGACTCCATTTTCTGTTCTTTCGTATTCAAAGTATTCAACTGGCGTTCTTCGTTTTTTAGAATTCATTTACTACCCTCCTAATTTCCTTTTTTCTTTTTGAAACATCTTAACACCAAACATCCCTTTTGACGGGAATATAAAGAATGTTTTTCTAAAATTTTATTGGAAAAACACTCCTTAGATTGGAGTGTTTTTATATTATAAACTCTGCTTATCCAAAATCATTTTGGGTTGTTTTGATGTTTTTGATTGTATCTTGACTTACATATTCAATCATTATTTAATCAAGAAATGTTCTCGAGACTCTCTTTAAGTTATTGTAGCTCTCTTCTTTTATTTGGTTAGGATTGTACTTTTTAATATTGTCACAACATACAACCCTCCCCTTTAATACATATAAATTATCTTTCTTTTCATCGATTGCTTGTAGCTCCCTACTGGGGCAATGATCAACGACAAAGAAGTTTCTCTTTCCTTGATAACCAGAAAAGGGGTCAGTAAATCTTGGATCTGCTTCGTTATTGATGGGCAACTCTATATTTCTCATATTGTTCCCGAAAAAAGAAGCGTTTTCCAAAAATGTTTTTTCACGATCGTACTCCACCTCAATCATTTCGTTGAAAGAAAATGCGTAGCTATCAACTACCTCAACACTGGTCGGAATGGTTATTTTTTTAATTTTATTATCCGAGAAAGAGCCTACACCTATAACCTTTACACCTGGTTTGATAATCAAGTTTTCGATATTATTATATTCAAAGGCACCTTCTTCAATTTCTTTTGTGCTAGGGGGTATCACCAAATTATCAAGTTGATTATAAATAAACGATCGCGCTCCGATCACCTTGACTGTTTCGGGAAGGTGTATTTTTTTAATTTTGTTATCGCGAAAAGCTTCGTAATGTATCTCTTCCGTATTATTTAAATCAACTTCTTCGATCTCGGAATCCCTAAAGGAAAAAGAACTAACAATTTTCAATTCCGAGGGTAAAGATAATTTTGAAATCCTATTGAAAGCAAATGAACCCTCTCCCAAATAAACCAAATTCCTCGGTAACCTCAAGTCTGTAATTCCCTTCATAGAGAAGGCCCTATGTCCAATACCTAATATTTTTTTCCCAGCGATTTCATCAGGCAAATGAAGTGGCCCTGATACTTTCCCAGAAACGCAACTATCAATTTGTAAACCATCTAAATATTTTGAAACGAGTACTTCAACATTCCCGTTAAT
>Ga0209487_1004158_pt1 | contig 11202 bp, 9 predicted proteins | sample Poulit2012_FD_187524 | JGI IMG/M metagenome (GOLD analysis project Ga0209487, IMG submission 187524) | Agricultural soil microbial communities from Georgia to study Nitrogen management - Poultry litter 2012 (SPAdes) (version 2) | ecosystem: Environmental > Terrestrial > Soil > Agricultural land... | reverse complement strand
CCAAGGGCAAATATGCCGTGGAGATCAATCCGGTCATTACGCCGTTGCCGCGTAACCGTGTTGGGGTGAGTTTTGATATCTTTGAAGGGGATTTGGCCAAAATCAAGGAAATCAATATTGTTGGCAACGAAGATATCAAAACCAGCACGTTACTGAACCAGATGGAGTTGACGACTTCGGGCATCATGACCTGGTATACCGGGACTGATAAGTATTCCAGAGAAAAGCTTGAAGGGGATTTGGAGCGTATCCGGACCTATTATCTCGATCGCGGTTATCTGGAGTTTCATGTTGAGCCGCCACAGGTTTCGATTTCGCCGGATCGCAAGGAGATCTACATCACCATCACGGTCGATGAGGGTGAGCCTTATGAGGTCAACAAGGTACAACTTGCCGGTGATTTACTCGGCCTTCAAGAGCAGATTGAGGAGTTGATTACGGTGCAGGAGGGGGATACCTTTTCAGCAGCGAAAACCAATGAAACCGTGACTTCGATCACAGATTACCTGGGCAGTCTGGGCTATGGCTTTGCTAATGTAAATCCGCAACCCATTTTGGATCGGGACAATCAACAAACAGATTTGACCTTTTATGTAGACCCAGGTCGCCGTGTTTATGTCCGCCGTATTGAAATTGGTGGTAATGTACGCACTCGGGATGAGGTCATCCGTAGGGAAATGCGCCAGCAGGAGGCAGCCTGGTATGACCAGGGCAGCATCAATCTTTCTCGGGATCGGATTGACCGATTGGGTTATTTTACCGAGGTGGATGTGCATGCTGAACCGGTACCAGGCTCTCCGGACCAGGTGGATTTGGTGGTGGATGTCAAAGAGCGGCCTACTGGTATGATTAACCTGGGGATAGGTTATGGCACCACGGACAAGGTGATGCTCTCAGCCGGCATCAGCCAGGATAATATTTTTGGTAGCGGTAATAGTCTCTCGTTACAAGTCAACACCAGTAAAATTCATCGTACAGCAGTTCTGGCACACACTGATCCTTATTGGACCAAAGACGGGGTCAGCAAGACGACCTCCTTGTATTTCCGCCGGACCAAGCCCTATGATTATCGCTGGTCTGAGGGGGATTTCCAGGTGACTTCTTTTGGCTTGGGGCTGAGTTTTGGGGTGCCAATTACAGAGCATGATCGCATTTTCATGGGTGCCAGCTTCGAAAGAAACGGTCTGGACAAGCTGCATCCACGGCATACACCCTTGGCATATCAGGAGTTTGTTGATGCTTACGGCAAATATTCCAATGCCCTGATCTTTAATTTGGGTTGGGACAAGGACACCCGTGATAGTGCCCTGGCTCCCACGCGTGGTAGTTATACCAGCGTTTCGGCTGATTTCTCAGTGCTTGACCTGAAATACTATATGCTCAGTGCACAACAGCAGTATTATTTGCCCTTGGGACGTTCCGCTACCCTGGCGTTTAATGGCCTGATTGATTATGGACGTTCTTACGGTGGGGATAAGCCCTTTCCAGTAATTAAAAATGTCTATGGCGGGGGGATCGGAACAGTACGCGGTTATGAGGGGGGATCCCTGGGAGCGCGAGATCCACGGACAAATGACTTCCTGGGGGGTTCACGACGCATTGTAGGTAATGTACAGTTGTATCTACCCTTCCCGGGAGCGAGTCGGGATCGCACATTACGCTGGTTTATTTTTGCTGATGCAGGGCGCGTGGATAATACGCAATCTCCCAAGTGTTATCACGGCACCAGCAGTCACTATGCGGCAGATCCTTGCGGATGGAAATACTCCGCTGGTCTGGGCTTATCCTGGGATTCACCTTTAGGCCCATTGCAGTTATCCTATGGCCGCGCCATCAAGGCGAAACCGGGTGATGAAAAGCAGGCATTCCAGTTTCAAATCGGTACTGCCTTTTAATTTTTTAACGGACAGGTTTCTTTTAAGCAGCGTTTTTAGCAAGGTAGATTTTCATGACGTCTAAAATAGCATCTCAATTCACAGCTTTAGCTCAAGCCACAGTACGTGGTAACAGAGCCCTTATCTTTGCCGCCTTGTTGGGGGTATCCAGTCTGGTTGCTGTGCCGACCGCACAGGCACAGACCAAGATTGGCTATGTCAATGTTGAACGTATCTTGCACAGTTCTAACACAGCCAAGTCCGCTCAAGCCAAAATTGAATCGGAGTTTAGCAAGCGCAATGATGAGCTGGAGCGCTTGGCAAATAACCTGCGCGCACAAATACAGCAGTATGACAAGGATGCGCCTGCGCTTTCGGATAGCGAGCGTTTGCGCCGTCAGCGTCAGCTCGAGGATCTGGAGTCCGATCTGCAGCGCAAGGAGCGTGAGTTCCAAGAGGATGTAAACCTTAGACGCAATGAGTTGTTCTCAGACATTATTGACAAGGCAGACCAGGCCATCCAGCGCATTGCTGAGTCGCAAGGCTACGATCTGATTATTACAGACGCAGTCACAGTGAGTCCCCGGGTGGATATCACTGATGAGGTACTGAAAGCCATTGGTGGTTAATTCATGCCCGTATTATTGGATTCCACTGCTGCGCCAAGCCTAGCCGCGTTGTTAGCTCAGCTGCAAGCGGCAAGCGGGCTTCAATGCATTGTGCCTGACTCGTTTGCTGAGCGGGTCGAGCAGCTGAAAATACGTGGCTTGGGTTCATTGGAGCAGGCCGGGGCAGCTGAACTTAGCTTTTTGGCCAACCCAAAGCTTGGGCATTTATTGGCTAAAACCCGTGCAGCAGCCGTATTCTTGCGAGCTGATGATCTGCATGCGCTGGAGTCCGGGCAGGTTGCTTACGAGTTTTTACCCGTGGTTTGTGAGGAGCCCTATTTTGCTTACGCTGTTTGCGCTCAGTGGTTTGCGCAACAACGTCAGCAACAGCTGCCCAAAGGAATTCATCCTACGGCTCAAGTACATCCTAGCGTTGAGTTGGGCGCAGACGTATACATTGGCCCGTTTGCCGTGATAGAGGCTCATGTGGTCATTGGTACACAGGCACGAATAGAGGCCGGGGTGTATATCGGACAGGATTCTCGCATTGGCGCTCAGAGTCATATTTATCCCAATGCCAGCCTTTATCACGCGACAGAGCTGGGCGCGCGTTGTATTATTCACAGTGGAGTGGTGATTGGTGCTGATGGATTTGGTTTTGCTCCTCATCCCCAAAAGACAGGGAGCTGGGCCAAAATTGCCCAGTTGGGGCCGGTTATCATTGGTGATGATGTGGAAATCGGTGCCAATACCACCATTGATCGCGGAGCGCTGGATGCGACTGTAATCGGCTCAGGGGTCAAGCTGGATAATCAGATTATGGTGGCGCATAATGTCCAGATAGGGGACCACACTGCCATTGCTGCCTGTGTCGGTATTGCCGGATCGACGCGTATCGGGCAGCGTTGCATCATCGGAGGGGCAGCCATGATTTCCGGGCACCTGGATATTACCGATGATGTACAAATATCGGGTGGCACTGCAATTACTGCCTCCATCCGGGAGCCGGGCCACTTTACCGGCGTTTATCCTTTCCATGAGCACAAACAATGGCAGCGAAATGCTGCGGTCATTTCCCAACTATCTCTTTTGAGAAAGCGCATCCGAGCATTGGAGCGCGCTGTACAAGAGTCAGAAAAATAAATCAGGATTTACACTATGGAGCTAAATATTCAGCAGATCATGGAGCGTTTGCCACATCGTTATCCCATGCTGCTTATTGATCGCGTTATCGAAATGGAACCGGCTAAGCGGGTTGTTGCGATTAAAAATGTGACATTTAATGAGCCTTTTTTCACTGGCCACTTCCCTCACCATCCAGTGATGCCCGGCGTTTTGATTATTGAGGCCATGGCGCAGGCTGCTGCTGTTTTCTCCTTTGAGGATGACGATGAAGTTAATCCTGCCAGTCAGAAAATCGCTTACTATCTGGTCGGAGTTGATGGCGCCAGGTTTCGCCGGCCAGTGGTGCCGGGGGACCAGCTGCGCATTGAGGTAGATGCTGATCGCATTAGCCGTTCAATGTGTAAATATTCTGCTTTTGCCTATGTGGACGGGCAGGTCGTTGCTGAGGCAAAAATCATGTGCGCAATTCGAGTCATAGAAGAGTAATTGCATGAGCCTTATCCATCCAACTGCTTTGGTATCACCAACTGCTGAGCTAGACACCTCTGTTGAGGTAGGTCCTTACAGTGTTATTGGTGAGCATGTCAAAATAGACGCTGGCACCAAGATTGGCCCGCATTGTGTTATTGATGGTCATACTACCATCGGTAAAAATAATCTGTTTTACCGATTTTGCTCCATTGGGGGTATTCCGCAAGACAAAAAATACGATGATGAGCCCACCGCTCTGGAGATCGGTGATGATAATACAGTACGAGAATATGTGACGATCAATACCGGCACCGTGCAGGATGTGGGCGTGACTCGGGTTGGTTGCGACAACTGGATTATGGCCTACGTGCACATCGCCCATGATTGTCAGGTAGGCAGTCATACCGTTATTGCCAATAGCGTGCAGCTGGCAGGGCACATCCATATCGGTGATTGGGCAGTATTAGGCGGGTTATCGGCGGTGCATCAGTTTGTGCGTATTGGCGCCCATGCCATGATTGGCGGAACCAGTTCAATACGTCAGGATATCCCGCCTTATATGATTGGGGCAGGGGATCCCTTTCGCACCATAGGCATTAATTCCGAGGGCTTGAAACGTCGTGATTTTGATGCGCAGAGTATCAGTGCGCTGAAAAAGGCCTATCGTATCTTGTATCGACAACAGCTCTCTTTGGATGAGGCCGTAGTCGCAATGAATGAGCTTAAGGTGGACTCAGAACAGGCTCGGCAGGCAGTACAGACATTGGTGCAGTTCGTGCAGTCTTCTACCAGGGGCTTTGCACGTCCATGACCCAAATTGCCATGGTTGCTGGTGAGCCCTCAGGGGATTTGTTGGGTGCTCATATTCTGGCTGGAATACAGCAACAAGCGCCGCAGGTTTCATTTACGGGTATTGGTGGTCCGGCTCTGCAAAAGGCCGGTCAAAAGCAGTGGCACGATATGGCTGCACTGAGTGTGTTTGGCTATGTTGATGCCCTGAAGCAATTGCCCCGGCTCTGGCGAATTTTCCAAAACACCAAAAAGCGTTGCTTGAGCAACCCGCCAGATGTGTTCGTCGGTATTGATGCTCCTGATTTTAATCTGCGCCTGGAAAAGGCCTTGAAATCCGCCGGCATCCCGACCATACAGTTTGTTAGTCCCTCTATCTGGGCCTGGCGTTATGAGCGTATTCATAGTATTCGCCAGGCGGTATCACATATGTTGGTGTTATTTCCTTTTGAGGTGTCTATTTACGAAAAGGAAGGGATTCCGGTAACCTTTGTGGGCCATCCGCTGGCACGAGAAATCCCGTTGGCACCGGATCCACTGCCGGCGCGCGAGACTTTGGGTCTGCCCGAGGCAGCCAAAGTGCTGGCCATCTTGCCAGGCAGTCGTCAGTCCGAGGTAAAAGCACTGACCCCATTGTTTTTGCAGACAGCGCAGGCGCTACAAGCACGAGATCCGCAGCTGCAATTCATCATCCCCGCTGTGAATTCCGCCCTTGGGCACACTATTGATGCATATCTGCGGCAGTATCCCCTGGCGCATTGTCGTATTATCCAGGCGCAGCAATACGATAACGAACAACCCATTTCCTGGCTTTGCATGCAGGCCAGTGATGCTGTATTACTCGCAAGTGGTACGGCAGCTCTTGAAGCGATGATGTTCAAAAGGCCAATGGTGATTTCCTATATATTGTCAGCCCTGATGAGGAGAATAATGGCGTGGCAATCAGGGCAGCAACGGCCCTATACCCAGTGGGTGGGATTACCCAATGTTTTGGCCAATGAGGAAATTGCACCGGAATATTTGCAGGAGCAGGCAACGGTAGAGAATTTATTGCCGGCGGTGGAAAGGGCCTTGTACGATCAGGCACATCGCACTTATGTGCAAGAGCGCAGCCTGGCTTTGCATGAACAGTTACGGCTCGATACGGCAGCCCTGACGGCCAAGGTTGTACTTAGTTATCTGCAAAGGTGAGAATGATGACTCTGTTAGTGGCAGGAGTGGATGAGGCAGGCAGAGGTCCGCTGGCTGGGCCAGTGTATGCCGCTGCTGTTATTCTTCACCCTGAGCGACCGATTAACAATTTGACCGATTCCAAAAAACTCAGTCCTAAAAGACGCGATGCGTTGGCTGAGGAAATTCGTAAATGCGCTTTGGCCTGGAGCATTGCATCAGCGAGCAGGCAAGAGATTGATGAGCTTAACATCCTGCAGGCCACTTTTTTGGCCATGCGGCGGGCTTGTGAAAACCTTTGTGTCCAGCCGGGAAAAATCATCATCGATGGGCGGCAGGTGCCGACCGGCTTACAAGCACCGGCGCAAGCAGTGGTCAAGGCTGACGATAGCTATGCACAAGTTGCTGCTGCTTCGATTCTGGCGAAAACCGCACGGGATCAGTGGTGCCTGGAGCTGGACCAGCGCTATCCGGAATATGGTTTTGCGCAGCACAAGGGGTACGGTACAGCGCTTCATCTTGAGCGTTTGCAGACCCATGGCCCTTGCCCGGAACACCGGCGCAGTTTTGCCCCGGTCAAGCGATTACTGGCTTCTGGCAACGTCTAGGGGCTGATAACGATGAAAATGCATCAGATTAGTTCACGACACAATCCTTTTTTCAAGGATTTGCAGCGTATCGCCCGCGCGGCAGGTGGGGCTCGGTCTCAACAGCTCTTATTGGAGGGGTTGAATCTGTGCTCGTCGTGGTTGCAACATCGCAGTGCTCCGCAAGCTGTGATTATCGATCAGGCAGTCCAGCAAACGCCAGCCATACAGGCGCTGCTCGCCCAGGTGCCTGCGGTGGATTGTTATGCATTCAGCTCAGCGCTCTTTCAGCGCCTAACTGATGTGGTGACTCCCCAAGGGGTAATGTTTTTAGTGGATAAGCCTGTTGCGCGCTTACCAGCTCGCATCACCCAAAGTTGTTTGATTCTGGATCGCATCCAGGACCCGGGTAATTTGGGCACGCTACTGAGAACGGCAGCAGCGGTGGGAATTGATACCGTATTTTTGACTACGGGCACGGTAAGCCCCTGGTCCCCCAAGGTCTTACGAAGCGCACAGGGTGCGCATTTTTTATTATCCATCCATGAGCGCATGCATCCGGCAAAGTGTCTGGATCGACTGCAAATTCCCTTGGCCTTGACCGTGCTTGATGGCGAGGTATCGTTATTTGCCAGTACTTTGGAGGGGCCGATCGCCTGGCTCTTTGGTAATGAAGGGCAGGGCGTAGACGCCGCCTGGCTCAAGCAGGCTGACCTGAAAATTACTATTGAGCATGCGCCCGAGGTGGAGTCGCTCAATGTTGCCGTGGCAGCGGCCGTTTGCTTGTTTGAGCATCAGCGCCAGCTGCAGGCCGCAGGAGATGGGGATTAATAAATGCGCCGATTGAGCCCGACCTCGCTGAGTATTTTGGTGGAGATTTCCTCTATGGAGCGATTGGTGGTCGACAACCAGGGGATCCCCTCGATGCGCATCAGCCGTTCGGCCTCGGTCACCTCGTATATGCTTTGCTCCAGGGAGGCATATGTGCTGTTGGGGCGGCGCTCATTGCGCACCTCGGATAAACGTTCCGGGTGGATCGACAGGCCAAATAGCTTTTTCCGGTATGGACCCAGCGTAGAGGGCAGGGTGCCCCGTTCAAAATCCTCTGGAATCAAGGGAAAGTTGGCAACTTTGACAGCATATTGCATGGCAAGATACAGACTTGTGGGGGTTTTGCCACAGCGGGAAACGCCAATGAGTATGACATCAGCCTGGTCCAGTCCACTAACAAACTGTCCGTCATCATGGGCCAGACTAAAGTTGATGGCGTCGATGCGGGCGTTATATTGTGCGGAGGTTACATTGCTGTGGGAGCGTCCGACCGAACGACTGGATTTGACCCCGAGGGCTCGCTCGATATGGCGTACAAAGGCACCAAAAAGGTCAAAGAAATTACAGTCGGCCGCCCCAATGGTGCGGGCGATACGTGGGTCAACCAAGGTGCTGAAAACCAGGGGTTTGCTGCCGGTTTCCTGGGCGCTTAGATTAATACGCTCGGCTACCTCCTTGGCTTTCTCGACGGTATCCACAAATGGAATGCGTACAGCATGAAATTGAAATTGCTGGAATTGGGAAAGTACGGAGTGGCTGAAGGTTTCAGCGGTGATGCCGGTGCTATCAGAGATGACAAACACGGTGCGTTCGAATTGTGTTTCGCTCATGGATAAGGGTATTACTTTAAAGTGGAAGGGCGGTACAATCAGAAGATTAACAGTGAGGAAGGATTGCTGCAAGGCACGTTTGTTTAGTGCGTTATTTGTGGGCCAACAGGCATTAAACAAACTTGCTTTCTTAACTTCTTAAGGTGTTTTTTATGTCTTACGTCATTGCTTTCGAGAAATTACGCATGTCGGATGTTGAGGTGGTTGGTGGCAAAAATGCCTCCCTGGGCGAGATGATCAGCCAGCTTTCTGACGCCGATGTACGGGTACCAGGCGGGTTTGCTACTACTGCCGAGGCCTTTCGTGAGTTTTTGCGCACAGATAGTTTGGGTGAGCGTATCAACGAGCGTCTACGGACGTTGGATCATGATGATGTACGTGAGTTGACCGAGGCAGGCGCACAGATACGTCAGTGGATCATTGAGACCCCTTTTCCGGCGCAGCTCGAGCAGGACATTCGCGCAGCTTTTGCCAAGTTGGATGCGGACGGACAGGGCTCTTTTGCAGTTCGTTCATCAGCAACTGCTGAAGACCTGCCGGATGCCTCTTTTGCTGGCCAACAGGAAAGCTATCTCAATGTCGTCGGTATAGAGGATGTCCTGGAAAAGATTCATCTGGTCTTTGCCTCTTTATACAATGACCGGGCGATTTCCTATCGTGTGCACAAGGGTTTTGAACACAGTGAGGTGGCGATTTCAGCTGGCGTGCAGCGTATGGTCCGCTCTGACAAGGGCAGCTCGGGGGTAATGTTTACCATTGATACCGAGTCGGGCTTTGATCAGGTGGTGTTTATTACCTCTGCTTATGGCTTGGGGGAGACTGTGGTACAGGGTTCGGTCAACCCGGATGAGTTTTATGTTTTTAAACCTGCATTGGAGGCAGGCCATTTCCCCATTATTAGTCGTCGTATCGGCTCCAAGCTGCTCAAGATGGAGTTTGATGACAGCCCTGAGGCCGAGGAGGCCGTGCGCACCATTGAGGTACCGGTTTCAGAGCGTAACCGCTATTCCTTGACTGATAGTGAGATCATTGAGTTGGCAAATTATGCGCTCATTATTGAAAAGCATTATGGTCGCCCCATGGATATAGAGTGGGGTCGGGACGGCATTGATGGCAAGATATATATCTTGCAAGCTCGTCCGGAAACGGTCATGTCGCAGAGAAAAGCCAATGACGTACAGGAGCGTTATCGCTTGAAGGCGACTGGGGATATTCTGGTCACCGGTCGTGCCATCGGTCAAAAGATTGGAACGGGTATTGTCCGTATTGTTGGCGATGCCAGTGAAATGCATCTGGTCCAGGCAGGTGATATTTTGGTTACGGATATGACGGATCCGAACTGGGAGCCGGTGATGAAGCAGGCTTCGGCCATTGTCACCAATCGTGGCGGTCGGACCTGTCATGCGGCCATTATTGCCCGTGAGCTGGGCATACCGGCAGTAGTGGGTTGCGGTAATGCAACGGATGTATTGAGCAGCGGACAGGAGGTCACCGTTTCCTGTGCAGAAGGCGATGAGGGGCGCATTTATGATGGGGTGCTGGAGACCGAGATTGAGGAGGTGCGCTGGGGTGAAATGCCCGAAATCGGCCTGGACATTATGATGAATGTTGGCAATCCACAGCTGGCCTTTGATTTCTCTCAGATTCCTAATAAAGGGGTGGGCTTGGCGCGCTTGGAGTTCATCATTAACAATAATATCTCTGTGCATCCCAAAGCGGTATTGGATTACCCCAACGTAGATGCTGATTTGAAAAAGGCAGTAGAGTCGGCGGCGCGTGGCTATGCCAGTCCCCGAGCCTTTTTTGTGGAAAAGTTGGCCGAGGGCGTGGCCACACTCGGAGCGGCTTTTTACCCCAAGCCCGTCATAGTGCGCATGTCCGATTTCAAATCAAATGAGTACCGCAAGCTGGTCGGTGGTTCCCGTTATGAGCCCGAGGAGGAAAACCCGATGCTCGGCTTCCGTGGGGCAGCCCGTTATCTCTCGGATGATTTTGCCGAGTGTTTCCGCATGGAGTGCGAGGCATTGAGCAAGGTCCGTGACGAGATGGGATTGACCAACGTCGAGATTATGGTGCCCTTTGTGCGCACCCTGTCGCAGGCAGAGCGGGTCATTAATCTTATGGCTGAGCATGGCCTGGAGCGGGGTAAAAATGGCTTGCGCATTATCATGATGTGTGAGGTCCCCTCAAACGCCATTCTGGCCAAGGAGTTCTTGCAGTATTTTGATGGTTTCTCTATTGGATCCAATGACTTGACTCAGCTCACGCTCGGTCTGGACAGGGATTCGGGACTGGAATTGCTAGTTGAGGATTTTGATGAGCGGGATCAGGCGGTCAAGATTCTGTTGGCTCGTGCAATCGAGGCGTGTAATGAGGCGGGCAAATATGTAGGTATCTGCGGGCAGGGGCCTAGTGATCATCCTGATTTGGCTGAGTGGTTGCGTGATCAGGGCATTCAATCCCTCTCCCTTAACCCGGATACGGTGATTGATACCTGGCAGCGTCTGGCCAAGGAAACTGCCTGAGCAGGCAGCAAAAAGCACCCGGCTACATAGGTAACCGGGTGCGTACTGTCTTGAGCGTTGCGATTAAGGTACGACGTTACGCAAGATTCGTTGTTGCTCTCGCTTCCAGTCGCGCTCACGTTGGGCTTGACGTTTGTCGTGCTGCTTTTTGCCCTTGGCCAGTCCGACATCCATTTTGATACGCCCGCGGCTAAAGTGCAGGTTCAAGGGGATCAGGGTAAAGCCGCGCTGTTCGACCTGACCGATGAGCTTGTTGATTTGATGTCGATGTAGCAGGAGCTTGCGAGAACGGGTAGGATCAGCATGTATATGAGTGGAGGTTGTTGGCAGCGGACTGATATGCATGCCGATAACCCACAGCTCGCCATCGCGAACGATGACATAGCTTTCTG
>Ga0209487_1004157_pt1 | contig 11202 bp, 8 predicted proteins | sample Poulit2012_FD_187524 | JGI IMG/M metagenome (GOLD analysis project Ga0209487, IMG submission 187524) | Agricultural soil microbial communities from Georgia to study Nitrogen management - Poultry litter 2012 (SPAdes) (version 2) | ecosystem: Environmental > Terrestrial > Soil > Agricultural land... | reverse complement strand
TGTAGCTTTAAAAAAAAGTTTGATCAAAAACACCTCACCAACCCGCATTTTACGTGAAATTAAAAGAACCCGTTTTGAAAAAAAGTTTGATCAAAACGGGTTTATTCTTTGTGAAGTATTATACATTTTTTTAAAAAAAGTTTGATAATTTTTGAGCTGGAATCTCAAATAATTGCACCCTATAATGAATATATCTAATTCAACACTAACCATCTGCTTGGATTTGCTGTGCCAATTTCAAGTGTTTGTATCCTTTTATCCTGTTGATCATCAAAACTACTCTATCTACTAAAATCTAACATGGTTAATGATTAAGTGGTTTTCAATTTTTTTTGCTTAAATTCAGTCGACTTCCTTTTTCTAAAGGTGCCTTTTTCATTAATAAATAGGATGAAAGTAGAAAAACAATGGCTAATCCAAATAAAATGGTAACAAACTGCAGATGATTCATGAAAATCACTTCTATTAGCCAGCTTTTATTACCAAAAACAACGATGACCATACTGATAATTAAGAATAACGTTGCTACAGAAAGTGATAATACAGTACCATAATTAAACCAAAACGTTTTTGCAATCATTCCTAAACTAAATAAAAACAAAATCCAAGAAAAATCTACCCATAAATAAACAAGCCAATTGGAGCTATTCACCAGCCCTCCTAAATGAAAAAGGTTTGCAGTACTACCTACAATATTTGTGCTTAAATAATAGAGAAAATTAAGGAGTGCCACACTAGCAACACTAAATATTAAGGCGGAAAGATACATAGCCAAAACAAACTGCTTTCTAGTTCCACCTAAAGAAAGAATATAATTGTAACCTTTAAAATTTATAAATGGATATATCAGAAAGACGATGAAAAATGGTCCGAACAAGATAAATGACACAGATTCTGCAGCGTCAATAAAACCTAAAAAGTTAAAGAAAACAAATAGCACAAAAGTAATTGCAACATTTATATAAAATGTCAATCTCATTTCTCTCATCATTAATCGGAATGGTCCAATAAAGGTATTCATACTTTATGCACCTCTTTTTTCGTTGTATAGTTAACAAGATAATCCTGTAATGGTGCCTTTTCCACGGTAACACCAGCTTCTTTGGCTCTTGATATCCATTCATCTGTATATACGCCGTCAATCATCACATTGATTTGTTTTCCAAGTTTTCTTTTCTCTAAAATTGTATGTCCTTCAACTAAAGGTTCTATCGCCTTTACTGAACCGGATAAAAGAACACCATGCATTTTTAATTCTTCGGTATTTTCATAACGTACAATTGTCTGCTGATTGATGATTGCAATCTTCTCACACATTGCTTCAATTTCATCAATATGATGTGTAGATAAAATAATTAAACGAGGATCTTCCTCATACGTATTTAAAAGGGCATCGTTAAACTGCTTTCTCATATAAGCATCAAGCCCATTCGTTGGTTCGTCCATAATGGTTACGGGAGATTTACTAGCAAGACCAATGACAATTTGTAACATTGATTGCATCCCCTTAGAGAACCTCTTGATTTTCTTTTTTCTTGGTAGTTCAAATAAAACAACTAAATGTTCTGCCAACTCGTTATCCCAGTTTTTATTAAATAATGCTCCATAATGTAATGCATCCTCGACATCCCAAAAATCTGAGAAAGGGTGATTCTCTTGCATATACGTTATGGAGTTCATCGCTTCATTATTGTTATACGGTGTAATACCGTTCACTTTGATAGAGCCGGCATCTATATTTTCCATCCCTGATAAAAGCTTCATGAGTGTTGTCTTTCCAGAACCATTTCTACCCCATAGACCAACGATAATTGGCTTTGCTTCTGAAATATTTACATTCTTTAGAGCTGGAATATTTCCATAAGAAAACGAAACTTTTTCGAGTTTAATCATCTTTATAATCCTCCTTAATCACTTGAACTAATTCTTCTTTTTTTATTTCAATCCGCTTTGCTTCTTCTAGCATCGGTTTTAAATACTCATTGTAGAAGTCTTCTTTACGCTTTTGAATCAACTTTAGTCTGGCATCTTTTGAAACAAACATTCCAACACCACGCTGCTTGTATACATATCCAGCATCAACTAATGAAGCAAGTCCTTTTTGAACAGTTGCACGATTTACCTGATAAAACTTTGAAATTTCAGTGGTAGAAGGGATTTGATCGCCTTCTAACAACTCACCTTCTACAATTTCATTGGCAATCATATCTGAAATTTGCTGGAAAATAGGTTTTGAGTCATCAAAAACAGCTTTCACAATTTTCTCCTTCCCCACAACGTTGAGTAGTTGATTAGTTATGTAATCAACTATACATAACGTTCTCTTATTTGTCAATTCATCTACTTGTGGGGTAGAAAAAATTGATTACACATCACTTGAAACCTAATATATTAAGGTAATACAAAGAATCTTTCTTTATAAAAAAGGGTAATAAAAATTGGATTCTTCTTCCGATTTAAACTTGTAATCCAAAAAATTATTGTTTAGAAGCTCTCAATATAAAAAAGCTGAATTTCTTAATAAAAAATTAAGAAATTCAGCTTTTTGTTCCTCCGAAATCTGACCTTTTTAAAGAATAAAGATTAGGGTAGACGCTATAACATCCCATCTTCTTTATTTATTTGTCTGCCGCTTACTTATATATTCCTCTAAGTAAGGTTTTATTTTTTTGAAATTCTTAGTTTCTATTGCACAAGTTTTCCTCAACTTCTCAAACCTCACACAATTATCTTCTTCCAACATTCTATCTATCACAATACAGCAACGTCGAATCTGAAACTCTTGTACTGTTTCCGTAATTTCATTGAGTAGCTGGTTAGTCTGTGGCAATTTTTCCACATAACTTTTTATTGCAAGGTTGAAGATATTTAATCGTTTGCTAAATAATGTGCCTGTAATTCTAACTGGCTTTTCTAATGCCAATAACTCGGGATAAACTTCTATTATCTTTTGGTAATATTCTTGATCTCGCAAATTCCAGTCAGTTGCATTTGTTATAGTTGTTGCCTGACGTGTCTGAGGTAAATTAGCATCGAACCATTCTTTATCATTTTTATATAAATAGTCATATGCTGTATAGAATTTTTTCCGCAACTGTGTTCTTGTAACATCAGGGCATTCCTTTATTGCATCTGATAACAAGGAACGACAATATTCAATACGGTTTCCAGTATTATTTTTTAAGGTTATATGGGGATTCTTCGGTGTATGCAAGGTATCACGTTTTGAAGGGAGATTAGCATCAAGCCATTCTCGATCATGATTATATAAATAAGTAAATGTTTTCTTTAACTTCGTTTGAAATTGCTTTCTATTAGTATTAGGGTATTTCTTTTTCCACTCTAATAATTCTTTACGGTATTTTCCAGTAAGTTCTGGAGATGTTTTTTGAAGAGCTATTCGATTATAAACTGTCTTTAAACTTACATCTAACGTTAAGGCAATATTTTTCCGGCTTACGCCCTTATTTACTAAACTTTCAAACTCCTCTTCCCATGCTTTTCCATAAGCTAATATTCGACTTTTACGCCACTTATCTTCCTCACCCTTGTCCGGTCCTATCCTTGTATATTCAAAACCACATGAACATGAAAATTTTCCAATTAGAACTTTATCTCTAGTTTTTATTTCTACCCCTGATATTACCAAATCTTTATAATGCTTGGCTGCTTTATTCAAACAAGGCCACGGTCCTCGCCCGAATGGACCATTATCTTCTTTTATTTCTAAAAACGAGTCTATATCTTGATCAAAGAAATACAGTAAAAGCAAGTGACGATATGGATGGACACTATTTCTCAAATAATTAGTAAGCATTATTTGCAACCATTGGTTTTGTCCTTTAACTTTTAGTGGCGATCCATACTTTTCTAAAAAACCAGGTGGAAACTTTGATATAAAGGCTCTAAAAAGTTCTTCTCTTTTTAATCTAGTATTCGTCATTAACCAATTATTTGCTCTCAAGAGAGCTCTATACTTTTGAAAGACTTTTTCGATGCTTAGTTGGTTGATTGGTATTTGAAGTAATCGATAAGCCATTTTTGCTAACTTAACCTGTACATCTTTGAATTCACAGGATTTAATCTCCTGTAATTCAGATAAATTCATTAGTCTTCTATCAAATCTTATGTATCCATGTCTGCTAAATACTCTATAATCAACAGGATACATCTTCAGTACTAATTCATGGTGTGAACAATAATCAATACCTTGAAGTTGATGTTCGCGGTGAATATATGGTTCTCCATATGTTTTAATATCATTATTTGCACACATTGAACAATAGTATAATCCCTGCTTTCTACTAATTCTCCCTCCAGATATACCTAATCTACCATGAAGACCTTGTCCATTTAAATGAACATCTTCAAACACTTTCCTTTGACGCTCTGCAGTAATAAATGGTGCAAAATAAGGATATATTGTATTATTAGCTAATAGATTCTCTACTGAATAATTACTTCCTAAATTCTGTACCAAGATAGAAAAGTGACTACCGAACTCTATATTAGGTACAACACTTCGACTTTGAAATAACTCCTCTAATGTTTCTACAAAATTGATATTGCCATTATAAAAATGATAACGGCTGATAGCGGAATAGATCAATTCATCTGGGTAAGGATCAGTAAAAAACGGGAGCAACTAGATCACCTTACTTTTTTGTTTTAATCGCGATTAACAACTTCGACAATGAAGGAACTATTTTAGTTCTTTCTCATTACATTAATTTGTTTAATAACAATTTAGCCCTATGATTAACTCCTTTACGGCTATGTTTCAATTTGACAATGTGAATACCTCGATACGTAATAGACTTTAGCAAGTCACTCGTCCACGATCCACTAGCATTAACAAGACCTACTAGCAAATAATTATAAATTGAACTCCAATTTTGTTCAAAGTTTGATGATAAAATAATCGTTGATAATGGACGACGTTCTCGTTCAACCTCAATAATGTTGAATCGGTTGCTATTCATCATATGTATTTCAGCAACCACATAACTTCTTTTTGTAATACCGTCGCTAAGCTTTGTAAACTTTCGCTCTCCTAGCCCCTCTGGTAACACATCAGTAAATGCCCGAATTGCTTTTACTTCTGGATATTGCTCCAATACCTTCAAGAGATTGATAAAGTCTTGAAGATCCCCTTGAGCTTTAATTTCATGCAGCATTTGATGTTCTAATCCTCTTGCCAGTTGCTGTCCGCCGCTATCTGCTGTAGAACGAATCGAATGATCATCAACATAGTATCTCTTAGTATTTTCATCCTCTTCCAATCTCTGCTTCGCTGACCCACGTTTAATTCGTTTAACACTAGGAACTGAAGTATATTCATGGTTTATTTGATTCATCTGAACAAAATCAAAGTCCTCTGTAGACCCATCTGCTTGTTCATCCAATGTAAAGCTTTCTTTACCCTTCTCATTTTTATTTAAAGAATAGTATGTATATTTTTTCGCTTCTCTGGACTTTTCTGCATTTTGTATTTCTGGGTGTGAAATTGAAATATTTCCATATGGAATATGTTTGTTTTTTATACTTACAATCTGTAAAACCGTCCATGTATTGTTGTTCTCTTTCACACGAGCAGTTATATTGATCGGCTGGACAAAATCCCATTCAAACTTCAATGTATTTGTTTGTAACCACGTGAACGCCAGACTTTCATAAACCTGACGTAAATCACGATTTGTTAATAACCAAACCAATTGATATACGAAAGCTGTTTTTGTATATTTCAATCCATATAGTGAGGAAAAGCTTAGATGAATTTTATTCGATTCGTATGTTTCCGTAAAGTATTGAGGAAATGAATTTGATTCAAACAGGCGATATAAAAGAAAACTATTTGGAGCTAATATACTACGTAACACTTCAATGACTGGTAAAATAATATTTCTGCCGTTAAAAGAGAATACGAAGCTTCGTGAGGTTGCGGGGTCATTGTTTCCTGGTATCTTCCAAGGTTTCTCAAAATACTTAACACTATTGGGATAAATAGTAATATCTACTTCCCTTGCATCTTGAGGAGACCGACTTGTGGTAATCACTCCATCACTATAGTCATGTTGAATCGCCAGGCACGGTAATGTCCCCCAATCTAAAAGGATCTTCTTTGTAACTCTATTTGCCCGAAAATATGCATATAGCATTATTTTATTATCATAACGAAAAGGATCACCAATCCATATCAGTTCTGCCTTTTCTCCTTTTTTGAATGGCCATTTAATTTTAACATGTCGTTTACTCATCCTTATCCACTTCCTGTACATTTGTTTAATGCCTTAAATGTGTTTTTATCTGAAGCCGATGATTTTTCAGTATCCATTCGTTGACCGAATTGTGATGACATGCAACACTAATTTGGTTAAAAGAATTTATTCAATGATAATTTAAAAACTATACCTTTAGTAAAACTCTTCCAAAGGGTTTTGAATATACCCATTTACTTTTAACAATTCGTAAGGATGCTGTTTTTTCTTTAACGCTTTCTCTCTTAGGGTTAATAGTGGTAAAACATTTATATTTTTTGATAATTGTTTCTGATCTTGTTCTTTCTTATGCTGATTTAATGCAATTGCCTGCTGGATCGCATCTGATTTAAGCTGATGAAAATCAATATCCAGCGAATTCTCTTCAACTATTTTTTGTGTGATTTTTTTAATATCATTATCTCTCAATCTATCAAAAATACCGAGTGCTGCAACTTCAACGAATAAGTTTTCCTTTGTATCTTTCTTTTTATATTTAATTGTATTTTGGCGCTCTTTAAATGCTTCCTGAATACGACCAGCAATTTCAGTATTGTGCTTATGATTCAGCATCACTTCATCCAAATTGATCATGATATCTTCATATTTCATCATATCTGCTAAATTGTTTGTTCGAATCGCTGTCATCATTGGTTGAATTGTTTGCATATCTTCTTTAGCAGTCTTTTTTAGTACTTGTGGAGTAATAATCTCATTTGGGTTTTCCTCATCAAATAATGCCCGTTCTTGAGCTAAAATAAATAGATTCACCGCAATAGCAGTAATCCCTTGGCATTCGTAATAAAAAGCCTTCTTTACTTCTGCTGTAAGCTCAGAATAGGTTCTTAAACACTGCAATTCCCAAAGGGTTTCTAGGAAGAACTCCCACTCTTCACTTTCTTCTGCCATACGATCCCAAATAATAGCTCCGTCACTTGCAGCTCGTCTTGCCTGCCTAAAATTCCCCTTAAATAGTTTTTGTGCCTTCGAAGTCCCAATTAGAACGGTTGGAATGCCAACTGTATTAGATAAAGTTACAAAGAAATTCAACATTTCTTCTTGATCATTTTTCGAATGGAGTAGGTGTTGGATTTCATCAATTACAAGAACACCAATACCATACATGCTCGCTAATGATGTCATGTGCAAGAGCATAGTCGAGGTTATTCGATTCATATAACCATATTTTTCTAGATAACGAGTACCGAGTAAGTCATCAATCGCTTTAAAAAAACTTTTACAAAGTGTAGATAGGCTCCCGTCATATGGGCAGTCGATTTTAAGCCAAACAATTTGTGTATGGTTAAAAGGTTGTCCTTCATAAGCTTCATGCTTTATAACTTGCGGATACATGAGTAACAAACGTTCAATTGCGGTAGTTTTGCCAATCCCGGAGATTCCTATAATTGATAAGCTATCAGCTGTAGAACGAATATAGTCAAGTCGTTCATCTATAGATTTATGTGAAGCATCATCTTCTTCACGTAATTCATGCAATACTCGTACACGCTCTAGAAATGTAGTATCTAACGGATTTCTTGCTAAATATCCTCTGCGAATCAATGTAGACAATCGACGCTCAACTTCAAAGTGGATCGGCAAGGGTTGGATAAAATTCCTAACACGTTTTAATATATGATAACGAATATTCGTTGCACTTAGTTTATCTTGCTCGCTAATTCGTGGAGTTACCATAAACCTATCTAGCACATTATCCTCACTAAAAATTGGTGGAAGGGCTTCGATGAAAGGATGATTTGTATATTCACTTAAAGACTGTTTTTTATAGGTAGCTTTCTCAAATGCTCCTTTTAAGACAACCATATCATTTGTTTTTTCCAAATTCCTCATCTCGCTTTTTCTTTAATTTTTGCATTAGGCGTGAGGGTGATTTCTTAGTTGGGCTGTCATCAATTTTCTCTTTTGAAATGAAATCAATTACTTCAGCTGATTCATTAACCTTATTATGTGATAAATCAAATTTTTCAGATTCACGGTTTAATAGTTTTTCAACATCCTTGTTGTCACGAATAGAAGCTATTTTGGCTTTCTTACTCGTTGGTTGATTGGAAAATTGTTGTTTGCTTTTCACAGCTTTCTTAATAATCTCTTCCATTGCCGCATCTGTATTTACCGTAAGTTGGATTTGATTTGTACGTTCTATCTCTTCTAGTTCATTCCGAAGTTGTTGTTGAAAAACAATTTCTTCTAAGTAATCTTCTTTATATTGCTGACTTGGTTCTAACAAAATACACGTTTCAAAGCCCATTCCGTCATCATGGGGAATATAGATTTTTTCAATGTTTCGTGGATCATAAACAACATTTACACTTCTATTTTTCAACTTCAAATACCAATGTTCTTCCATCGCTCTTTGAGAACCATATAAGAGATTTTTAAACTTAATGCCAGCTCTTGAAATTGTTGCCTTTCCACGTGGTAGCACATTCAAACGAAGAATATTTCTATCAATTGTTCTTAGCCTTCCTGTGCGATTTTGAATGCCCCAATTCCATAAATTAATTGGCGTTGGAACTAGTCCTTCTGCAACCATTTCTTTTTCAACTGGATATTTTTCAATGACCTTTTGGTTATGATGTAGTGCCATTGTAATAATAAGAGCCGTAAACTCCTTTAAATTCAGCGTAGCATCCAGCCGATAATCCCGATCTCCACGCTCCCGATATTCCTTTTGAATAGCTCCCGGTGCCTTTTGCTTAACCTTTCCATTAAAAGTACGGAACTTCCTCTCAACAATCCCTTTTAAATCTCCCCGATATGCTGTGGTGTTCTCAATTTTAATGTTAAGATTGTTAATTAAGTTATCTACCGAATAACTTTCAAACTCACCTCGGTCAGCAATAATAACTTCGGGCAAATGATGTGTTGGCCATTGCTCAGGCGTTATATCAATCCCATATTGCTTACAAAATTCTACTTTGTCTGCAACCATATTATCTAAAGCCATCATTGCACCAATCCATGATGGACCTTCTAGTCCGACATAAAGCCCCGTGATAATACGTGAATATACATCAAGAACCGCATAAATAACTGGCCGTCCGATTACTTTATTTACATCAAGAGAACTAACTAAATAAATATCCGCAATAGTTGCGTCAATCTGGAATCTTGTCCCAGGACCATTTGTTTCCGATTTAGAATTGCTTAAAATCGGCCGATACTTCAACTCATATTCTTTCGTACTTTTACGAAACTGAATATCCCTTTTTGGATCTTCTAGTTTTTTGAACCAATAGTAAAACTGATGGTATGTGGGGGTTCGGGTAGCATCCCAAATACGGTACTTTAGTTCACCATTCTCCTTATAGCGATTAGAATAGAAGTCACGAAGCATAAAATGATAAACATCTTTTAAAGAATAGTTATTCTTTTTTCGGTAGTACTTATTAATAACGTGTTCAATTTGGACTTTTACTTCGTCTGTAATGTTAATACCAGTTTGATATTCATTATTTATATTTACTTTTCTAGGACGACCAACTTTTTCTTTCGTTAATGTTTTCGTTTTACCCTTACCACCTGAATTAGAGTAGTCAGGTAACATGGCGTTTTTAGTCATGCCACGCTGCCAATAGCGAGTTAGTAGCTTTTTAACCTTTGTCTTGCCTAAGTTGCTCTCTTGAACTATTTCACGAATCTTTCCTTCTCTCCCTTGTTTTTCGAGCAAATCTGGCATGTTGGGGATACAGTATCTTTGTATATTTCCCCAATCTTCTTCACGCTTACGAATCTGCACCTCTGTTAAATCATATTCGGAAATCACTTTTGCATAAGGATCACTAACCGCTAACAGTTCACCTTGCTTAATATCTGTGGCTAGACTAGAGTATAGCTCTTTGCGTGGCATAGCACTACTGGTATCAATATTAACTATATAGACATGCGGTTCTTCAATATCAATTACTCGAATTCTTTTTGAATCTGTTACATATTGAAATACCTGATTAATATAAATCATCCGTATTTCACCTTCTCCAATTTACTTTCATCAATATACTTAACATCAATCGGCTGCTCTAAATCAATGGGCTTGTACATATCTGTAACCATTATTTTATTAGCAAGCAAATGATAAAACAACGTAACACCACTTCCAAAAGGCAAGTGTGTATCAGCATCAAACTCACTAGTAATTTCTCGGATACTTCGAGAATTATTCAATAGACGATTCATAAGAACCATTGATAAATCTTCTATATGTTGGTTAGCCATTTCCCGATATACATCATAGCTACGAATATCAAAATAATCATGGATATAACTAATATTTCTAGCCATGATCTTGTCGATTTCTTCTTCAGTTACCATACCCCAACTAATACCTTTACGCTCCCAATATTCCCGTTCAATTTCGAATTTCTCTAACACACGCTCTTCTAGCAGTTGATTTTTCATTTTGATAGTATGGGCGACTTCAAATACACCTTGCCCCTTATCAACTGTTAGTAAAAAATCCGTTGTCATAACAATTGGATCGCCTGTTTTTGGATCAGCTGGGTGTTTAATCCCAAGCTCTTCTGCAATTACAATCGTTTCTTCTTGTGGTAATAAAGGAAATTGTTCACGTATATCTAAAACTACATCGGAAAATTCAGTCAAATAAAAATAATTACGTTCCAAATCAGATAAAAACTCATGTTGTCTGCCAGTTTTTATTCCTTTTAATCTCGTTGATCGACCTAAAGAGGAAACATCTTGAATTTTTAACCACGGCTGATAACCTGCCCCACTGCCAGTTCCTCTACCCCCTTTAATCCACTCATCAACTTTAGATGTTCTTTTTCTTTTCGCCACGAAAAACACCCCTTTGGACAATCATATCCAAAGGGGTAAAACTTCGCAACTTTTTTATAAACATCGCGACTTTGTTTTAAACATCGCATCTTTTTTACAAACGTCGCGACTTTATTTCAAACCCACA
>Ga0209487_1004156_pt1 | contig 11202 bp, 9 predicted proteins | sample Poulit2012_FD_187524 | JGI IMG/M metagenome (GOLD analysis project Ga0209487, IMG submission 187524) | Agricultural soil microbial communities from Georgia to study Nitrogen management - Poultry litter 2012 (SPAdes) (version 2) | ecosystem: Environmental > Terrestrial > Soil > Agricultural land... | reverse complement strand
TGAAGAAAAACATGAAGAAAGCTGTTTTGGCACTGAACACCAGAACATCCAGGATACCTTTGGCCAATGGAGTCATTTCCGGCAGCCAGTAGCCAGCAAAAGGCAGGTGATAACTACCAAAGAAGAAGGTGGTGATCAGCATGGAACTGATAGTTACATGCATGTACTCAGCCAGGAAGAACATTCCGAATTTCATGGAACTGTACTCCGTGTGAAACCCACCCACGAGTTCTTGTTCAGCTTCTACAATATCGAAAGGGGTCCGGTTACTTTCTGCAAATACAGCAATGATAAAGATGATTCCTCCAATAGGGTTTAAAAAGATAAACCACCAGTTCTCCTGTGCTGCTGCGATATCAACTACACTGAGGGAACCGACAAAAAGTACCACAGAGGCGATTGCCATCCCAAGGGGAAGTTCGTAACTGATCATCTGTGCTGCTGCACGGAGCCCACCGAGAAGGGAGTACTTACTGTTGGAGGCCCAGCCCCCCAGCGTTACACCGTAAACCCCCAGAGATGCAACGGCAAGAAGGTAGATCACCCCTGCATTAATGTTCGTTGCATAGAGTCCCTCCCCGAAAGGAATAACGGCCACAGTCATCAGTGCGGTTATCACCGGGATGAGTGGAGCAATGCTGTGCAGAGTTCTGTTTCCTTGAGTTGGGGTCACATCCTCTTTCAGGATCAGCTTCAGCACATCGGCAATTGGCTGGAGTAAACCAAGAGGCCCAACACGGTTGGGTCCCCATCTATGCTGAATGAATCCTGCTATTCGCCTTTCTGCATAAACTGCAATAGCTGCAGAGTTGAGCAGCATAAAGAGGGCGACGCCCAAAACAATATATGATGTAGATGCTTCTTCCATCCCGAAAAATATTTTGTAAAAATTAAGTTATTAGAATTAAGACTCTACTTTCTTGCTGACCTTTTCTGTATCAAGCTGGATACCTGAGTTTTCATCCATTTTGGCATAAGAGACGCCGTTAAATGCATCTATGGTAGAGGCGATCTCACTCATGATCAATCTGCCATCTTCGAGAGTGATCTCTGTACCCATATAACCGGTGAGATTAGAGATAAACGTCCAGAGTGGCAGACAGTCAATCTTATTGTCCTCGTTCACCCAGTTGTCAAAGTTTGTGCCATACCGGTCGAGTCTGCCTTCGGACATCTCCATATCGAGCCGCCTTTTATTATATTTTGTCTCTTTGGCTCGGAAGGTACGCTGAATACGGCCCTCCACGTTCACATAACTTGCAGCGTGTTCTGCGGCAGTTGTGACCGGGATAACCAGGTCAGCAGCTTTGGTGGTTTTGGTGTGATTACTGGCAAAAATTACCGTGTATTTCCCATCGAGCTGGCCGGCTGTGAGAACTTCCCTGGAGATGAAATCATCGTGTACCAGGATGATCAGCCCGGCTTTCTCTGCTTCTGCCGAGAATTCAGCTGGTGTCAGTTCATCAAAACCCAGGAGAATACAACCGTTTGTATTGGGTGCCAGGTCATCCGTCAGCAGAAAACCATCCGCTTTCCCTTTTTCTTCATTACGGAGAAAGACCGGTTTTCTGTATCCGTTCAGATTTGCAAATTTCGCAAGGGCATAGTTCTCTTCAACAGAGGCATGCGGGCTTCCAACCAGGAGTACTTCTGCAGGCTTCACCTCTTCCAGCTGTTCCATCAATGTTGCATACGCGTTATTCCAGGAAGAGAGAACTTGCTCGCCATCCAACTTTTGTAAAGGGCGTGAAATTCGGTTCTCGTTAAAGAGTGTATAGGCGGTTCTGGCCTCGTCCGGCATCCAGTGATCGTTGACCTCCTTGTTGTACCGGGGAGTGATTCGCAAGACAATATTGTCACGGGTCCAGAGGTCGATATTGGTACCCTTACCATTTGTCATGTCGATGCTTGGGGTCTGGTTCATCTCCCAGACTCGCGCCTTGAAACGGAAATCAGCTGCTGTAAGGGCACCGACCGGACAGATATCAACTGTATTCAGGGAATAGGGGTCATCGAACTCTCTTCCGGGTGCGGTAATCGGAAAGTTGTTGTCTCCTCTCTGTACAATGGTTAGTTGATGCGATTTGCTAATTTCATCTGTGAAACGAACGCAGCGTGTACAGTTAATGCATCTCTCTGCATCCAGGATGACGCGGGGACCGAGACGCACTCGTTTCGGCCTGTGTACCTTTTTAACTTCAAAACGGCTGCCTTCCGGCCCATATTTGTAGGTTTGAATCTGGAGTGGACACTCGCCTGCCTGATCACAGATCGGGCAGTCCAGCGGGTGGTTGATCAGCAGAAATTCCAACGTGTCTTTCTGGGCACGAGCCACCTGTTCGTCGGTCTCCTGCGTGTGGATCACCATTCCATCGACCATCTGCAGGTTGCAGGAGGTCTGCAGTTTTGGAAACCACCGGATGGTCCGATTTCCTTCTTCATCAAGCTCGTACTCTCCGGTTTCTCTGTCTTTCACATATTGACCCGCTTTAACAAAGCACTGCCTGCAGTTCGCAGGGGCCGACATCGCAGGGTGGTAGCAAAAAAACGGAACTTCTTTTCCGAGATCCTGAATGAACTGAAGAACTCTGTGTTCACCTTCAAATTCGTATCGTTGGCCATCTATAAATATTTCGGGCATCGGATGAAACGTTATTTAGAATTTATCGATAAAAGTTTTCGGTATCTGCAGCAGTTATGCCACAGCAAAGACAGATTTTTTGCATCTGGCTTCGAATTCATCCCTGAAACGGGTAATGGTATGTCGAACAGGCCAGGCTGCAGCATCTGCAAGAGCACAAATTGTGCGTCCTTCCATTTGGGTCGTGATATCAAGGAGTAGATCCAGATCCTTTATTTCACCTTCCCCATCTTTAATCTTTTTAAGAATTTTCTGCAGCCATCCTGTTCCATCACGGCACGGTGTACACTGGCCGCAGGATTCGTGATGATAGAATTTGGAGATTCTCCAGAGCATCTCCACCATGTCGGTATCTTCATCCATCACTACCATTCCGGCAGTTCCCAGCATGGTTCCAACACTCCTGAGTGATTCACTATCCATCGTAATTCCTTCGAGCTGATCGGCACGTACAACCGGGGTTGAAGAACCGCCGGGGATCAATGCTTTCAGCTTTTTCCCATTTCTCATTCCACCGGCAACCTCATGAATCAGGTCCAGAACGGGTACACCGGTTGGCAGTTCATAGACTCCGGGGTTATTTACATGTCCGGAAATACCGTAGAGAATGGGACCGGGGTGATTTTTTGCCCCAATGCTGGTAAACCAATCTGCCCCTTTGTTTATCACAGCCGGCACATGAGCCAGAGTTTCCACATTGTTGATGGTGGTAGGGCGCCCCCACAAACCTTTTTGTGCAGGGAAGGGAGGTTTAACACGGGGATAGCCGCGCTTGCCTTCAATGGACTCGAGCATCGAGGTCTCTTCACCGCAGATATAGGCACCAGCTCCTGCAACTACATAGAAGTCGCAGCTGAAGTCGGTTCCCAATATATTTTTTCCGATGAGCCCATTAGCATAAGCATCGTCAATGGCTTTTTGGACCTTGTCAATGAAATATTTGTATTCACCACGGATATAGACATAGATGGCGGTCGCTTCAATGGCATAAGCTCCGATCAGGGCACCTTCTACAAAGAGGTGGGGATTGTATTCAAAAAGCGCACGATCTTTGAACGTTCCCGGTTCGGATTCGTCGCCGTTACAGGCCAGGTAGCGCGGCCCGCCATCTGAGGGGGGCATGAAAGACCACTTGAGCCCGGCGTTGAATCCGGCACCTCCCCGGCCTCTTATATTGGCGGCTTTCACCTCTTCAATCACAGATTTCCTGTCGGGCCATTTTTCGGAGTCCGTTAAAACCGTCTTTAATGCCTGATAGCCTCCGTTATCCCGGTAAACATCGATCTGATCCAGATTTTTAATATCCGGAATTAAAACAGGTGTATAATTTTTCCAGTCTACTGTACTCATGGTTCTTATATATTTTTACGCTGTGGCATTCCTACCTTTTCATGCTCAGGTTTCTTGTCCTGCCTGAGGTCATCCAGTAGTTTGTCAACTTTTTCCTTGGTCAGGTTGTTCACATAGGTCTCGTTACTGACCTGCATCATCGGCGCATAGCCACAGGCACCGAGGCACTCTACTTCTTTCAGGGTGAACCGGCCATCGGGCGTGGTTTCCCCTTGTTTAATACCCAGTTTTTCTTCGAAATACTCCAGCATTTCATACCCGCCACACAGCTGGCAGGTAAGACAGGTACAGACATCCAGGACGTAGGACCCCTTCTCCTCCTCATAGTACTGTGTATAGAAGGTCACGACACCATGTACATGTGCTTCAGGAAGGCCGAGTGTCGAGGCAACAAGCCGCTGAACATCCGGGTTCACATGCCCGAACTTATTCTGAGCCAGCCAGAGCACAGGCAAGGTGGCCGGCATCACTTCCGGATACTTCGCCTTGATTGCGTCAATTTCTTTTAAGTCTTCTTCTGAAAATTCGTATTTCATGATATTTATTTATCTGATTCACCTAATACGGGATCGACTCCCCCAATAATAACCACGGTGTCGGAGACCATCTCCCCATCCAGTATCTGTTCCAGAACCTGAAGGTTGGTAAAGGAGGGAGCCTTAATTTTGAGGCGCCAGGGGTGCCCCGTTCCGTCGCTCTGGATATAGTACCCGAGCTCTCCTTTTGGTGATTCAACAGCGTGGTAGGATTCCGCACCTTCAGGCGGACATATTCCGATATCGGTCATCATAAAATCATTGATCATCCCCTCCATGGAGTAGTAAACCTCATCTTTGGAAGGGTAGGCCTGTTTGGCATTATCTGTACGGATCGGCCCCGCAGGCATCTTCTGCAGGCACTGTTGAATGATTTTTATACTCTCTCCCATCTCCTCCATCCGGACGTAGTAACGGGCCAGGTTGTCTCCTTCAAGACGGGTGGGCACGTCGAACTCCACTTCATCATATTTTAGATAAGGGGAAAACTTCCGGATATCCATCGGGTAACCGCAACCCCTTAGTACCGGGCCAGTGGCACCGAGCCGGATCGCTTCCTCTGTCTCCAAAACGCCAATTCCGGCATTTCTTTCATAAAAAAGCCTGTTTCTATCCAATAGCATATGGTAATCCCGCAACTCGTTTGGAAAGTTGCCGATAAACTCTTTGATCAGAGCAGTGGCCTCATCGGTTAGATCATTCGCCACGCCCCCGATCCTCGCATGGGAAATGGTAAATCTATGCCCTCCGATACGGTCCATGATATCATAAATTTTCTCCCTCTCCTTAAAGGTCCATATAAAGAAAGAGACTGCGCCCGCATCCATCACAAGGGTACCCAGCCAGAGCAGGTGAGAGGAGATTCTTGCAAGTTCACAACCGATCATGCGAATATATTGGGCTCTTTCAGGGACCTCAACATTTGCGATCTTCTCTACGGCTGTACAGAGAGCCACGTTATTCATGTAGGGAGCCAGGTAGTCCATGCGATCGGTGTAGGGCATAAACTCCTGATAGGTCTTGTTTTCAGCAATCTTTTCCACACCCCGGTGAAGATATCCGATATCGAGCTTTGTCTTTTCTATCGTTTCACCATTCAATTGCAGCAGCAGTCTCAACACACCGTGAGTTGCCGGATGCTGAGGACCCATATTAAGAATCATTTTTGTTGCCAGCGGGTCTTCGCTGTCAATCTCTTCTACGGTGGTGTGCTTGTCTTCAAGACTTTGATAGAGTTTGCGCTGATGCTTCTTGAAAAAGGTAGGTTGCGCCTGTTTTTGAATGTCTGATTGTTTCATATCTCTGTCAACAAATTATTCTTCACGGTCGGGTGTGGTGCTCGGCAATTCGATCGAACCCGGGACACCCAGAAGAGGGAACTCCTTCCGAAGGGGAAAGTATTCGAAATCTTCCGGCATATACATGCGACGAAGATCAGGATGATTTTTAAACCGGATCCCAAACATATCGTAGACTTCCCGCTCATTCCAGTTTGCCGATTTCCAGACTGACACGACAGAATCCACTTCGGGATTTTCCTCATTACAACGCACTTTCAGAAAGATACGGGCCCGGTTTTTAAGCGAAATCAGATTATATACCACCTCAAAACGGTCATCCGATGTATAGCGGTCAATACCGAATACATCCGAAAGAAAGGTGTAATCAAGCTCCTCCTTCAGAAAGTTGGCGATCGGCAGGAGCTGCTCTGCTGAGACCAGGATAAAGGTGTCTCCAGTGGATTGGTAGACATCTACAATAGCCGTCTCAAACTTCTCTGTAAGGGAGTCGATGGTTTGCCGTATTACTTCACTCTGCTTTTCATTCATCATTCTCTAGGTGTCCAGCGTTATCGAGTGTTTCGTTTTGATTTTTTCCTGAATAGTCATGAGGGCATTCAATACCACATCCGGCCGGGGCGGACACCCTGAAATATATGCATCCACAGGGATAAAATTATCCACACCCTGAACCACACCATAACAGCGGTGCATTCCACCGGTAGAAGCGCAGGCACCCATGGCGATACACCACTTGGGGTCCGGCATCTGATCCCAGATTCTACGGATGGCGTGTGACATTTTGTAAGTACACCAACCGGCTACAAGCATGACATCTGACTGTCTGGGTGAAAATCTCATCACTTCCGACCCAAAACGGGCAGCATCGTATCGCGGGCCGGCAAAAGCCATCATTTCAATGGCACAGCATGCCAGTCCCATCGGCATGGGCCACGCTGCATTGGCGCGGGCCCAGTTGGTGAGTGCATCCAGTTTAGTAGTCAGGAAACCTTGTTCTAGTGCGCCGTCTAAACTCATTATAGCTCCTTTATAGTATCGTATTTAAAGTTTTTCACGTCCCAATCCAGTGTCCCCTTCCTGAGCGTATAGACCAGCCCGATGAAAAGGATGATGATGAAAATAAACATGGCGATAAATGTGCCAGCACTGTGTTCCATAAACCGCACCGCCCAGGGGTAGATAAAGACGACCTCCAGGTCGAACACGATAAATTCCATGGCTACCAGGTAGAAAGCGATGGAATAGCGCTCTTTAGCCTGTCCCACGGGATCCATACCGCTCTCGTAGGGCATCAGTTTTATTTTGTTGGGTCGGTAAGGACCGATTACTCTGGAAAGGGTTGCCAGTACGATAGCCAGAAATATAGCTATCCCCAGTAGTACAAAAATTGGCAGATACTGTTCAAACATCCGTTAAACTATTTTGTCATTCCCGGAAAAAACCTGAATGGGTTGAAAAATGAAGTTAGGTCGGAATATAGCAGTTCTTTATGGCAAAGTTGAACTGTTTTGCTAAATTTTTCTTTCCTCTGCTTATATGGACTGGTTATATATAAGAGCCAGGCATGTGTTGAAAATAGAGCCCATAGCGAAGATCACTCCCGGGCCCGCAGATCTAAACCATTTCGCTGTTACCATCCGATCCTGTCTCTTCGCTGTGGGGAGCTTCGCGTGTATTCCGGGTCTTCAGGCATAACAAACCCTGGTGGGGGGGTAAATGCATCGTAACTCCATGGAGTATCGGGATCGGAGGTGGCATTGGTAATAAACTCACCCACGATCGGCAGTGCGGTACGTGCACCCTGCCCAATACTGCCAGGGCTGTTGGTTGGAAAGCGGATTCTGCGATCTTCCCCACCTACCCAGGATCCCATGACAATATGCGGCATCATCGCCACAAACCAGTTATCAGCGGAGTTTTGGGTAGTTCCGGTCTTCCCTGCAATATCTTGCTGGATGTTGAACTGATTCCGCAGGCGTACACCTGTACCATGATAGTTTTCACCACCCCGGATTACCCCTCTCATCATATCCACCATCATGTATGCCGTTTCAGGACTGATCGCTTCCTGCCGGTATTCCGGGAAATATTCCACAAGCACATTCCCCTCTTTGTCTTCTATTCGTGTGATGGCGTTGGGTTCGATGTGAACCCCCTGGTTTACAAACGTTGTGTAGGCGCTGACTAGTTCCAGAAGTGACACCTCTGCTGTTCCGAGGGCAATGGAGGGATAGTCAGGATAATTAGATAGATCGATTCCCAGATTTTGGGCCATGTTTTTGATCAGACGTGCTGCCGGTTCCAGATCGGATGCACGGTTTGTGCCAGGGGCGCCGGCGATCTCCGGGAGCAGCCTGACCGTCACATTGTTCAGGCTTCGTGCGAGCGCTTCACGAAGAGGCACCATTTCAGGCCCCTCAGGTACCGAAGGATCCTTCGGGCTCCACATCCGTCCGCTCGCTTCGATAAAGCTGATCGGATACTTTGAAAATTTATGGTAGGGCATGTAGCCGTTATCAATAGCAACGGCATAGACAAAAGGTTTGAACGTGGACCCGGCCTGACGCCTGGACTGATGCACGTGATCAAACTGCTGGGTTCCGTAATCAATACCTCCCACCCAGGCCAGGATGTTTCCGTTGGACGGATCGAGGGCAGTGAAACTGGCCTGGAGTTTTGTGCGTGACCTCTTGACAGAATCTACAAATGCTTCGTCCGCCATCAGATGTTCCATCACCACAGACTCCTGATCGGTATCCAGCTCACTGAAGCTGTTTCTGTACCGGTCGGTGTCGCGGATAAAGCTGGGAAGGAAATCGGGGTAGGAGTTCCACAGCCTGTCCATATAATCGCCGCCCGATGACGTCCATTCCTGTTCGAACCGCTCCTGGAACTCGGTGATCTTATCCTGCACTGCTTTCTCGGCATGCCGCTGTAGCCGGGAATCGATGGTGGTATAAATGACCAGGCCGTCGGAGTAGAGATCAAATCCATTCTCTTCTGTCCAGTCACTGACCTGCTGCCGTATATATTCCCCGAAATAGCGACTTTCTCTCCCCGATCTGGAAGGGGGGTGATAGTTGAGTGTCACCTCTTCTGCCTGTGCGACGGCATACTGTTCATCTGTAATAAATCCGTGCTGGGCCATCAGGCTGAGAACGGTATTCCTGCGATTTTTAGCCCGCTCCGGAAAGATTCTGGGGTTGTAGTAGTAGACGGCCCGAAGTTGTCCGATGAGCGTGGCCGCCTCCAGAAGATCCAGGTCTGCTGCCGGTTTGCCATAATGGGTACGTGCGGCCGATTCGATACCAAAGGCGCTGTTGCTGAACTCCACCGTATTCAGGTACATCTCCAGGATTTCCTGTTTGGTGTAGTTGTGCTCAATCTGCACCGCGGTGATCATTTCACGAAGCTTTCTGGTAATAGAAACATCAAATCCGATCTTTCGATAGAGATTCCGGGCGAGCTGCTGGCTGATCGTCGAACCACCCTGAAATCGTTGTTGAATCCAGTAGTAGGGGAGGCGCATGAGACTCTGCGTATCTACTCCCCAGTGGTTGAAAAACCGATGGTCTTCGGTTGCGATCAGGGCGTTAAGAACATTGGGGGAGATTTGGTCTACCGAAACATGTGTTCTGTTTTCGATAAAGTAACGGTCCAGTACAGCCCCGTCACGGCTCCTCACCTCCGAAGCGATCGCTGTGCGTGGGTTCTCAAGCTCCTCAATAGAGGGGAGGCCCTGGAACAGATAGATGACAAAACCCACGATAGCAATAAGGAGGGCAATAGCCGTACCGAGGGCAATCTTCTTATATTTCGGAGGAATCAAGGGCCGTTTTTTCTTTGTATTGGCAATCTCCTTCCGATACTCGGGATCGTTAAAATAACGATCCATATCGACGTTATTATCCTTGCTCATGAAGCACTCAGTGGATTACCCCATTCCGTAGGGGCGGGTTAAATATTTCAAGCCTGTGGCTCTCGCTATTCCATATAACGAGATCAAACGTGCCATTCTTGTATCGGGCGAGTGTTCTGTCCGAAAAGAAAGCACCGCAATTAATATAAGGTTTTCTGTAAAATGTTTCAGACCGCGGAACGTGGTCGTGACCTGCGATCACGGCATCAATAGCCATCTCTTTCAGGAGCAATCCGGCCCACCTGTCCAGCTTTTCAGGGTTCCTGTCGTGAGGATCTCTGGTAAAGGCTGAAAACTTTTTCATGATGGCATTGGCCTGCTGTCCTGTAAACAAGAAGCGGTAGAGTTCAACAAAGGCAGGATTGCGCAATACCCTGTGCAGGAGGGGGCGCCTGAAACGGGTGCCAAGACTTTCCGCCCCGTCGCCATGGAAAAGAAGTATCTTTTTATTGCCGACCGGAATCACTTTTGGTTCGGCATGGACCCTGAATCCGCATTCAGCCAGGTGGCCGAGGGTCCAGCAGTCGTGGTTTCCTGTAAAATAGAGGGTGGGGCCCACCTCTTCATGATACCTTTTAAAATCGGAGAGAATCTGCTCTCCCAGCGGAGGGATATAATGTTCAGTTTCCATCCAGTAGTCAAACAGATCCCCCAAAACGTGCAGCCTGACACCTTTCAAACGGCACCAGCCGATCAGTGCACTCAGATCATTCTGAATCTGAAGCTCCTTTGCCTGTTTAAAAGCCCCCAAATGGACATCCGAAATAAAAAGATGCATGATCTGCTTCTCGAGTATAACCAATTCTTAGCTGTACTAGACCTGTTGCGTTACGGCTTAGCGGGACTATTTCTTGCGCGTTACAATGAAGTTTATGAGCGATTCAAAATCCTCGATTCCTCTTTCTGCCGGAAGGGTATGCAGGAGCGAGATCGCTCTGCCGGTAAACTCGTTCATTTTCTCTTCAGCGAGGGCCAGTCCATTTTTTTCATAGACAAAAGAGACGATCCGATCGATATCCCTGGAAGATTTATTTCTTTTTTTCATCAGTCTCCGGATATGAAGCTTCTCTGTAGCGGAAGCGTGATTAAGCGCATAGATCAGTGGGAGGGTCACTTTTCGCTCTTTAATATCATTTCTCTTCGGTTTTCCAATATCCGCCAACCCATAATCAAAAAGGTCATCCTTTATTTGAAAAGCGATGCCGATATCCATACCGATCTCTGCCATGGTTGAGATCGCCTCTTTGTTGTCTGTAGCAGCGATGGCTCCGCATTGGCAACATGCCGAGATGAGGCTGGCCGTTTTTTCCGAGATGATCTGGAAATACCTCTCTTCTGTCATATTAAAGAGGTTGGAGGTTTTTAACTGCCGGAGTTCCCCCTCACTCATCTTCTTCACAGCATCAGATAGCACACTCAGAAGTTGATGTTCCTGATGATCCAGTGCGATAAGCA
>Ga0209487_1004155_pt1 | contig 11203 bp, 9 predicted proteins | sample Poulit2012_FD_187524 | JGI IMG/M metagenome (GOLD analysis project Ga0209487, IMG submission 187524) | Agricultural soil microbial communities from Georgia to study Nitrogen management - Poultry litter 2012 (SPAdes) (version 2) | ecosystem: Environmental > Terrestrial > Soil > Agricultural land... | reverse complement strand
ACGTGAATCTGGTGCCATTGAGCAAGATGCTGACTTAATTTTGTTCCTCTATCGCGATGAGGTATATAACAAAGAAAGCCCCGAAAAAGGGATTGCCGAGGTAATTATTGGTAAGCAGCGAAACGGTCCTATTGGTACTGTGCGCCTGGCTTTCCGTGGGGAATACACCCGTTTTGATGACCTGGCTCCAGAATATTATGCCGAATACGATAACGAATAAGGGCAACTTATGACCCGCGGTACTCAACTAGAGATACGCCCACAAGCCTTGCGCCACAATGCCGCACTTGCCCGTAAGCTAGCACCTGATTCCAGCGTTTATGCCATGGTGAAGGCTAATGCCTATGGCCATGGACTCGCGTTAGCGGTGAGCGCCATGGCTCCTGTTGTGGATGGCTTTGGCGTGGCTTTTGTGGAAGAGGCCCAAGAACTGTTAGCCATTAAACCCGATGTTAGGGTGATGGTGCTCGAAGGCTGTTTTGATGAAGAAGAGTGGCTGCTGGCGAGCGAGCTTGGCTTAACCGTGGTGCTACGTTCCACTGCACAACTCGCGCAACTTAATGTGCTCAAGCTGCCTAGGTCCCTTGCTTTATGGGTGAAAGTGGACACAGGGATGCACCGTTTAGGCATGCCTGTGGGCGAGGTTGATGCTGCGATATCCGCACTCAAACACAATCCTTATATTGAGCTAAAAGGGCTGATGAGCCACCTTGCTTGTGCTGATGAACCTCAGCATCCATTAACCGCGCGACAGCTAGCCCTTATTTCTGCGGCGGCTCAAAGTTTTGGTTTGCCTTACTCTGTGGCAAATTCCGCAGCGTTAATACGTTATCCTGAGCATCATAATACCTTGGTGCGCCCTGGCATTATGCTGTATGGCGCTTCACCCTTAGCGGAACAAAGCGCGGCAGCCTTAGGTATTGCGGTAACACAGCAACTCACCGCTCCTATTATCGCGTTTACACAGGTCCCTAAAGGCGAAAGTGTGGGTTATGGCGCCTCTTGGGTGGCAGAGCGCGACACCCGCGTGGCGGTAGTGGCGCTAGGATACGGCGATGGTTATCCGCGCCATGCGCCAAGCCACACCCCAGTGGCCATTAACGGGCAACGCACCACCTTAGCAGGGCGGGTTTCCATGGATATGCTCACCGTGGATGTAACGGATATGCCCCATGTGATGATTGGGGATAGGGTTGAGTTCTGGGGCGATACGGTGAGTGCTACCGAGGTGGCTGAGGCCTGCGGCACCATCAGTTATGAGCTGTTTTGCCAGGTCACATCACGCCCCCGCAGAGTAATAAGAGACAAGTAAATGGCCAAGAAGAAAGTAGCCTATGTGTGCACGGATTGCGGCGCGGACCATCCTAAGTGGCAGGGGCAATGCGCCAGCTGCGGGAGTTGGAATACGCTATCTGAGTTTGTTACGGAACCTGCCGCTAGCATAGGCCGTAGCAGCGATAGAGCCGGTTATGCCGGCGTGCTCGCCGAGGTGCAGCAGCTCAAAGATATTGTGTTAGAGGATACTCCCCGCATTCAGACGGGCATCGGCGAATTGGACCGCGTGCTCGGTGGTGGTTTAGTGCCTGGTTCGGCTGTGCTCATGGGGGGCCACCCCGGTGCGGGTAAATCCACCTTGCTATTGCAGGCCATGTGCCGCTTGGCTGAGCAGCATCCCTGCTTATACATCACTGGCGAAGAGTCCCTATCGCAAGTGGCCATGCGTGCCGATCGCTTAGGGTTGCCTAAGGATAAACTCCGCCTTGCCGCCGAAACTGACGTGGAGCAGGTGCTGAACCTTGCTCGCCGTGAGCAACCTAAAATTTTAGTGGTGGACTCCATCCAAGTGATGTATTTGGCGGCTTTAACCTCGGCACCGGGTTCTGTGGCTCAAGTGCGTGAATCCGCTGCCGCCCTAACGCGTTACGCCAAACAAACCGGTACCGTATTGCTCTTAGTGGGGCACGTCACCAAAGATGGCTCCTTAGCTGGCCCTAAAGTGCTAGAGCACATGATTGATTGTTCGCTCATGCTTGAAGGCACAGCAGATTCGCGCTTCCGCACCCTTAGAGGGTTAAAAAACCGTTTTGGCGCAGTGAATGAGTTGGGCGTGTTTGCCATGCTGCAAGAAGGTATGCGCGAAGTGAAAAATCCTTCTGCCATCTTTCTAAACCGAGGCGAAGAGCTCGCCGCTGGCACCTTGGTGACAGTGGTGTGGGAAGGTACGCGTTCTTTGTTGGTTGAGCTTCAGGCCCTTGTGGATACCAGTCATTTTGGCAACCCGCGGCGTGTGTGCGTGGGGTTAGAACAAAATCGTTTGGCCATGCTGTTGGCAGTGTTGCACCGCCATGGCGGTGTGCAAGTGGGGGATCAGGACGTGTTCGCTAACGTAGTGGGTGGCGTGAAAGTCATGGAAACGGGTGCAGATTTAGCCTTGTTGTTAGCCGTGGTGGCCAGTTTTAGAAACCGTGTGTTAGACCGCCATTTAGTGGTGTTTGGCGAAGTGGGATTAACGGGTGAAATACGCCCCGTACCCCAAGGACAAGAGCGTATCGCAGAAGCAGCAAAGCACGGTTTTAAAAAAGCTATTGTGCCTTTAGGGAATAAGCCCCGCGAAGCCATTCCTGGTATGGAAGTGGTGGCGGTAAGCACTTTGGCGCAAGCGTTAGAACAGCTTTGAACGCGTGCTAAAAACCAAACAGATCCATTACTACTTGCTCAGCTAATTCAGGATTATCAATAAAGGGGTTGCTCTTGCCCTGAATGTCGGCAATACGCTGATTGCGCAGCTTTTCAAATTCATCGGGCGGATCGAGTTTGTTCCACTCTTGCAAAGTACCTAAGTTGCCCGCCAGTGGCACTTTGTATGTGTCGTATAAATAAAGTATTGCTCTGGCGATATCGCCTTTAGCGTGATCCGAAGGTTCGAATGTTTGGAATGTGGTTTTATAACCACACGCATGGTTCGGCTCTTCAAGGCGTGTGTCGTCGATAAATGTGCCACGGCGGTGGCGACTTGTGCTAGATGTAATAGGAAACATTTGGTGAAGATCATTCCAAACAACCAAATAATCTGCATTCATTTCGCAGCTTCTTGCGCTCTCACAGCCAAAGTGATCGAGCAATGTTCGTTGTGGGTATACTCTTTCTATGTGGATGCGATCGTTGGGTTTGAATGGGGTTTGGCAATAAAGGGTTAAGCGCTCATCATCAGTGGCATAAACCTCTGTGAGTAGCTGCGTTTCGGCATCTTGAGCCCAAGCTTGTAGGCTTGCCAGCGTGAGAAGTAAAAAAAATATGTGTCGTAAAGCTCGCATGGTGTTGTTCTCATTAAGCTTGATTGTAAATTTCAATAAAAAGCAGGTTTATTCATATCAACATCCTTGTTGGCTTAATACTACAAGTGTTTTAAGTGTAATTGAAATCATTGGTAAAGCTATGGGCGGCGAGCTCTTCCTGTTTTGTTTACGTGCCTTGAGCATTGAATGTGGTCAAAAAGTGTGAGCCAGTGCTCGTTTATGCCGTGATGTTTGCCGCCAGTCATTGGAAATTCGCCGCTAGTCCCACTGTAGCTGTATTGTTCTCAAAGTTTTTGTAACGTTAATTGAGATAAAAAATAAGAGGGGTGTTATGCCTATTCAAGTAAAACAGCGAGGCTTCACACTGATTGAGCTGATGGTGATTATTGCGCTGGTAGCCATTATGGCGGGGGTTGCCGTACCTAGCTTTACCCGGTTCGTAAACAATAACCGGGTGACTACACAAGCTGATGAGATTCATCGGTTTTTGCAGTATGCGCGTGGGGAGGCGGTGGTGCGGAGGCAAGAGCAAGGAGTGAGTCTTGCGAGTGATGCGTTCGAAGTTGATGGTGCGAACAGAGTTTTAGAGATATCCCCTCACCTTACAGTGAAGTACTCAAAAAACTCTTTACTATTTCGAGCTAATGGTACTGCAAGCGAAGCACTTAGTGTTTTAGTGTGCAGCGAGGATGGAGATAAGCAAATCGCGCAGATGATTGAAGTAAGTAAATCTGGACGCATTTCCAAAGGGCTGAGAGAGCGCAGAGATGATTGTGATGTGTGAGAGCAGAGCGATGAAACAGCAAGGATTTAGCTTAATAGAAGTGTTAATCACCTTATTACTTACCGCTATCGGCTTGCTTGGCATGGTGGCAATGCAGGTGAAATCTTTTGAGTACCAACAGGAAACGGTGGATCAAAATACAGCGGTGGAATTAGCCAACGAGTTGATAGAAGTGTTTAGGGCGCATCGCGATGAGCTTTATGTAAACCAGCCGCCAGAGTTTTATGGTTATAGTCGTTTAAAAACAGGTGCTGATAGTCCTTTTTATGCGCAAAATGGCTCCCCTAAGTTCAACTCTTCCAGTTGTGATAGGGCCACAGCTGTAGGGCAAGCTGGTTGTGTTTTAAAAAAAATTGAAGAGCGTTTAATGGGTGGCAAGGTGACTCGGGTTTGTCCAAGTTTTGCAGACAATTACGGTTGCGCAGGTGTTGGTTATCAGGGCTCAACCTTGGTGGTGCGTTTAGAGTGGGAGACACGCGCGGAATGCCCCGAGAATGAAAATACTCACAACAATGCGTGTACGTATACAGTGAGGGTGGAGCTATGAAGTTGAATCGTCAGCAGGCAGGGCTTTCGTTAGTGGAGCTAATGATTGCTTTGGTTATTGGGAGTTTTTTAATCCTTGGTGCCACTCAGCTTTATTTATCCAGCAAGCAAAATCAGTTATTTGCTGGTAGCAGTGCTGAGAATTTAGATGGGGCGCGCTACTCCACAATGGTGTTAGATGAGGAACTCAGTAAAGCAGGATTTAGGCGCGCTCCTGATCAGAATATGACTACAGCTTTTCCTAGTGCAAGTATCAGCGATTGCAAAAACTTTGCTGCAGGTAGTGCTATAGCGCCGTTATCTAATGGGAGTTCCAATGGGTTCTGCTTTAGGTATCAGCCCGCCACTAATGATGAAACAAGCTGCAGTGGCCAACAGGTTGGGGTTTCAAGAGCACCGTTTTCCCCTTCGCCAAGCTCCGAGTTGGTATATGTGATTATTTCGTTTGAAGAAGGTGATGAGTTGCAAGACGGAGCATTACGCTGCACTTCTATTCAGGGTAATTCTGATCCTGAAAGCGATATTATTATCGATGGGGTGGCGGATTTTCGTGTGTTTATGGCGGAAGGCGACCCAACAGAACGGCGCTTGCAAAGTGCTGAGCTAAAGTTGGCATCAGCAATAGGAGCAAATGCCATAGTGAGAGCCATGGGCTATGAAATATTACTAGCGAGTGGGCCTAATCGCCGTGATGGGGAGTCTAAAGTATTTACGGAGTATTTGTCCGGGCTTAATCAAGCACGCAGAACAGAGTTGCAAAGCAAAGATAGACGCCACGTGTACCAAGTGGCCACAGGCGGCCAAGCTATAAGGAATTTAATGCCATGAATATTCAAAGAAAAAAGCAAACAGGAGCAACGCTCATGATAGCGTTGGTGATGCTACTGGTGATCACCCTTATTGCGGTTGGCACTATGCGTAGCATCACACTGGAAATGCGCTTAACTGGCTATCGGGCAGAAAACGCAAGGTTGCAAAATATGGTGGATGCTGCTCTGCGTGAAGGTGAGTTTCGCTTTTATGGGCCAGGACATTTGGATTCAAAGCTTAATCCTAAGCCCGATGAAAACTGCAACCCTGATATTAATAAGCTCAATGTTTTTGGTAATAACAAACCCTGTTTATTAGAAGAAATGAGTAATGCTGATTTTGAAGACTTTTATGCTAAGCCGGTTGAAACAGCAGACACACTAAACCTAGATTGGATGGAATACCGTGGGCTGGATGCACGCAACCAATTTTCGCGGGCAAAAGTTGATAATGAGTATATTGAAAAACCCGCTAGCTTTAACGCCTACCGTATTCAAGAGGGAGCCGCCGAAAACGCAGCCGTAAACCCAGAATACGGCGCAGCTTTACGCGGCAGTGGTACTTACTATTACGTAATAACGGCAAAAGCGGGCGATGAAGGTGAAGAGATCGCCGCACAATCCACAATAGCAACAATTTATCTTGGTTTAGATTGAGGTGATGCCATGAAAACAACACTTAAAACCACCATCAGCTCAATATTTAAAAGTCGCACAGCCTCCGCGCTGATGACTGCCGTAGCTATAGTACTTTCTACGCAAGCTAGCGCAGAGGTATCGCAAGTGCCCTTAAGTTTGTCGGTGGGCGTACCGCCAAACATTATTTTTACCCTTGATGAATCGGGGAGTATGTCGTGGGGTTATGTGCCTGATGCGGGAACTACTACCTATAACAATTTAATTGGTACAGGTTCAACAACATCATCAAAGCGATTTCGGGCTGCCAGAACCAACCCTATGGCATATAACCCTAATGTGATTTATCAAATTCCTCCAGCATATAGTGCGAACGGCGCACCTTTGACGTTAAGTACTTCTTACACAAGCGCCAAAGTGAATGGTTTTGAAACCAGTGGAACCGCTAATCGAGGCTCTTATAACCTATCCACTAATTATCGTGTTATCAAAGAACATCGTATACCCCATGGTACATTCAATTGGGCAACCCATCATTCTGGTGATAACCAGAGCTTCCGTTGTACGATAAATAATTTTAATAATAATGGAACTCGTTCTTGCTTTAGTAAGAATGGGGCTTACGAACACTTTGAAATTGAGTTTCAAGTAACTCGGACTTCTGCTGGTGGATATAGCGCTATTTTGAAGTTAGGTGATAGAGACTTTAAAGCCTCTACAACACGAAGTGGCACCACAGTAACCGCTTATTATACAGTGCCGCAAATTGGCCCGGCCCATTACTACGAGTTTGATGGCACCCTAGATAACGGCCAGTGTGAAGTGCGTAAAGATAATGTTAATGCGGGTGGGGAAGCGTGCTACCGTGCCCGTTTGGTAGATGAAACCGCTGCTTACGATGAAAACGGTAATCGATTGGCTCACCCCGATCCAACCAATAACCGCTATCCTGATACAGATATAGATGAAGACGGTAGGGTTTATGTGGATGGCCGTTCAAACTTTGCTATTTGGTACTCGTTTTATCGTACCCGTGCGTTGGCTACTTTATCCGCAGCGAGTATTGCTTTTGATGACTTGACTCCCAATGTGCGCTTTGCTTGGCAAAGCCTCAATACGTGTGATTTAGAAGGTAGCCGTTCTGGGGGAGCGAACAGGTGTAGAGATAATAGTTTAAAGCCCTATTCTAGCTCCCACAAGGGCGAGTTTTATACTTGGCTTAGAGGGTTATATTTTAACGTAGGAACTCCATTGCATGCAGCTATGGATAGAGCGGGTAAGTTTTTATCAAAAGAAAAAGCGTATTACGAATTTCCAGAGAGCAACAAAAAGGGTGAGATGTACGCTTGTCGAGCTAGCTATCACGTATTAATGACGGATGGTATGTGGAACGAGACGTTTAGTGTGCCTAGCGGTAAAAAGGATCAGCAGAACTTTAACCTACCAGAAGGAGGGCAGCGTTATGAAGGGCAGCGTCCTTTTTATGATAGTACAAACAATACCCTCGCCGATTTAGCCATGCATTATTGGGCCACCGATCTCCAGTCTGGATTAGCTAACAAAGTGCCGGCGCATATCCCGTTTCGTAATGATGATAAAGCTAAAGAGTTTTGGGATCCGAGAAACAATCCAGCCACTTGGCAGCATATGAGTAATTTTATTTTAGGGCTAGGTTTAACTAATGCATTGGATAATTCAGATATTCCTTGGGAGGGAAGCACTTTTTCAGGCGAAGGGTATAAAAAGCTGAGGGACGGTGCAGTTAACTGGCCTTCTGCTAGTAGTGGCTCTTCTAATAATGTGTATGACTTATGGCACGCAGCCATCAACTCGCGCGGTGAGTTCTACAGTGTAGACGACCCCGATGCCATGGTGCAGGCGTTTAAAGACATTCTCGATCGTATCGCAGAAAGAGAATCCACTGCTGCAAGGCCGGGCGTTAGCAGCTCTATGGAGGAGATTGATGATCCCTTTGGTGGCGACGATGGTACTGAGCGGTTAGGTCGCTATTTTTATCACACAAGCTACGATAGCGCGGGTTGGAGTGGTGATCTTCGTAAAACACGTTTAGTGCGTGAATGCGTGGCGCATGAAATTGAAGGCACAGACCCAGATGATCCAGAAATGGCATTAGAGTGCGAAGAAGTTGCTTCTGATGGTTGGCGTGCTTCTGAGCAAATGCCTGCGCACGACAAGCGTAATATTAAGATATTTAATGGTAGCGAACTAGTTGATTTTGACGTAGATGGTGTTGACGAAGTGCCTGCATTGAGGGTAGAGCTCAGTAAGCAGTTGCCAAGCAAGAGAGTAGGGCAAGCTGATACAACTTTAGTGCAGCACATTAATTACTTGCGTGGTGATCGGAGTTCAGAAACAAGTAGGCCGGATCAGTTCCGCGCTAGAAATAGTGTGCTGGGGGATATGTTAGGGTCTTCGCCTGCCTTTGCTGGCGGCCCTAAATATATTTCACAGGTGGCCAACAAAATTGATAGCGGCTATGAAGCATTGGTTACCAAGGCAAATAACCGCCCATCGATGATTTATGTAGGTGCCAATGATGGCATGCTCCACGGCTTTGATGCGGAAACTGGGGTGGAAAAGTTCGCTTTTATCCCTACCGCTGTATTTGGCAAATTGCGCGATTATATTGATATTGGCTATAGCCATCGCTTTTACGTGGACGGCACACCTGTAATAGCTGATGCCTACAATGGTACTGAATGGCGCACCATTTTAGTGGGTACGCTAGGCGCTGGTGGCAAAGGCATCTTTGCACTTGATATAACTGAGCCGGGCGAAGATGGTAACGGCATTGAGCTACTCTGGGAGCTTAACGAAGGCGATGTAAGTGGCGATGTTCAGCCAGGCTATAGCTTCCCCGAACCAACAGTAGCCCGCATGCATAATGGTAAGTGGGCAGTCATTACAGGTAATGGTTATGAGGGAGCGGGTACCAATAATGGTAAAGCCGCCTTGTTTGTGATCGATGCATTTACCGGTGAAACCAGAAGCTTAGAGGTGACCAGCGAGGCTGGTGGCAAAAATGGCCTATCCACCCCACGGGTGGTAGATCTTGATGGTGATGGTGTTGCCGACTTTGCTTATGCAGGTGATCTGCAAGGGAATTTATGGCGCTTTGATTTACTTGGCGCCTCCGCCACCGGCGAAAGTGAAGCATATCCTAATGGCTACTTTGGTGGCAAAAATGATGGCGATGGCAGCACCTTTAAAGCGTCTTATAATGGCAAGCCGTTGTTCGTAGCGAAAGATGACACGGGTCGTCGCCAGCCGATTACAGCGCCTCCAAGTGTAGTGCGCCACCCTTCCGGGCAAGGCTATATAGTGATTGCGGGTACAGGTAAGTACTTCGAGTATAACGATGACCAATCGACAGAGCTAAATAGCCTATATGGCGTGTGGGATATGAACACGCGCGGGCCTTCAAGTGGTGATGCGCCATTGATCACGCGCGACAAGCTGCAAAAACAAGAAGTCACCACCCAAAGCCGTAGCAATAATGCTGCATCTGGAATGGAGCGCGATGTGCGTGTGCTTTCATCCAATAATGTGGACTGGGCTAATGCCGGCAATTCGAGCGGGAAGTTAGGTTGGTACTTGGACTTACGCTTTAGTGATAATAAGGACGGTGAAATGGTCATTGAGGGTATGAGAACGCTAGGCAATATGCTGCTTTTCCAAACGTTGCTACCAAATGATGATCCTTGCGCAGACGGTAGCTCCACTTGGCTATATGCATTAAATCCAGCTACGGGCGGCGCCACAGATCATGACCCCTTTGGCTACGACAAAGTAAATGGTGGTGTGGTATCAGGCATTAGTTTTGGTTCGGAAGGTGGGTTTTCTCTAAGCCAAGGTGAATTGGATTTCTCCGTGCATTCTGGCGGTGAGAAAGAACGTATCAATCCGCCACCTGAAGCTATGGGGCGCCAAACGTGGCGATTAATTCATAATCCTTAATAGTGTAGTGAAACTAAAAAGGCGGCTAATAAAGCCGCCCCTACTTATGGGAAGTGCATATGCTTAAAACAAGACAGCAGCATGGTTTTAACCTCGTAGAATTAATGGCAGTAGTTATTATTATTGGCATTATTTCTGCGGTAGCTTATCCCTCGTATACAAACTATGTTGAACGTGCTAACCGCAGTGAAGGTCAGGCCTTCTTAATGGACATAGCAGCCAAGCAAGAAAGATACCGAAGCCAGAACAATGCTTATATTACTAGTAATGCGGGAATTACAAGCATGGGGGGTAAGGCGAGCTCAGAAACAGGCAAATATAACTTAACTGTGGTTGAGGGCGGCAGTGGTGACGGCGGCTATTTGTTAACGGCTAGCCCGACCTTTAATGATTCTAAATGCGGGAATTTAATACTAAATGCGCGCGGTGAGAAAGAGGTCTCTTCTGGCGATAAGGATGAATGCTGGCGTTAGGTTTGCTGGTGATTTTTGAACACACTCTAGCCGTCCTCAAGCGTTTCTTTCAATGTTTGGGACGGCTTACTTCAGTGCTAAGTTTTCTTATCTCAACAACAACAGCGGCACCTCCGTCTGTTGCATCATATGCACCGTATTGCTCCCCACAATAAAATTCCGAATACGTGAGTGTCCATAAGCGCCCATCACGAGCAAATCAATGTGGTGCTTTTTCTTATAGGCGAGCAAAAGAGCTTCCACGTCTCCCTGCTGTAGGTTGGCATGAACCGTATAGCCAGCCTGGCGTAAAGTTTCTGCGGCTTGGTTTAATGCAGTGGCGTTATCGCCGGAGCTTAAGCCCACCATTAATAAATGAATTTCGCACCCTTTGAGTAGCTGGCTAGAAGCTATAAAGCTAATAATCTTTTGCGCAGTGGGGCTGTTGTCATAAGCCACTAGCACTTTTTTCGGGGTAGAAAAATCGTGCGCTGCCACCAGTACTGGGTTTTGAATGGTGCGGATGACATTTTCTAATTGGCTGCCAATAAACTGCCCCGCTTTACTATCACTACCCCGTTTGCCGATCACCACTAAAGGTGCCCCTGTGGCTACCATTTCAACACACGTGGGCAGGCGGCCATGACGCTGCGTGCCTGTGCTTTTGACCCCAGCGCTTTTTGCTCTGGATTGGGCCTTAGC
>Ga0209487_1004154_pt1 | contig 11204 bp, 12 predicted proteins | sample Poulit2012_FD_187524 | JGI IMG/M metagenome (GOLD analysis project Ga0209487, IMG submission 187524) | Agricultural soil microbial communities from Georgia to study Nitrogen management - Poultry litter 2012 (SPAdes) (version 2) | ecosystem: Environmental > Terrestrial > Soil > Agricultural land... | reverse complement strand
TGACGCGCTGATAATAATACTTTAAAAAGGTGAAGAGATGAAGGCATTATTTGATCAGATCGATTTTTTAGAAACACCTAGATCGGAAAGCCCTCCTCCAATAAAGATTCAAGAACAAATGGATAAACGAATGGCTTGGTACACTAAAGATGCACAAGAATTACATCCCATCACACGCGGTGCTATGCTACATGTGATTTTGCTGGGTATCCACCCATAATTATTCGAGTAGAAAATCGTTTGGTTTACTATTGTGATTTAAAACCAAATCATACATGTGAAAGGTCGAAGAAAGTGCGTGAATACTCTTAGTTTTAACGAATCCATATAATAAAAGTAAACAACTTATTGTTTTATAAAAAAATAAATAATAAAAAAGAGGTGCCATCAAGGCACCCCTTTTTTTATGAACAACGATTAAGCTTTTCGTCCTCTTAATTTGTAACCAAGCAATCTCATACCGTTGAAAATAACAACGAGAATACTTGCTTCGTGAACCAGCATTCCAATCGACATGTTCATCCAGTCTGAGAAGAATACAGCTGCTAGTAGAACGATGACTGTTCCGACCGCGATCACGATATTTTGGACCATGTTACTTGCCGTCGATTTAGTTAAACCTAAGGCATGTGGCAAGCGGCTCATATCTGAATTCATCAATACAACATCTGATGTTTCTATTGCTACGTCTGTTCCACCGCCCATGGCAATCCCGATATCTGCCATCGCTAGTGATGGGCTATCGTTAACACCGTCTCCTACGAAAGCGACGATCTCACCGTTTGCTTGCCTTTTTTCAAGATAAGCGGATTTATCTTCTGGTAGCAAGTTTCCATGTGCTTCAGTCAAGCCTAATTCTTCTGCAACTAAGTCGACTGTGCCTTGGTTGTCACCAGAAAGCACGATCAAGTTTTTCACACCTAAAGCTTTCATTGCTTGTAGGTCTTGTTTGATTCCTGGGCGAATTTGATCACGTATCCCCATCAATGATTTCAATTCGCCGTCAACTGCGGTAATAACCAGTGAGTTACCTCGTTTTTCATAGGCCGCAAAATCTGCTCTAGCTTCATCAGTTAAGGTGACATTTTCTTTTTCCATTAGTGCGACGTTACCGACAGCAACACGACTTCCATTGATTTGTGCGACAATTCCGCCACCCTTAACGACATCTGTTTCATCAACGTCATACATTTCAATGTCGCCTAAATCTTTTAATACAGCTTTCGCAAGTGGATGATCAGATTCACTTTCAATGCTTGCGAGATAACTTAATGCTAGATCAGCATCGCCATACGTTTTTGATTCAGCAACTTCTGGGTTACCAATCGTTAATGTTCCTGTTTTATCAAAAAGAATCGTATCGACTCTACTGAAGTCTTGAATCACTTCTGAACCCTTTAGTAGAACCCCATTTCTTGCACCATTACCGACACCTGAAACGTTTGAAACAGGTACGCCGATAACCAAAGCACCCGGGCAACCTAGCACAAGAATCGTAATCGCTAATTCAATGTCTCTTGAAAAGAACCATGTCAAAAATGCTCCGATTAAAACTGCTGGCGTATACCATTTTGAAAATCGATCAATAAAACGTTCTGCTTCTGATTTTGAGTCTTGAGCTTCTTCAACCAATTCAATGATCTTACCGAATGTTGTATCTTCTCCAACCCGATCTGCACGAATTTGAAGCGTTCCATTTTCTAAAATCGTACCGGCAAACACTTCTGATTCTGTCTCTTTACCAACAGGATCTGCTTCACCAGTAATTGACGCTTCATTAATATGTCCTTCACCTGTTACAACTGTTCCATCCACAGGTACTTTTCCACCTGTACGAACTTGTAAAATATCACCTTCGTCAACATCCCAAATATCAACTTCCTCAAATTGACCATTTTCCATTTGCTTAAAGGCCACTTCTGGTGCCATTTCTGTTAGTTCTTTAATGGCTGAACGCGTTGAATTGAGTGTGCGTTGCTCTAGATAGCCACCGAATAAGAATAAGAAGGTAACAATCGCGGATTCCTCAAAGTTCTGAATGAGAAAAGCACCAATAACCGCAATCGTAACTAACACATCAATACTGACAACTTTGACTCGCAATGCTTGGTACGCTTGGATCGCAATAGGTGCAACCCCTAAGATTGAAGCAATGATTAATGCCCATTGAAATAACAGCATATTATCCAGGCCGAATCGACCAATAAAACCTACTACAATCAAAATACCACTGATCCAAGTGATATTATTTCTTTGACTTAAGATATATCTTTGCATTTAACTTCCTCCTATAAAATTTTTTCTGTTTTTTGTTCTAAATTCACTATACGATGATTCGCTTTTGAATAAATTGATCCGCATCAAGTATTAAAAGCTTTACTTTTAGAATGAAATTTAATTTTTTGCAATAAAAATCTAGGACTAAGGGAATCTGGTCAAATGATTAAATTTAAACCGAATGCACCCCCGAGTCCTAGATTTTTAAAACATCATTCATTTTAGCGGCTCATTAAGCGTTAGTATATAACTCGTCTGCTTGTTTTAATAAATCAAAGGTTGCGACGACTGTTTCGCACGTATCAGCTGGTGCTTGGTAATCATTCGTCAACTCTTGTAAATTTTTAAATTCAGCTGTCAAATCTTGATCAGCATCAGCTGTTTGAATTTTTTCAAATGAGCTACGAATATCTGTGAATTCTGGGTGATTCTCTCCATGTGCTCGGATAATTGCTGTTGTATAAAGATCTAGTTTTTCAAAATGTTCATTTTTAAACGAATCATAATTAGTTGTCATTGTAAATTTCCTCCCTTATTTATTATGCACTTTTAACTCTTGATTTGATGACAGGATAACCCATTTTTTCGATTGCTTGTTCGATCGTTTCAATTTTAGTTGTTTCTTCATCGAAGTCCAGTCTGACTCGGCTAGAGTTAAAAAGAACTTTTACGCTATCTGCATCAACACCATCGACCTTTTTAACTGCAGCTTCAATTTTTTGAAGACATGATGGACATGATAAAGTTTCTAAGTTAATTGTTGCTTTTGACATTTTACATTCTCCTTTTTGTTGTTTGTTTTCCTTACTAACTTAACTATACCCTGTTTACGGGTTTAATAAATTGATGTGGATCAAGTTTTGAAATTCTTTTTTAAATAATTCTTTTTGCTAAAGCATTCCCGATCACAATTCAACTATACCGCCATTTAGAAAAGAAAGAATTGATCTAGGTCAAGATTTAAAATAAAAATACTTCTTGACAGTTTCTGTATCTCTATTTATAATAAAATCTAATTAAATTTATATCTTATCCAGAGAGGTGGAGGGACTGACCCTTTGAAGCCTCAGCAACCAGCAATTTTTGTATGGTGCTAATTTCAGAAGAATACGACTGTATTCTAAAGATGAGTAGATTTTAACGGCATATGTTATCTGTGCCCTTCTCTCATCTACTTGATGGGAGGAGGGCTTTTTCTATGGTTTAATAATAATTTTTTTACTTAAAACGAAGTAAAACCATATGATTAATAAAATTTTAAGGAGAGATAACTATGTCGGTAACAGATTCAAGTGTCAATCATCATTTAAGAAAAATTAAGGCGAGTACTAAAAGGAAGAGTGCTTTGAAAAATGAAACGAGCGTAAGAGACTTCACCTTTATAATTGATGAGCCTGTCAAAGTAGGAGGAACAGATGAGGCGCCAACGCCGATGGAATATATCCTGGGTTCATTTAATGGTTGTGTCCTCATCGTTATTGAATTAGTCGCAAAAGAAATTGATTTTAAATTTAAACACTTAGAAGCTGAATCGGTTGGTCTCATTGACACTCGAGGCTTAAAAGGAGTAGACAATATCAATCCGCAGTTTCAGGAGGTCATAAACACGATAAGGTTTGAGACAACAGAGGATGAGTCTCGCTTAGAGGAATTAAAGGAGATCGTTAAAAGAAGATGTCCAGCCTATAATTTATTTAAAGATTCAGGGATGCTCATTTCATTGGATTGGACAAAAGCAGAAGCAGGTGACGTTAAATGACGTCTTATGGTTTGTGGCTTATTTTCTTTGCACTCGCTTATACAGCATTTTTATTAATCGCAGGGCGAGTATCTAGAAAGAAAGCAAATGCGACAGGTTACTTTGTTGGTGGACGGAAGTTTAATAAATGGATTGTTGCTTTTTGTATTACAGGGTTATTTTCTGGTTCAGCTTTTATTTCGATTGTTGAACTTTCATACCTAACAGGAATATCTGCTGTTTGGTATGGCGTGGCTAGCACTGTACAAGTGTTAATCATTGCGTTTGTTATTATTGGACCGATTCGGAAAAAATTAATCGTGACGGTTTCCGGGATGATTGGCGAACGTTTCGGCAGAACAGCACTTGGTATTGGGGGAGCGATTACTGCTTTTGCTTTTCCAATGTGGTCTGTCGCAACGGCGATTGCTTTTGCTTCAGCGGTTCATGTTTTCACAGGGATATCTCTGTTTTTATCAATCGCATTTACGGCCTTTCTGCTGTATCTCTATTTGAAAGCAGGTGGCATGTGGTCGATTGCATTTACACAGACAATGAATTTCTTTGTCTTTCTCATTATGTTTGTCATTGGGATCGTTGCGTTTTTTATTAATCCAGGATTGGATGGCTTTCGTGAATTCGCCAACACAAATCCGGAGATGTTCCATTTAGGTGGTGCAGGTATTCAAGTGATCGTTGCTTGGTTCGGGACGTTTTTAGTCAATGTTATCCTAGCGCAAGCAGCTTTTCAGATGGCATCTTCATGTCGAACACCTGAAGAAGGACAAAAAGGATTGACGCTGGCTGCTGTCTTTGGTATTCCGTTTATCATACTAGGGGTTTTATTTGGGATGTCTGCAGCAATCGTGATACCTGATACATCTCTTGGTCTAGTGGCCTTACCGCAATATTTAATGGAAGTTCTCCCAGCTCCATTAGTCGGGTTATTCTTCCTTGGTGTCTGGGCGTGTGCACTAAGCTGGGGAGCGCCATGTCAATTTTCTGGTGCCACAAGTTTAGGAAAAGATGTCGGGAAAGCAATCCATTCAGAAGCAACAGATGAGCAACTCGTGACCTACACGAAGCGTTCATTGTTACTGCTGACGGTCTTAATGATTGTCTTCGGCTTACTGCGAACAGAACAATCGGCATGGTGGAATGTGTTAGCCTGGACGATGAGAAATTCAGCGACATTCGCGCCTGTCGTTGCAGTTCTGTTTTGGAAACTAGCGACGAAGGAAGCGGTGGTTAGTTCTATGATAACAGGGTATCTATCCGGATTTATTTGGTACTACCTCGGAGGCTGGGAACCAAATGCATTCTATTATAATATTCATCCTGTATGGGTGGGGATGTCAATCAACATTAGTACGATTGTCATTGTGACATTGTTGCAAAACGCAACCAGGTTGAAAATAAATAGATCGCCTAAATCACTTAAAGGCTTTTATGCGTTAGCAATTGGGGCTATAATTCTCGTTGGTTTACTGACTAATTTTCAAACGATTTTTCAAAGTGGTCTCCTTGGGATCTTTCTGTTTTCAATTCTTTTATGCTTGTTTATAGCAACGATGATCTTGATCCCATCAGCCAGAGAAGTGAAGCAACCACAACTAGTTGCAGGTCAAGAATAGGATTTAAAAACAAATTAAAAACATCAAAAATGTCAAATCATTTTTGATGTTTTTGTTTGGAAAGTTTTCTAAAATTATGCAACTTTTCGACATGTTGCTGCACATTTGAAGCAAATTTCAGCACACTTCTGGCAATGATCATGATCGTGTTCTTTACACTCGTTTGCACAGGCTTCACAAATTTCTGCACAAACCTTTGCGAGTTCAGAAACAAATGCTGTATTTCTTGAGAGAGCTTGTGCAAAATAACCACAAAAATCTGCACATTCTCGATCTGTACGAATGCACTCAGCCATCATTTTGACATCATCTTCTTTTAGGCAAGCGTCATAACAATGGTTACATGCTTTCATGCATTCATGCAAAATCTCTATCAATTCAGAATATTGTTCTTTTGCCATCATTCATTCCTCCATTTAAATTTTTAGTATCTTAGTTAGATATATTGCCTAATCTAAGGAAAAATAAACATTAATTAAATATTGCTCTTCTGTTGTATTGTATTTCATCGCAATGCGAGTGTATAACACTATGGTAATGGGTATAAGAGTATAGACTGACATGGGAAGTGGAGGATCATATCATGAATCATAAACAAAAAAAGAGGAAGTTGATATTTAAAATGACCGCTATTATATTACTTTTAATTTACATTATCACATTGGTTTATCATCAAACAAAAGCATTGCCGGAAGGGACATCTCATTTAGGACAAGAATATTACTTAATGGATGAAGATATCACTTTTCTCTATGATCTAACGTATCAAAAAGATGGAGAGGAAATCCATGAGCAGATCATTTTTGATACGATGATCGACATGATCGAAGAAGCGGAAGAATTTTTAATCATTGATATGTTTATGATCAATGATTTTTCTGATGAATCGAGAGATTTTCCAAAATTAAGTGAGATTTTTTTTGAGACTGTAAAAGAGCAGTTAGAGATGAAACCGAACTTAGACGTAGTGATTATAACTGATGAGCTGAATCAAACGTATGGATCACATGAAGCTGAATTTATTGATCCCTTAGTAGAATTTGGTGCAGAAGTTGTTTATACCGATTTAACAAAACTAAGGGATCCAAACCTATTATATTCTGGTATTTGGCGGATGTTTTTTCAATGGTTTGGTCAAGAAGGTTATACTTGGATCACGAATCCCTTTGGTGAAACGTCACCTGATATCACTTTGAGGTCTTCTTTAAAGTTATTAAATGCGAAAGCAAACCATAGAAAAGCCATCATTACTGAGAAGGCAGGACTTGTCACATCTGCGAACATTCATGATTCGAGCGGCTTTCACTCTAATGTAGCTGCCCTGGTGACGGGGCCTATTATTGAAGATATGGTCAAAACGGAACGAGCTGTCGTCGCATTTTCAGATGGGAATTTGGATGCTTTACCTAGTGAGGAAGATTTAACTGCGATCTTTTCATCTAAAACTGAGCAAGCGAATGGAGATATTCGTGCACGGGTTGTTACAGAAAATCAAGTAGAAGCCAATTTTGTTGAAGCGGTAGCTAATAGTGAGGCAGGAGATGAACTTTGGATCGGCATGTTTTACTTGTCCGATCGAACAATCATTGACGCATTGTTAGATGCTGCAGAAAGAGGAGTCACTGTTCGCTTAATATTCGACCCGAACGAAAATGCTTTTGGTTCGCAAAAAATGGGCCTCCCTAATATTCCGATTGCTCAAGAGTTAGTGGAGAGTTCGAACGAAAAGATTGAAGTCAGATGGTATCGGACGAATGAAGAGCAGTATCATACGAAGATGGCTTACTCACGAGGTGTCGAAGAGAGTTATGTCACCCTAGGGTCAACTAATTTCACAACGCGCAATTTAGATGATTATAATTTAGAAAATAATATCGCTTTGGTGGCGCCGAATGATAGCTCATTGATCGAAGAAATCGATGGTTACTTCCAGCGAATCTGGAATAATGAAGATGCAACGTTCACGCTTCCTTATGAGGCGGAAGAAGAAGAAACGATCGGTTTCTTTAAATATACTTTGTATTGGCTTCAAAAAACATTTAGGCTGACAACTTACTGATTTTTCAGCTCTTTAATAAACACTTTCAAAAAGACAATGGCAAGAAAAATTGGCTCCTTATGTTTCATATTTTAGAGAGCGGTTATATATAGACTGTCAAGCTAATCGAAATCTATAATCTGGGAGGAAGAAAAAATGGAAAATGTATTTGTAGTAGAAAACGTCGTTAAAGCAAAAGAACAAATTGAGCAATTGAGAATTCAAGGATATAAGGATGAGGAAATTTATCTTTTTCACCATGAAAAGGACCTGACAGATAGCGCGTCTGATAAGTTGGATGTCAGTGAGGTTGGTGTGAAAGAAGAGGGCGTGTGGGAAAAAACATTAAATGTTTTCCGTTCACGTGGTGATGAGCTCCGTTCGCAATTCCAGAGTGTTGGTTTAAGCGAAGCTGAAGCAGAGCGATATGAAGCAGAGCTCGATCTGCATAAAATTGTAATTGTTGCAAAAAGGTAATCAAAAAGACAGCCCCTAATTATATAAGGTGGCTGTCTTTTTTATGGGAAAAAGTAGAATTATTTAACCAATAAACACTAAAAATAAAACCATTGACAGATACGAATGAAACGTGTTAAGATAGTTGTTTTGACTAAAAGGTCATAATGTGTTATACTTGAAATAATGAGAAAACAACTATATGGAGGCGATACTTTGTTTCAAATTGGTGATGGTATTTTTTATCCAATGCATGGAGCAGGTAGAATAGAATCCTTGGAAGAAAAAGAGATTTTAGGAAAAAAACAATTATATTACAGCATTAAAATGTTAATCGGTGATATGAAAGTGATGATTCCGAAAGTGCAAATATCCAAATTAAACATACGCCCTGTGGCTGACTTAGACTCGGTGAAAAACATTGCGAAAATATTTGAACGGAATGAAGATAGAGAATCGATACCGTGGAAACAGAGAAATAAAATTTTCATGGACAAGATAAAATCAGGAGACATGCAAGAAATCGCAGAGGTTATCTATAGCTTATTATATATGCAAAGCGAAGATAAGCTGAACACAAGCGAAAGAAGAATGCTAGATCAAGCTCAAAAGTTCTTAATGAGTGAGTTGAAACTTGTTGAAGGTATGAGTGAGTTAAAAAAAGATAAATTCATTTCTAAACTCACGCAAGATACTGTTTCTCTGGCCTAAATAGACTTTAAACAGATAGATAATAATGAAGACATCCCCATCATACGAATACGTGTGATGGGGATTTTTATATGCTCATCAATATGATATAATCAACCCTATTGACTGATGCGATCTTGAGGAGTTTATTTATGAAAGAAAAATTAAATTTTAAATCAACTTTATTGGTAGGTTCACTTTTGTTTGGTTTGTTCTTTGGAGCCGGGAATTTAATCTTTCCTGTTCAATTGGGGCAACTAGCAGGTGCGAATACGTTACCAGCGACGATTGGTTTTTTAATAACGGGTGTGGGATTACCTATTTTAGGGGTGATCGCCTCTGCACTTTCTAAAAGTGAAAGTTTGTACGATATGGCTCAACCTGTCAATCGAACATACTCACTTTTTTTCACTTGTGCATTGTATCTAACGATCGGCCCGTTGTTTGCAATCCCTCGAACGGCGACGGTCGCCTTTGAAGTAGGAATGACAGGATTAATTGGAGATGAATGGATTCAAATCGGATTATTGATTTTTTCATTAATCTTTTTCACCGTTACGCTTTTTTATTCCCTAAGGCCCGGACGTATTTTGGATTGGGTCGGTAAATTTCTTACTCCTACTTTTCTGGTGTTGTTATCTATCTTAATTAGTGCAACCTTCATTAGTCCAATGGGAGAAGGAAGTCAATTCACACCTCAAGGGAACTATGTAGGTCGCCCTTTATTCACAGGATTGTTGGATGGTTATCACACAATGGATGCATTGGCATCGCTTGCTTTTGCGATTGTGATTATTTCAACCATTGAAAAGTTAGGTATTCATGATCCGAAAAGAAAAGCGGTTGAGACCTTTAAAGCTGGGATCATCTGCTTAATTGGCATGGGTGCTATTTATGCGTCACTCGCTTATCTTGGGGTAAGCAGTTTAGGTAGTGTGGGAAGCGGCGCTAATGGTGGCATTATCCTATCTATGGTAGGGAGACATTATTTTGGTCTTGCCGGTCAAATTTTATTAGCGGGAATCGTTCTTTTCGCTTGTTTAAAAACAGCGATTGGATTAATTACAGCATGTGCTCAGATGTTCAGCGAACTCTTTCCAAACTCAATTTCTTATAATAAATATGCAATCACCTTCACAATTTTATCTTTTGTGATTGCTAACTTTGGCTTAACGACAATCATTCAGCTATCAGTACCCGTCTTGATGTTCCTTTATCCATTGGCAATCACATTGATTATTTTGTCCTTACTAGCTCCATTGATCAAAAAGCAAAAGGATATTTATCGTTGGACGACAGGTTTAACGATTGTAGCGGCATTTTTTGATTTTTTAAATGCTCTACCCGATCCGATAAAGGAAAATCAAATGATTGCTAAATTGATTTATTTTGCTGAACGCTATCTACCTGGATTTGAATTGGGCTTTGGTTGGATTATTCCTTCGATGATTGGATTTTTAATTGGTGTGTTTTTTTGGAAAAGCAAAGCCGTTGAAACTGAGGAAAAATTATATCATGAATAATCCAGTTTTAATAAGGGTATAGGAAGTGTTGAACTCCATTTTTTCAAACAGATATTAAGAGAATGAAAAGGAGTGTTAAGCAAATGGATAATAAAAAAAGAATTGCCATCTTACAAGATGTGATTCGGATTAAATCTGAGAATGATCATGAAGCACTCGTTGCTGACTATTATCAAAAATTACTCAACGAATATGGTATTGAATCGGAATTGATTGAATATAGCCCAGGTCGAAGTAATTTAATTGCTGAACTTAAGGGCGATGATTCGGGAAAAATTCTCTGCTTTAATGGCCATATGGACGTCGTGGCTGCTGGGGATCCTAATGAGTGGACTTACGATCCGTTTGCAGCTGAGATCGTTGATGGTAAGATGTATGGACGAGGTACGACGGATATGAAAGCTGGTTTAACCGCTATGGTGCTAGCTTTGATTGAGCTGAAAGAATCAGGACAAGCATTTAATGGAACATTACGACTCGTCGCGAACATTGGCGAGGAAATCGGCATGTTGGGTTCAGAGCAATTGACTGATGAAGGGTATATGGATGATATCGATGCCCTTGTGATTGGGGAGCCATCCGGTAGAGAAGCGATTATTACAAGTCATAAAGGATCGCTTCAATATGAAGTGATTTCTCACGGTCGAGCAGCTCATAGCTCGATGCCGGAAAAAGGAATTAATTCACTCATGCAAATCAATGAATTCATAACCAAGGCGGATGAGCGATTTTCTAAAGCAACAGAATCTGCTCATAATGAAAAACTTGGTCCGATGCTAAATGTGTTTACCGTGATTGAAGGTGGAACACAAATTAATAGTGTACCTGAACAAACGGTTCTTAAAGCG
>Ga0209487_1004153_pt1 | contig 11206 bp, 13 predicted proteins | sample Poulit2012_FD_187524 | JGI IMG/M metagenome (GOLD analysis project Ga0209487, IMG submission 187524) | Agricultural soil microbial communities from Georgia to study Nitrogen management - Poultry litter 2012 (SPAdes) (version 2) | ecosystem: Environmental > Terrestrial > Soil > Agricultural land... | reverse complement strand
CAACAAGTATTTAACCATTTAAAAACAGCGAATAATCATATAAAATTGTTTCAAAAAGTGGAAGCACAACAAAATACCCCTTTATATCCATGGTTATTGATCAACTTAAAAATTAGTTATAAAGGTAAATATAATAAAGATGAATTATTTTCTATTGGGTTAAACTTAATAAATGGAATGATGAAAACAAACATGATGGAAATTCTTCAAGATATACCATTAAATCAGACAATATCTGATTTCTGCTATCCAATTTCACCACTTATTAAAGTACAGAGTGGATTTCTTCGAATTACAGCTGTTATTGAAGACTATTTGAAAAATCAGACACATGATTGGGCAGAGGAATCAATCTATACACTGAATGAGGAAATACAAATGGTACAACATTTTTACGATCGTAGTATAGAAGAAGATCAATTAGCAAAAGAAATGAGTGATTTAGAAAAAAGATATACACCGACTATCTCATATTCCATTATTAATGGGGGACTAATTTATTTACAGCAAGATACCATATAAAAAAACCCTGCACTTTTATATGTAAGCAGGGTTTTTATTATTTAGTTGCCAAATCCAGGAACTAAAATAAATTCTGAGTACCATGTGAAACCAATAAAGAATACCGTACAATAAGCGCCAAACAAATACATATACATCCGTTCAGACAACTTTAAGTAAGCTACTGTCAGGAAAAATACTGTTTGAACAAGAGATAGTATTGCCGGCGTCATCATATCGCCTACATAGAACATGACTGTGAAAATCCCTGTCCAAAAAGCAAGCACACGAAACATACGATCCATGCTATTTTCCCCCTCCTTTTAAATGAACTAGAGTAATTACATTATATACTAGGACTTAGATAATGTAAATGAATGTTACTAAACAGTAGTTAACTTGGCAACATATTGACAGTTTATACATCCGTCCAACATATTATTTGTAGCGATTAACTCAATATCAGTAAACAGCGCTGTAAACATCCCCTCTAAAAAAGCATGATGCATGTTGCAAACCATTGTTTTGTTTTGCTCGACAACTTCTTTAAATGGACAGTTGTTAACTTTAAAAGTAATGTTGTTTGAATCTGGATGATATTCGAACTTAGGATACATACCTAGCATTGTGCCAGCATCTTCCAATATATAAATTTTTTCTTCTACACTTAGTTCCGCTAAATCCGCTGCGGAATGTTGCTTAATCATTTCTAGGCCATATTTTCGACCCGTATGATATAATGCTTGCCTACCTGGTTCACCAAGATCAATAAATGATTCTATGGCAATAGATGAAAGAAGTTTATAATCACGGTGCGGAAAATTTAATTCAACAACATGATCCGATAATTGATAAAGTCTGCTTGGACGTCCACCTCTTCCAGTCTTTTCAAAATGAGAATCAATTAAATTAATCTCCTCAAGTTTCGATAAATGTAGACGAGCAACATTTGGATGGATACTAAACTTTTCTGCAATATCTAATACTGAAACGGTTTTATGATTTTGAATGATATGTTGATAAATATTAAATCTGGTTGGGTCACTAAGTACATTTGTCACTTTAAGTGTTTGCTCCATTTTAAATCACCCCATTATAGTTGTTACCTTTACTATAATGCAAATACTAACATTTTTGTTCAATATTTCACAAATGTCGAAAAATGTACACATCTAAATAAATTTCATCAAACGGATTTATATCCGATCCACTACTCTATAGAGTTATGTTGGATCATTTTCAACTAAAAAACAGTTTCTTGAATACGACATGTAGCTTAGAACGTCTCCACGAAACTACATGTTGTATCCAAGAAATGTTAAGACCATATGATGAAATTCATGATTCAATACCCTTTACAGTTGTTTTCTCAGTGAAAAGCGTCGTATATTCTAATCCATTGTTTGTTAAAACAGTACAATGGATACGATATTCAAAATCATCAATGAGACTATATATCAACGTTACTTCACCATCAGGAAAAAGGTAATCAATATGCAATGTTTCTAGCTCTGTTGGCAATTCACGCTCTTTAAACTTTGCAAGTCCCATTTGTATAATTGTTTCTGCTTTTACTCGTTCAATGTGATGATAGGTAATTTCTATCTCATGCTGATAAGTTCTGATATTGGCAGTAATAATGATAAAGACTAAAGCCACAATAAATAAAACATATGGTAAAAAGAAGCCTGACTCATCACTTATAATACATGATCGTTTTTTCATAAACTTCTCCTTTTAGTGATTTGATTTCTACCTGTACACCATATGAAACATCGGTAAAAATGACTTCTTGAATGTCCCGCAAATAGATATCATGACCTTGTCCATCAACTTTTCTGAGAATGACATTATTGTATCTCTCAAAGGATACGCTTCTTCCCTCTAGATCATCAATCATGACCTTATTTTTACGAACAACATGGTTTGATGCTGATATAAATTCATCACGGAGAAAATTATAAAACTGTTGGATAGAAAGTTCGTCCCTATAATCTGTGTAAGTCACTGTATGAATTAAATAAGCAAGAAAAGGCAGTGTAACGATAAGTAACGTCATCACAATCATCATTGATAATAATGTAAAAGCAGCTTCACTTTTATTTGTAACCGTATAAACAAATTGTTTCACTTTTTCCTCTAGCATTTTTCCAACTTACACATCCTTTCACATAATCTCCATCAAATGTGAAGTGAAAATGAACATCAATAAAGTTAAATTTACTAGAATAACGAGCTGGAAGTGGCTGATCATTCCACAAAAAAGGTTGTAGTTCGTCATGCAATTTTAAACTAAGTATACGACGTTCACTTAAAACAGCCTTCTCTCGTTCTAATAACGAACCCATTGGTACAATTGTCATGATGATCACCATAATCATACTCGACGCTAGGATGACCTCTACTAACGTAAATCCCTTACTGTTTAACAACATGATACCTCCCTTTACCAAAAGGAAAAACAATCGCATACTCATCGTGTTTCGTTTGAATAAAAAAAGTTCCAGGCATTCTTATCCTTCCCTTATCATCGAATGAAATTGTATGAAATGCTTTTGCTTTAATCACCCAGTCAGAAGGGATGTTTTGAGTTAATAAAACTTCCCCCTTATATCCTCTTCTAATCGTATAACGATCTTCATATAGATTGATTTGAACATAGTCTTTTGTTGTGGTGGATAAGCTTTGCGTATACAAAACATCATACGCAAATGTTTCAAAGAAATAATCTTTCTGTTGTGTTTCAATAAGCGAGAAATGAATAGGTGCTATGAGTAACACAAGAACAGACCAAATGAATAGTACAATTAAAACTTCTAATAAAGTGAAACCATTTTTGCGTTTATTGTCTTTCAACATGATGCTCATCATTGATCACAAGGCTTTCACCATTCGAACATTTGGTTTGTTCTTCGGCTAAATAACCATCATCAACTAATTGTTGTAAAGTAGTCGGATAAACCCGATTTTCTAAATAATATAAATTTACTTGCGCCTGAACAACACTTATAAGAGCTTCACACCCCTGCTCATCTATCCCTTTACTACTTTTACTTAAATTAGGCACAATCAAAATGATTAATACAGAAATGATCAAAAGTACAATCAACATTTCGATTAAAGTAAATCCAGCTTCCTTTTTTAACATCTAAACCATCTCCTTGTTTAAGTTGTTTGTATCATCTGCATCATAGGCCACATCAGTGTTAAATATATAAATATAATGAAACATGCTACAAAAATTAAAATAACGGGTTGAATAAATGTGATCGTTTTCATTATTTTGCGATTTAATTCTTCAGTGAGCATATCAGCATATGCTGCTAAATCTCGTTCTAATGAAAGCTTGTCCGTATTCTTTTGAAAGATTAATGTTAATTGTTTTTCAAAAAGGGATAATTGTGACAAAAGATTTGTGAGTGGAAATCCATTACTTAACTCTGTCATCATTAATGAGGAATAGTATGCAATAATAGGCAATTTCTTTTGCTGAGACATATTGGCTAAGATTTCTTTAATAGACAGTCCTGTTTTTAATTGGGTGCTCACATGTATAGCAAATTGGAAAGAAGTTTGTAAGGTAAGAAACTTCCTATAAACTGGGATCGCACGATATAATTTAATTTGTGTTTGAATGGGAACTTTCCACTTATTTACAAGCCAAATCAGATAAAAAACAAAGAAGAAAAGAAGAAAAAATATAAATATTTTGACTAAATAATCAATGAAGCGAATAGAGAAATAAACCATGGAAGACGCGCTTTCATTCGATTGAAAAATATCCAAAAAGGACGGGAGAACCCACTCATTAATAAAGTACAATAAAATGGAAAAAATAAAGAATAAAATGAGTGGATATCTCATCATATCTTGAAATTTCTTCTTATATTTTAAGTTGTTTTCAAACATTTCAGTACATTTTTTAATACTTGATAAAATATCGCCATTGTCTTTGACGAAATAAAGGTATGTTGTAATGATATGATGAAACTTTGCTCCCTCAAAAGCCTGATCGAAGGACATGCCTAGCTTTAATGATTCAATCATTTGATCTGCAGTTGCAATCAATTGTTTGTCCCATTTGAGGACCCCAAGCGCATCAATAATGGAATATCCATTTTCTAATAATCTGGTCAATTGCTTTAAAAATCGTAGTTGAATATCGGGTGGTAACAGCTTTTTCTTACTCATTTTGAAAAGTTTCTTCAGATATAAAACCATATGCTAGAGCCCTCTTTCTTAAGTAATGAAATGAGTGTACATGATTATTTATGTCTGGTAAATCACCTCCCTTGAGTACAGTTTTTAATCGTTCTCCATCTAATAATTCTAAAATAGCTCCCCTCCTTTTCTCCTCTCCTTGAACCTTAATGGGTAACAAGTCGATAGCTGCAACTGCGATAAGAGATTGCTCTAATTCTACTTGTTTAATTCCCATGTCTAATAAGCGATGAATCGTGCCAACTGTATCTTTCGCATGCAGTGTGCTTAAAACAAGATGTCCAGTTAATGCAGCTTCAAATGAAAATTGTGCAGTAAATTTATCACGAATTTCCCCCACCATTAAAATATCAGGATCATGTCTTAACGCTGCTTTTAATCCAGTCTGATATGTGATACCAGCTCTTTCATTTATCTGCACTTGCAATATATGATGAAGTTCTTTTTCAATCGGGTCTTCAAGTGTAATGGCTTGATAAGATTCTTCCTGTAAAATATCTTCAAGTAAGGAATATAAAGTAGTCGTTTTCCCAGATCCAGTTGGTCCAGTCATCAGAATGATACCTGAACGGTGTTTGGTCCAGCTTTTAAGGATGTTTATCTGACTTGGAAATAGAAACAAATGATCCATTGTGTAATTTTCTTCTTGAGGTAAAATGCGAATGGCCAAACTTTCATCATGATTAAGGGGTAAAGTTGATAACCGAAGTGAGTATGTCCCATGTCTGCTGTGGTGAGTGATTGTCCCGTTTTGTGGTTTTCTTATTTCACCAATATCCATTTTGGATGAAAATTTATAATAGGCTAATAACAATTCATATTCTGCGTTCGTAATCGAACGGTATAAAACCCTTTTACCATTGATTCGAAAATAAATATTGGTCTGCTTACGAAGTGGATAAAAATGTATATCTGATGCAAATCGTTTATAAGCGTGCTCTAAAATTTTTTCAGATAGCAATGTTGCCGAATTCAATTTTACATCACCCTTCAAATTTATTTTAGTGAATTTCATCATACGAATTTAAAGCCACTTCATTACAATATGTAGTTTCGTTGGATCTTTCTTAACTACATACGGTACTAAATCATCCGAATTCAATAATGATGAATTCACTTTTTAGTGTGAAAAATACCAAAACAAAGTACTTTGTCGTATAATAACTCTTTAGGGATACTTCATTATCAATCCATAATATTATTCTAGGGTGTGAATTCTTGATGCAAACAATTTATTTAATTGGTTTTATGGGAAGTGGAAAGAGCACAATTGGGGTACGTTTAGCTGATAAACTAGGTAAATCATATGTAGATACAGATGAATTTATTGTCAATACATCCCAACAAAAAATAGCAGATATTTTCAAAAACTTTGGTGAAGATACATTTAGAAATTATGAAACAAAGGCTATCAAAGAAGTATCTAATTACGAGGTCGTCTCTACCGGTGGCGGAATTGTCGAAAAAAGTGATAACTTGCAAATCATGAAAAATAATGGGTTAATTGTTTATTTACATGCCTCTTTTGATGAAATTTCAAATCGATTAGAAAAAGATCAAACAAGGCCATTATGGAAAAGCAATGATGAAGAAAAGTTGAAGTTATATCGTCGAAGACTTTCGATGTATAAACAGTATGCAGATCATATCGTCCATACAGATGGTAAAACAGTGGACGACATTATTCAAGAGATAGAAAATTATATCAGTTAAGTATAATATTCTTCATTTGAGACAAAGTATATATAAGTGTATGTTCGATATGGTGGGAGAAACAACACGTCAGATAATTGAACAACCTGTATAACAAATCATTGTTTATCTAACTTATAAGAGATGATAACATATTTGTTTTATCTTGTCACTTATTATTCGGAATTAGTTTTCCTTGTCGAATTGGAGAGATCATCTATGTCAGGTAATGATTACCTTAAATTTTTAATAGAAGAATTAACGACTTATATGAACCAACCTACAAAAAACAAAAAATCATTAAAAAAGAAATCTTCTTTATCAATGGATCAGTTATTTGGAATGATTCCTTTTGCACTTAAAACATATTTCACTAAAAATAGCAGGTGATGGATAGCTAACCTGCTATTTCTAGTTCATTTTTAACCTGGAACGAAGGGATTATTTCTTTTTTCTGCACCAATTGTAGTGGATGATCCGTGTCCTGGATAAACAATATAATGTTCATCTAACATGTAGAGTTTCTGTCTTATACTGTTTACAATTTGTTCCATACTTCCACCTGGTAAGTCTGTCCGTCCGATTCCTTGTTGGAATAAGACGTCACCACTAATCATAAACCCTTCATCCTCAAATATAAAACTTACACTGCCTGGTGAATGTCCTGGCGTATGGATTACATTAAATTCAAAATCTGATAATTTCATTTTACCTGGTTTTAATAAATGATCTGGTCGATCTGTTCTTACCTCTTTTCTTGTAAATGCTGTTGATCTATTTAAACGTGGTTCTCCCAGCCACTCAGCCTCATTCTCATGTAAGTAGACGTCAATGTTAAAATGCTTCCGCAAAACGTCTACACCACCTATATGATCAAAATGTGCGTGTGTTAGTAATATAGCTTGTGGTTTAAGAGCTTTACTTCTTAGAAAATCAATTACTCGATCTGGTTCGCCTCCCGGATCAACAATTAAAGCATCCTTTTCATGATAGACAATATAACAATTTGTACCTAATTCACCTAAAGACATCGAGTGAACATTCATTAAAATCCCCCTTGCAGTCCCTGTATAAGATTGTTTTACAAATTCCCGAGATAAAATCTCGACAAATTTGATTTTATATTATAAGATAAATAAAGAACTTAATAATTACATAATAATACAAGTGTAATTCCTATAGCAACAAATACAATTTGAATAGGATCAAGGAGGTTGGAAAATTATGGTACTTGCAATCATACTCTTCGTAGTTGCATTGCTATCAATTGTATCTTTTGTACGTCAGATTAAATATAAAAATATTCTTGCGTTAGGCTTTTCAGCCATATCAGCATTAGCATTTGGGTTCTTTTCAATCATGACAATTACATGTGAACTAATACCTAGCCTAGGAGTTTGTGGCGGCTAGAAAACAAAAAATAGCTAACGATGATGTTTCCATTAACTATCATCGTTAGCTTTTTTGTGGGAATTCAAAACAAATATCCATCATCAGTTTTGATTTATTTCATTTTCACCAAAATCAATAAATCTAAATAAATCTCCATAAATAATCTCATCTGAGTGATTTAATTCCATTTCTACATTTTCCTCTATAGGACTACAAGGTGTTTCCATATTTAAATCAGCCTCAAGTATTTCACCTGTGATACGATCATAGCAAGTATTGGCTGTGTAGATATGCTCTTCACTGATATAATCTCCATTTCGAAAAGCAATATAGCCTTTTCGGTCATCATGAAATAAATCATTACCAAAATAAATATCTTGGTCTGTCTCAATTCCGGCTAGATGTAAAAGTGTTGGCTTAACATCTATTTGACCCGCGATTTCACTCATTACCTTGCCTTGATCATGACCTGGAATATGAATAAAGAATGGCACCCGTTGTAATTGTAGATAATCATACGGGGTGATCTCATCTAAACCGAGATATTGACTCATAGCCCGATTATGAGTCGCACTAATTCCATCATGATCCCCCATAATCACAATAATTGAATCCTCGTATAGGCCAGCCTGTTTGAGTTGCTCAAAAAAGCCTTCAATTGCTTCATCCGTATATCTTACAGTAGGAAAGTAATGGTTTAGCGTATTTGAATTTGAATCATATAAGTCTATTGATCGATCTTCTTCGTCAAGTTCAAAAGGAAAATGATTGGTTAACGTGATAAATTTCGAGTAAAATGGCTGATCTAATTCTTGTAAATATTTGATAGATTGTTCAAAAAATGCTTTATCTTTTAGACCCCAGCCAACTGTGTTTTCATCTGTAATGTCATATGATTCTATATCATAAAACTCATCAAAATGTAGCTGATCATAAATTTGATCCCTATTCCAAAAGCTTCGATTGTTGGCATGAAATACAAAAGACTCATATCCCTTTTCTTCTAACATTTCTGGCATAGCATGATATTCGTTTTGTCCATGTGTAAAAAACACGGCTCCTCTTGATGCAGGATAAAGAGAATTTTCGGTAATAAATTCTGAATCCGAAGTTTTACCTTGCATCGTTTGATGGTAAAAGTTTTCAAAGTAATACGTGCTTTCGTCGTTCACAAGACTATTTAGGAACGGTGTGATTACTTCACCATTTACCTCGTTATTAATCACAAAGCTTTGAACAGATTCAGCCGAGATGAAAATAATGTTTTTCCCCTCAGCTATACCAAAGAGATCTGATTCTTGATCACTTCTAATTTTCTCCTCGATATACGTTTGAATGTCAGGAAGTTCATTCCCATCTGCTAGTACTCGTTGTGTTTTGACTTTTGAATGCACAACAATATCATAAATATGATAATTAAAAACTCCAATATTTTTAACTAAATATTCCCTGTCAAATGCCCTCGTAAATAATTGTGGCCTTTCCATTTCAGCCAACAAGAAATTGCCTGCTAATAACACAAGTGATAAAGCTAATGCAAAGACTTTTCCACTTCTTGGATAATGAACGGCCATCCTGTTTTCGCTCTTTTTACTTATATACCAAACAAAGATAACATCAGCAAACAGCAAAAGATCATAAACCTTAATTAAAGATAAAATACTTGATCCCAAGTCTGCTGCATTACTCGTTTGAAGTAATTGCGGTATGGTTATAAAATCTGTAAACGAACGATAAAAAACAAGATTGGCATAAAGAATAATCGTTCCAATCAATATTGAATAACGGATAAATTTCATTTGTCTAGACTTTTTATTAAACCATATACTAAGCGCAAATAATAAATAAGAAAAGATAAATGGATTGATGAATAGAATAAATTCTTGCATAAAGTTATCCAAGTCAATGGTAAACATAAATCTATATATGATATATGTTTTTAAACCAAATAGTAGACTAGCAACTAGATACAATGGCATTCTAGTTTTTTTGAAACTCATAATTAGTTTCCTCCCACAATTTCCTTTCAATTTTTTGCCTTCTTGTTGTTTCAAATTGCTTCCTATATATATAGACGATTGAAAAGGATAAAAGTTACACTGAAAATTAAATATCCTTCAAAAAACCTACTTTCACGTCCGCGCAAATACAGCTAAACTGCCTATTTATCAATAAAGCAGTTTAGTTTATAAACGAAACAATATTAATCTAGTTTATTACTAGCAAAGTTAACTATATTTATCTAGGCAAAATGCTATAAGCTTATTATTCCCTATATATACTTTTCCAAACATTAGTGAATTTCATCGTTAGAGACGTTTATGCTTATATATTCATGTTATAAAAACATTTGAAGCCAAAAGCCTTTTCTCTTTGGCTTAAGTATATTCACTTCAACTAAATAGATTGCAATCTTTCTTTGACTAAATACGCAGCACCGATCATTCCTGCGTCATTACCTAATTCTGCAATTTTAAACTCGCAAATATCACTTACACGAGGCAAGGCATACTTTTTAAAGCAGTTTTCTATCTTGCGAATAAAGCTTTCACCTGCTAATGAAACACCGCCACCAACTAGAATTTTAGATGGATTGATGACTGTAGCAATATTAGAGATAGCAAATCCTAACACATCTGCAGTATGATCAATGATTTGCTCACTGAATGGATCACTTTGTTTGGCAAGATTGAAAATATCCTTTGTCGTAATTTCTCCATGTTTTTGGTAATATTCAGCTAAATCACTTGTGGGATTTTTTTCAATGATATCAACCGCTTGTCTAACCATCCCTGTAGCAGATGTAATTGTTTCTAAACACCCTTTTCTTCCACAATTACATTGATAGCCGTCTGGATCAATTGTAATGTGACCAATCTCCCCTGCCGTTCCATTTTCTCCACTAATCATCGATCCATTGGCAATAATACCACCGCCAACCCCCGTGCCTAATGTAACAGCAATCAGATTATCAGCCTGATTACCAGCACCAACCCAATTTTCACCTAATGCCGCAACATTTGCATCATTTGCAACAAAAACAGGTAAACCAGATAGTTCATTAAACTGATTAGCTAAGTCAAAATCTTCCCAACCTATGTTTACGGCTTTGTATACGAATCCTGTTTTTTCATCGATAAAACCGGGTGCACCAATACCAATACCTTGTATTGAATCCTTTTCTATATGTAACGCCTTTAATTGTTCTACAATTGATGACCATGCATCTGTAGCAATCGTTGCACCCTTATTCCCAATATTTGTTGGAATTTCCCACTTTGAGTGGATACTACCATTGTCATTGATTACACCAATTTTTATTGCTGTACCACCAATATCAATACCTAAAATATACTTTTTCATTGATTCGTCATCCTTCTTTATATGATCTAGTGAATTT
>Ga0209487_1004152_pt1 | contig 11208 bp, 8 predicted proteins | sample Poulit2012_FD_187524 | JGI IMG/M metagenome (GOLD analysis project Ga0209487, IMG submission 187524) | Agricultural soil microbial communities from Georgia to study Nitrogen management - Poultry litter 2012 (SPAdes) (version 2) | ecosystem: Environmental > Terrestrial > Soil > Agricultural land... | reverse complement strand
GAAAAAATTCGCACGATAAGGAAGACGAACTTTTTATATAAATTAAAACAAAAGTCGAGCCATATAAATAACGACTGAAACCGTGATTGCACTTACTAATGTTGAGAATAACACAATTTGAGCGGCAAAATCCGGATGATTTTTATATTCTTGGGCAATTACTGCACTATTTACAGATGTAGGCATTGCCGAGCCAATGAATAGTGCTTGAGCAAAGATTCCCTCAACCCGAAACATAAAGATAATGATTAATGCAATCATTGGGCCGATTATCAGTCTTAATGCTAAGCTATAATACACAGAAGAAAGGGCGGAAGAGAATTTTATTTCTGCTACTTGCGCTCCAAGTGTAAATAAAGCAAGTGCAATCATTCCTTCAGCAATATAATTCGCAGGTATCCAAATAAATGATGGTATCGGAACACTAAAGTAATTCAAAATAACTCCGGATAACATTGCGTATAATACCGGCATTTTAAAATAACCGAGCATCGCCTTTAGCTTCCCGACATGAATAGAATTTAATGAAAAAATCCCATATGAAAATAAAAATATATTTTGTAATGTAAGCATAATTACTTGAATTGACATTGCAAATGGGTCACTTTTAAAAACTAGATCATTTACAGGTACACCATAATTACCTGAGTTAAAAAACATAACACTATTGGAAAAGTTTATTTTTTTCCCATTATTTAATCCAATAATCCTACTTACAACAATTGATATCGCATAAAGAATAATGACATATAATATGAAAAAAAACAGAACATTCCCAAACAAAGAAACTGAAATTTCCGTGCTATATAATTTAACAAATATGAAACCAGGAATAAGAAAATAAATATTTACTCTCGCCAAAGTTTGGAGGTCCATCTTAAACTTCCGTTGAATTATAAAGCCAATACCCATAATTACAAATATCGGTAATATTATGTCCTTGAGAATTATATATAGCTCTTGCAAGTAAATTGCCTCTTTTCTTTCTGTACTTAAATCTTTAATTATATTTGAATTTATTCTAATATAAGTGTCAAACTATGTTGAAATTTCAAATCGAATTTCCGTGATGAATGATCTTCACTGCACCTGTTCAAATCAGATGCTTTGTACGTTTAGCATTACCAAACTGTATACTCTTGTGAAAATTATATTATAACAACTTTCTCCATACTATCGATTAAAAGTGCTTTACCATATCAAGGGATAACTCTTTATATTTTTTAAATGTTTTTGAATATATTTCATGTCTAGAGATGTCAGGTTTAATTATACTATCAATTAAAATATTTTCTTTTATTTCATCAAATGAATTTGCTTTCCCAATAGCAACTAATGCTGTCCAAGCCGCTCCCCAAGCTGCACTATGGTGACTTTCTGAGAGATAAATATCCTTGCCAAACACATCTGCCAACATTTGCACCCAAATAGAAGATCTAGCCAACCCACCATTTACATAAATTTTCCCAGATGGTCCTGCTTGCTGCTCTAAAATTGTTCCGATGTGATATAAATTAAATGTAATCCCTTCTAAAACTGCTCGAATGATATGTTCTTGTTTATGTTCAACAGTAAGGCCAAAAAAGTTTCCTTTAGCCCCTTGATTCCAAACTGGAGCCCTTTCTCCATTTATGTATGGCAGAAAAATTAATCCTTCTGATCCTGGGTCTATCTGCTCTGCTTCATTAATTAATTCATCAATCGTACCTTTGAACTTTAAAAGATCTTTTATCCATTGTAAAACGATACCACCATTATTTGTAGGTCCACCAATGATAGAACGATTTTTGGTAAATGCGTAGCAAAAGGTTTCTTGATTTTCGCTTACTTGAGATCCAGTAATCATTTGACGAATAGCACCGCTTGTCCCAGCCGAGATTGCAACTTCACCAGGAGAGGTAGCTCCACTTCCTAGATTTGCTAACTGACCATCAGCAGCACCTATCACAAATGGTATTTGATTAGATATTCCCATTCCTTGGGCAACTTTGCTATCTAATCCAGTTAATATTTCTGTCGGAGGGACAATTTTCGAAAGTTGATTTCTTTCTACCCCACAAAGTAATAATATCTCTTCATCCCAGTCATATGTTTTCATATTAAATAAACCAGTAGCTGCAGCCATGGAATAATCAATTACTCTACACCCAAACCATCTGTTTAAAATATATTCTTTTACAGACATAAAATAAGTAGCTTGTTTATAAGGATTAAAATTCGTTTCCTTCATCCACAATAATTTCGATAATGGAGACATTGGATGGTTCGGAAGTCCAGTCCGTGCATAAACTTCATTGCCGTTCGTTGTTTTCAGTCTTTTTACTTGTTCTATACTACGTCCATCTGCCCAGATAAGTGCTTGTGATAAAGGGAGCCCATTTTGGTCTACACATATGAGTGAGTGCATTGCACATGAAATTCCTAATGCTATAGGTTCATCGCCTTTAATTTTAGCTTTATCTACTACGTCACGAATTGCCCCAATAGAAGATAGTTCAATTTCAATAACGTCCTGTTCAGCCCAACCTTGTTCTGGATAATGGGTAGTTATCATTCTTTCTGCTTCAACGATTAATTTTCCGTCTAATCCAAATAATACGGCTTTAGCACTTGTCGTTCCAATATCGAGTGCAAGTACAAGTTCGTTTGTCATCTTATCACCCTCCTATTTCAGAAAAATTAATAATCTACATTCTTTTAAGGTAATACACCGTTGCATTTTTAAAATAGTTTTTTACCTATTGAAGGTATATATTACATAGGAAAAAGCTTTAGAGCCTAAAATAATCTCCAAAGCTTCCCTCGTTTACTAGCACACTAAAACATCTAACTTGCGTTTTTTTATTTAAATAGTCATACTTCCAAAACCACCGTCTACTGGAATAAGTGCTCCAGTAACAAAACTTGAGGCCTGATCTGACGCAAGCCAAATAGCAGCACCTTGTAATTCTTCTGGATCTCCAAAGCGATCCATTGGTGTATGCCCCATAATGGAAGCAATTCTATCTTCACTTAATATCTTTCGGTTTTGTTCAGCTGGGAAAAAGCCCGGTATTATTGCATTGACACGAATACCATGTGGGGCAAATTCTCTTGCTAAAAATTGCGTCATGTTATTTACTCCGGCCTTTGAAATGGAGTATGTAAATACTCTCGATAAAGGAGTTGTAGAGGAAACAGAAGATATATTAATAATACTTCCTTTTCTTTCTTGTTCAATCATCTTTTTCGCAAAAATTTGACATGTTAACATAATTCCTTTTAAATTAACATCTAAAATTTGATCCCATTCCTCTTCTTCTAATTCAAAGAAAGGGGTTGGACTATTTGTGCCTGGTGCATTTAAAAGTACATCCCATCCACCAGCCCACTTTTCAATGTTATTAGCAGCATTCTCTAATGATTCACGAGAGACTACATCTGCTTGGAATGCCTTAGCAGTTCCTCCGTTCTGTTCTATTTCCTTCACAACATCTTCAGCTGTCTCCATGTTTCGGCCAACAACTGCTATTTTTGCACCTTGGTTTGCCATTCCTTTAACCATTGCTGATCCTAACACACTATTTCCACCGACAGCAACTACTGTTTTTCCTGTAAGATCAAATAACTCGCTCATTATAAATCCTCCTAAGACTTTCATTACTTCTTATTTTTTGAAATAAATCGATATCTGTTTGAATTGAAATTCTTCTAGATGATAATTACGATAAATTTCCATCATCGTCGAATGTTAGTTCATATAATTCTGATACTTGTTCTACTTGTTTGAGTTGTTTTAATTCTTTGAGCAATGCTTCAGATACTTCAATTTCACTAAGTTCTAACGTATTTTTAATACGAACCATCTTTACATCATTAAAGTCTATTATATTACATGTTTTAATTGCTGCTTTTATCGCTTCTTTATCGTTATTTAATGTTGTTGCTATTTTAGTTGGTGCAACAACAGTTGATGTCAGTCCGTTTGCATAAGTTGCTGCCCAATCTGTTTTATTGACTAACTTTTTTGTTGTAAAATCTGCTGTCCCAACCCCATTTGCATTTCCTTCTGTTTCAGGTGTTAAATCAAGCACAACCATTTTATTTACATTTGGTCCACCATGTGCGTATGGTGTAGGATAGCGACCAGTTATATTCGGGTCCATCCCATCACCACTTATGTTTTTACCTATCTCATCGATTACAAGTACGTCTATGTCATTAAAATAAATTTTAGGTAAAAGATCTTTTGATAGTTGTTGCAATTCTGTCTCTCTATTCTCAATTTCATAAGGGGTCATAACTTCAACTAAAGCAACTTTATCATAAGCATTTTCAACTGTAGCAACCGCAAATAGGATCGGCATTTTTTCAAGAATAACATGTGACATTTGAATGATATGTTTACCCATATGTTCAAAGCCTAATTGATGACATGCTTCGGCACCTTTTTGCTTTCCTAAACCGATACTAATCATCTTCATAATCCCACTTTCCACTTTCCCACGAAAAGCAGTATGCGGTTTAACTCGATTTATCACTACTATTCCATCTGCTTTAGAAGCTAATTTGTCCACATAAATTGGCAAGTCATTAGATAATTCGCCAATTTTTATCACTTCCATGGAAGAACGAATTTCCGCGTGAACTGTTTCTTCTGTAACACCTAAATGTTCTAATACAGCAATTTGTCCTTCTGCTGTCGCACCTCCATGACTTCCCATACTAGGCACAATAAATGGTTTAGCACCAGCTTCTTTCAAAAATTTAACTGTGTGTGCAGTCACTTCTACTATTTTATCTACTCCCCGACTACCAACAGCTATTGCAATTTCCATACCGGGTTTTATCATTTTTTGGATTGATTTTTTTTGCAGTTGCTCTTCTAATGCTTTATCTACATCTTCTATTTTTTCATCATCAAATAGTTGCTTTACCTTAGCCATTTTCGGTATCGGAATATCTTGAATAAGCTCTTGAACAATATCCATTTTTACTCAACTCCTCTACTTAGTTTATTTTACCCTATTATCAATACAATCTTACACTTTTTATATTTATGAAGGATAAAATGTAACCGATTAACTATTAGTATATTATTTAATTAACTAATAGTTTGTTGATTAACCAAACCATTAATAGCTTAATTATATTCATTATCATTTTATGACAAATCTTTTTAATATTATATGGTGGTTCAACTATTAATGTTAGCATATATTGAATTATTTCGTAAAGGAAAATGAGGGTTATACTTTGGTGATACAGTTTTATATACTCACATATTGTAATGCTGTTCCGAAGTATATTTTCATTTCGGAACAGCTATATACTATTTGTAGATTATTAGTTGGAATAGATTTTAATATAGCTAATTAACTAATACGCTTGGTAAATACATTACAATACTAGGGGTATATGCAACTATTAGTAATACAATAATCATTGTAGCATAAAATGGTATCATCTCTTTTGCAATTCTCTCAATTGGTAATCTACCGATAGCCGATCCGACAAAAAGTACGGTACCAACTGGTGGTGTCACTAATCCTATTGCAAGACATAAGATTAATAATACTCCAAAATGTACTGGATCCATTCCTACATTTACAGCAACTGGCAAGAGGATTGGAGTTGCAATTAAAATTAATGGTGCCATATCCATAATCGTTCCTAAAATCAACAAGATGATAACAATCATAAGTACAGTTACCATGTCATTTGGCGATATTCCTATTAATAAATCTGAAACCATTGTTGGTATTTTTAATAAAGCTAATAACCATCCAAATGCAGAAGAAGCACCGATTAAAAATAAAACCATGGATAAGGTTCTAAACGTCCTTACTAGAATGACACCCATTCTCTTTATAGGTATATCACGATAAACAAAGAATGTAATAATAAATGCGTAAAGTGTACCAATCGCTGCAGATTCAGTAGCAGTAAATATTCCACTAACAATACCACCAATAATAATTACAGCCGTAAATAAACCTAACAGTCCTTCCCATACAATTCTTGGTATGTCTTCCTTTTTAATTACTTCACCTGTAGGATATTTTCTTTTCACTGCTAGAATATACGTTATGATCATCAGGGCAAATCCGAGTAATAATCCAGGCAATAAACCACCCATAAATAATGCTCCAACAGACACTCCACCTGCTGCCGTTGAATAAATAATCATATTATGGCTTGGGGGAACCATTACCCCTTGCGCTGAGCTAGAGATTGTTACTGATACAGAATAGTCTGTATCATACCCTTGTTTTTTCATCATTGGTATTAAGACAGCACCGATGGAAGAAGCATCTGCAACCGCTGAACCTGAAATTCCACCGAAAAAAGTACTAGCTAATACGTTTACAAGTGCAAGTCCTCCCCTAATTTTACCGATAATAACATTCGATAAATTAATTAATCTTCTTGAAATTCCACCTTCATTCATTATTTCACCAGCTAAAACAAAGAAAGGAATGGCTAGTAATGAAAAGGAATTTAATCCTCCTACAACCCTTTGTAAAATTGCTGCAGAATCGATTCCTAAATGAATTCCTGTTATTAAAGATGATATTAAAAGAGAAAGTGCAATCGGAACTCTAAATATTAATAGCAGTAGAAAACTGCCAATTAAAATTAATACGTCCACTACTGCTTCACTCCTCACTTAGTTCGTCAAATGTTTGATGCATTCCTTTTTTAAATAATAATTCTATGCCGTATATTACTATATAAAATCCTGTAATTGGGATGACCACATATAAAAAACTAGAAGGTACTCTTAATCCTGGCATCGAGTTTTGATGCATTAATGATGTAAATTGCCATCCATAATAAATCATAATAAAACCTAAAATGATGACTAATACTTTGGAAAAAAGATCAAATGCATCTTGAACTTTTTCTGGCATTAAATTAACTACAAGTCCTACACCAATATGGAGCTTTTCTTTAAATCCATAACAGATACCCAAAAAGCTAACCCAAACAAATAACACACGGGAAAGTTCTTCTGACCATGATGGTGTATAACTAAAAATCTGCCGTGAAAACACTTGAACAATAATAACAGTTACCATTACTGTCAACATAGTTATAGAAGTAAACAAAAGAAGACGGTCTAGACCTTTTTTTATCAAATTTAATACTTTCATACAATATCCTCCTAAAGAGTAACAAAATTCATTACAAATAAACTATAATACTAGTTTAAAAGGTTCCTAGTTATGAAAAACAGATAGCAACTTTCATTTTTACGTTTTCCATAGACCTCCTAGGGAAATAACGGAATTAAGATATATTTTGAAATATGAGGATTACATCTCACAAGAAAAAAATCCTGTAAAAAATATCTTCTTTTGTTTCTTTAAGATTCAGAAAAAATATAAAGACTAAGTCACATTATGAACATTAGCAAGCTTTTTACATACCTATAGTTATATTGTAAAGGCGGGGGGAGATTAATAAGTCTCACCCCGCTCAACTTATTATTTTAAAAGTTTTCGATTCTTTCTATCCATTCTTCATATTCTGGGCCATACTTTTCATAAATAGGCTCCATAGCTTCAACCCATGGTGCAAGGTCGTCAAGCTCCGTTAAAGTACTTCCTGCTTCAACAACGGCATTTCTAGATTCTTCTGTTAAATCTGCCCATGCTTCACGCTGTACTTCAACAGATTCTAGAGCTGCCTCACGGAATATCTCTCGATCTTCTTCACTTAACTCATCCCATAAGCTTTGAGAAGCAATAACAACTTCTGGTGTACCCATATATCCATCAACCGTATAATATTCTGCTACTTCATAGTGATTAGATGTATAGTAACTCGGGAAATTGTTTTCCGCACCGTCAATTACTCCAGTTTGTAGGGAAGAGTATACTTCACCGTATTCCATAGGAGTTGCACTTGCTCCTAGTGCTTCTATAATATCTATTACAAGCTCTGCTTGTTGTACACGAATTTTTAATCCTTTCATATCTTCAGGCTTTTCAATTGGATGTTTAGTATTGTAAAAGCCTCTGTCACCCGAGTCATAAAAAGCTAAGCCTACAATATTTGACCCATCAAATGTTTTTAAAAGATCCTGTCCAATTTCTCCATTCAGAACTCCCCACTTATGCTCATCGCCTTGAAATAGGTAAGGCATTGATAATACTCCAATATCAGGTGAAAACTCAGTCAATGGTGTTGCATTTACTCGAGCTAAATCAATCGATCCTAACTGTAATTGTTCAATTGTACTAACTTCATCACCTAACTGTCCACCTGAATAAACTTCTATTTTATATCTACCATTCGTTTTTTCCTCAACTAATCTAGCAAATTCATAGTCTCCAATTGTTGTTGGGTAATCATCAGGTTGGTTTTCTGCTAGTCTTAAAGTAATTACTTCATCAGAATCTTCTGACTCCTCAGGCTCTTCTTCAACTTCATTTTGCGTTTCATTTTCTTCGGTACCTTCATTTGTGTCTTCAGTTCCTTCTGTATTAGTATTGGAACCGCCTCCACAAGCTGCCAAAAATAATGCAAGCATAAATATCATTGAAACAAATATCAATAATCTTCTATTCATTTGATATTCCTCCTGTTTTTTAATTCACCTGTCTATTGTCTTTCTTTACCTCCTACTACAACAAGCAAAAATGGTACCCCCTTTTCTCTTCCCCCCTTCAAGAGACCAATTGTTTGTCTACTAAACAAATATTGTTAACCATATTATAATTGTAAGCGTTTTAATAATCAAGTGTTTAAGGTAAATTTACTATAATTTTATTTAAAACGGCTATTTATCAAACAATTATAATAGCATTTATACTCTTTTTATAAAATAAGGTATGCAATGATCGTACTGATAAGTGTTAATATTATTGCAAACGGTAAATTAATCAATGTAATGCGGTATGGACTTTGTTCTGTACTCATAGAAGTTAATGTCACAAGCAACCCATATGTTCCTACTGTAAATGTAGCTGAAGATCCTGCTATTAAAACAATAGCTATACTGACCGGATTTAATATATCTAACAAAGGGGTAATAATCCCTGTTAATATACCGACAGTAGCAATTGGATGGATCCCAAACATACTAAAAAACAAAAAAAGAATTTGAATAAAAAATAAGATGAAAAATGGATATCCCGTGAAAAATGAAAGTGGCTTTTCAATAATTTCTAAAAACGTTGTATTGTTCAAATTATTAGAAAAAAATGATAGGGAAATAAACAATACAATAAAATTTTGCATTGTGTTTGTTTTTTCAACCCATGTCCTACTTCCAATTACCCAAAATCTTTTCATTCTTTTCATAATTATTGACCAAAAAACTGCAAATGGAAAAATTAATAAAGTAACTGTTAAAATGAAACTTAAGTCAAACACATTCCCAACAATGACAACAAAAGTTAAAAAAACTACTAGAGCTACAGCCAAATGGACAGTTTTCTTAATTAGTTCTTTCACATTTAATTGACGATTTACTTCTTGATTTTTTTCCGCTTCTATATTGTCATATGTATATTTCCTAAAATGAAATCTTCCCCAAATAGAGTCTACAATAAATGCAATGACAGCTATTAAGATAAGCCAAGGAAATAATGCCATGTAATTTACACCAGTTGCAAATATAGATACTGCTACCATAATTTCTAAAGGACTCCATAATAATGCTAATGAATAACCACGCAGTGTAGCAGTACTAATAAATGCATTACGTAATTTCTTATCTAATGAAGCCAATATAGTTTTTAATAAGTCTTGTGAAATAGAAGCTGCAGGTAAATTCAAAAAAGCTGCCATAATATGTGTTGTTATGGAGCTCCGAGGATATAATTTACCTAAGTCTGAAACATTCACTTTAATAATTTCATTTAAACTTCTATCAAATCTCCCACTTCTTACAACACTATTCATCCATGGCAGCATGGATAAAAGGGCTAACAATAATATATTAGAAGTCAATAATTTTGGAATATCTAAAATAACTAAGTCAGTTGTATAAAACAAATAAGCTCCAACAATTATAAATGCACTTCCAAGAATTTTGAATAATCTTGAAGCATGCAAAAAGGAGACACATAACATTAAAATAGACATTATTCCTATGAAGTAATTAAACTCGTTACTACCTATAAATTCATTAATAATTTGAAGTAAAAATACTAATGAGAAAAATATATATTGGTAGCGTAATATAAACCGTATATCCATAATCGTCTCCTTCACATTTGTATCTATGTATATATTTAGAAATAGAGACTGCCTAAACAGTCTCTATTTCTTATAAAGGTTTTTTATCATTAGACAAAACGTTAATCAAAAATTACTTTGATACGTCTATTGCTTGTTCCTGTGCTAACAGACATAATTCTGCAGCTTTAAAAATATGTTCTTGGGTCATCGCTTTTTCTGTTCGATGTATACAATCTAAAATCATCTCTCCGAAGAAAGGAAAACCTACCTTACCAGAGACATTATAATATTTTTCACCTTCATTATTTACTAAGAAAACATGATCACCGACTTTTTCACGTGCAATATCGACATATTTTCTAATCTCAATCGTACCTTCTGTTCCTACAATAAATGTACGACCATCTCCCCAGACACTTAAACCATCAGGAGTAAACCAATCGACTCGAAAATATTGTGTTGCACCATTATCGCCAACTAGTGTAGCATCTCCATAATCCTCTAACTCTGGATATTGAGGATTATCGTAGTTTGCAACTTTACTGTGGAGAACTTTGGCATCTTTACATCCTGCATAGTATAAAAACTGTTCAATTTGATGACTACCGATATCACAGAGAATACCACCGTATTGTTCTTTATTAAAAAACCAATCTGGTCTGCTTGGTGCATTTAATCGGTGTGGACCAAACCCAGTCACTTGAAGGACACGTCCGATAGCTCCTTCTTTAATTAAATCACCCGCAAAAACTGCGCCTTCTACATGTAGCCTTTCACTGAAGTAGACCATATATTTTTGACCAGTTTGTTCAACTATTTTCTTCGTCTCTTCTAATTGGGATAGAGATGTAAATGGAGTTTTATCTGTGAAATAATCCTTCCCAGCTTCCATTACTTTATTGCCAAGGGCACTTCGCTCAGATGGTATTGCAGCAGCTGCTACCATTTTAATAGACTCATCTTCTAAAATTTGTGTTAATGAGTCAGCAACTTGGACTTCTGGAAATCGTTCCAAAAAATCATCGACTTTTTTTG
>Ga0209487_1004151_pt1 | contig 11209 bp, 11 predicted proteins | sample Poulit2012_FD_187524 | JGI IMG/M metagenome (GOLD analysis project Ga0209487, IMG submission 187524) | Agricultural soil microbial communities from Georgia to study Nitrogen management - Poultry litter 2012 (SPAdes) (version 2) | ecosystem: Environmental > Terrestrial > Soil > Agricultural land... | reverse complement strand
GATTCCAGCGTTTGACTTTTACACCCCAACCTACTCAAACTCTAACGCAAGAGATTACAGCGTTTGACTTTTGCACCCCAACCTACTCAAACTCTAACGCGGGAGATTCCAGCGTTTGACTTTTCACCCTCAACCCACTCAAACTCTAACGCGGGGGATTCCAGCGTTTAACTTTTCACCCTCAACCCACTCAAACTCCAACGAAGGTACTCCTTATGTTTAAATTTATAAATGACTGAATAAGAATGTACAGTTTTGATTGTATAGCGGTGTACAAAAATGATTTTATGGATAATACTGGAAATTGCAAATATATGATGGAAACTTTACATGGAGCCTCTACGGGCATGAATGCCAGCAATAAGAAGGGCTGGCTTTCGCCTAACAAGGCTATCATGTCCGCCTCTCCGTATAAAGTTAGATTTAAATTATTAGGAAAATGATACACTTTTAAACAATCATTTTTGTACATAGTTATTTAATCATTTACAAACCTACTCAAACTCTAACAAAGGTGCTTCATACTTATGATTTCATGAACACATAGGCTTGTATAAAAGATTATAAAATGTCACATTATTTCTAACTTTTTATTAGTATTCGTTAAATTTTTTATTTGATGGGATCATACAATAGAAAAATTTTAAAAATAGAAAAACCCGCCACCAACTTAATGATGACGGGGTAAATTTTTCTTTATCCAATACTTCCTTCCATTTCATAAGAAATGAGACGGTTCATCTCAACAGCATACTCCATTGGAAGTTCACGAGTAAATGGTTCGATGAAGCCCATGACAATCATGTCTGTCGCTTCTTGTTCCTCCAAACCACGACTCATTAAATAAAACAATTGCTCTTCTGATACTTTAGAAACTTTTGCTTCGTGTTCTAAAGAAATGTTATCATTAAAAATTTCATTATATGGTATTGTATCTGAGAATGACTCATTATCTAAAATTAATGTGTCACACTCTATGTTCGCACGTGCTCCTTCAGCTTTTTTACCGAAATGAACAAGGCCCCGATAGGATACCTTACCACCATCTTTTGAAAGTGATTTAGAAACAATGGAAGATGAAGTATTTCGTCCTAAGTGATACATTTTCGCACCAGCATCTTGGTGTTGCCCTTTTCCAGCTAAAGCGATTGAAATTGTCACACCACGTGAACCTTCACCACGTAATAGTACTGACGGATATTTCATCGTTAATTTCGATCCCATATTACCGTCAATCCATTCCATTGTGGCATTCTCGTCACATGTCGCACGTTTTGTCACTAAATTATAAACATTATTTGACCAGTTTTGAATCGTTGTATAACGACAATAAGCGTCCTTTTTTACAAATATCTCCACTACTGCACTATGCAATGAGTTAGTTGAAAATGTTGGAGCCGTACATCCTTCTACATAATGAACATGAGCACCTTCATCAACAATAATTAATGTTCTTTCGAATTGTCCCATATTTTCTGAGTTAATTCGGAAGTAAGCTTGTAATGGGGAAGGAACTTTAGTATTTTTTGGCACGTAAATGAAAGAACCCCCCGACCAAACGGCTGTATTTAGTGCAGAGAATTTATTATCTGAAGCCGGTATTACTTTTCCGAAATATTCTTTAAATATCTCTTCATGATTTTGTAGTGCCGAATCAGTATCAGAAAAGATAATTCCCAATTTTTCTAAATCTTTTTCTAAACTTTGATAAACTACTTCCGATTCATACTGTGCAGATACACCAGATAAATACTTTTGTTCTGCTTCTGGAATTCCTAGTGCATCAAACGTATTCTTGATTTCTTCTGGAACTTCGTCCCAAGATCTCCCTTGTTCATCTGTCGCTTTCACGTAATAAATAATTTCATCAAAGTCAAGTGCAGAGAGATCTCCACCCCATTGTGGCATTGGTTTCTTATAAAATATATCTAATGCTTTTAGACGTTCTTCAAGCATCCATTCAGGCTCATTTTTCATCTGTGAAATTTCTTTAACTACCTCAGGTGTCAGCCCACGTTCAGTACGAAATACGGAAATGTCTTTATCGTGAAATCCATATTTGTAATCACCTACATCAGGCATTTTTTTAGCCATGTATAATCCTCCTTTAAATTTTATGAAAACTAACAATATCAACATTTGATAGTAGATATGTTGACAATTACTTTGATACCTTTTCCATTGCTTTCCAAGCTAATGTGGCACACTTAATTCTTGCTGGGAAGTTAGAAACACCTTGCAAAGCCTCAATATCATCATTATCAAAATCCTCGATATCAACTTCTTCCCCTACCATCATTTTAGAGAAAAGTTCAGACAATTGCAATGCCTCATCAATTTTTTTCCCTTTAACTGCTTGAGTCATCATCGATGCAGATGCAAGACTTATTGAGCAACCTTCACCTGTAAATTTTATATCTTCAACAATATCACCGTTTAGTTTGAATTGTAAAAAAATCCTATCTCCACAAGTTGGATTGTTCATTTCCACTGTCAATGACTCATCTTCAGAAAATGTCCCTTTATTTCGTGGATGTTTATAATGATCCATAATGACTTGTCGATACAATGTATCTAAATTGTAGTTAGACATTACTAAAATACTCCTTCGTTTTTACAAGTCCTTTCACTAATCGGTCGATATCTTCTTCTGTATTATATAAATACATACTCGCTCTTGCTGTTGCAGTCACATTTAACCATTTCATCAATACTTGAGCACAATGATGTCCAGCTCGAACTGCAATTCCTTCCATATCAAGAACTGTTGATACATCGTGCGGATGGACATCATCTAAATTAAATGTCACAAGTGCTGCCCGCTTTCGAGGACCATAAACAGTGATACCGTCAATACTTTCAATTTGATCTAGTGCATAATGTGCTAAATCATGCTCATATGTTGTGATGTTTTCCATACCAACATCAGTTAAAAAATCAATCGCTGCACCTAAACCAACTGCTCCAGCAATGATTGGTGTTCCAGCTTCGAATTTCCACGGAAGCTCTTTCCATGTTGAATCGTATTTTTCAACGAAGTCAATCATTTCACCACCAAATTCAACTGGTTCCATTTGTTCCAAATGTTTCTTTTTCCCATATAGTACTCCAATACCTGTTGGAGCTAACATTTTATGACCAGAAAACGTATAAAAGTCACAATTTAAATCTTGAACATCTACTTGTAAATGTGGAACACTTTGAGCACCATCCACTACAATAACTGCATCATTTTCATGTGCCAATTTTGTTAATTCTTTAATCGGATTTATCGTACCTAAAACATTTGATACGTGTGCAACTGCCACAATTTTAGTACGATTTGAAATTGTCTCACGAGCACTATCTATAGAAATCGTCCCATCATCTTGTAATGGGATATATTTCAATGTAGCACCTGTTATTTTAGCTACCTGTTGCCAAGGGATGATATTACTATGATGTTCCATTGGCGTAATAACAATCTCATCGCCTTCTTGCACATTTTGTAATCCATAACTTTGGGCAACCATATTAATTCCAGTCGTTGTACCACGGTTAAAAATAATTTCTTTACTACTTTTAGCATTAATAAATTGTTTTGTTTTTTCACGAGCACCTTCATATAAATCTGTTGCTCTTGAACCAAGCGTATGCACACCACGATGCACATTTGAATTCATCAATCGGTAATAATCATCGACAGCTTCAATAACAGAAATAGGCTTTTGTGAAGTTGCTGATGAATCTAAATAAACTAAAGGATGTCCGTTCACTTCTTGGTCTAAAATCGGAAACTGTTCACGGATTGCTTTAATGTCCATTAGTTAATTTTCCCTTCAATTAGCTGTGTTAATTGTTTTTTCACCGTTTCAACTGGTAAAACATTAACAACTGGTGCTAAAAATCCATGAATTATTAATCGTTCAGCCTCTTCCTTAGTTATTCCACGACTTTGCATATAATAAAGTTGCATCTCATCGATTCTACCAACAGATGCTGCATGTCCTGCCGTCACATCATCTTCATCAATTAATAAAATTGGGTTCGCATCTCCCCGTGCATCAGGACTCAACATTAATAATCGTGACTCCTGTTCAGCATTGGATCTCGTTGCTTTATGTTCAATTTTACCAATCGCATTAAATATTGCAGCTGTATGCCCGTTTAACACACCACGTTGTAAAATTTGTCCATCCGTATCTTTACCATAATGAACTGTATTTGCAGTGAAATTTTGTGTTTGTTTAGCACGACCAACTGTAACTGTCATTGCATTCGTTTTTGCAAAATCACCAACTAAATGGGTAATGTTTTCAGAAACGGTATGCCCTTCATTCATTTGTCCTAATGCCCAATCGATTACACCGTTTTCTTGAGCAACTCCACAACGACGAATGTATGTCGTCATTCCAGCATCAAAATGGTCAACAGCACCAAAGGAGACTTTTGCATTTTTTTGTGCATAAACTTCGGTAATGATATTAGCAACTGATTTTACTTTATTATTTTCTGACAAATAATTTTCTACATATGTCATCGAACTGTTTTCTTCAGCTACGACGAGCACATGATTAAACAATCCTAATTCTTCGTCTTCTTGCCAGAAAATAGTTTGTAATGGTGCTTCAATGTCGACATTTTTAGGGACATAAACAAAGACACCGCCATTCATTAAAGCAGCATGTAATCCAGTTAGTTTATGTTCATTAATATTTACACCATCAGTCATATAATATTGCTTCACCAAATCTTCGTGTTCCTTCATCGCTGTAAAGATATCAGTGAAAATAACACCCTTATCTGTTAATTCTTTACTTAAAGTTGAGAAAGCAACAGATTGATTACGTAAAATAATTAAGTTTTCTGGTAAGTTTTCTTGATCAATAAAATCATTTAATTGGCTTGGAAGATCACTTAATGAATCAATTTTCTCTCCACTCGATGTATGTTTAAATTCAGTGAAATTCCATCTATTAATATTCGTTTTGTCGGGTTTAGGCAATTCTAATGATTCTGCATAATCTAAACCTTCTAAACGAAGTTTTGTCATCCATTCTGGTTCATTTAATTCCTTTGAATATGATTCAATATATTGTTTATCGTAAGGTACTTTTGTTAAAGTAGTCATCAATTATCCCTCCTCACTTATTAAGCTTTTTGACCGACTGTTTCATCTTCAATTCCTAGTTCTTCTTTTATCCACTCATAACCATCAGTTTCTAAACGTTTCGCTAATTCAGGACCACCCGATTTAACAACTTTCCCTTGCATCATGACATGAACAAAATCTGGTTCAATATAGTTAAGTAAACGTTGGTAGTGTGTAATAATTAAGCAACCTAATCCTGTTTCTTCACGTACTTTATTAATACCATCAGATACGACACGTAAAGCATCGATATCTAGTCCCGAATCAATTTCATCTAAAATAGCTATTCCAGGCTTTAACATCATTAATTGTAAAATTTCATTACGTTTCTTCTCTCCGCCCGAAAATCCTTCATTTAGATAACGTTGAGCCATATTTTGGTCAATTTCTAAATCATCTAATGTTCCATCCATTTCCTTAATAAATTTCATTAAAGAAATCTCATTTCCCTCGCCACGTTTTGCATTAATCGATGAACGTAGAAAATCTGAAGTCGTTACTCCACTAATTTCACTTGGGTACTGCATCGCTAGAAAGAGACCAGCACGTGCTCTCTCATCAACTTCCATTTCTAAAACATCTTCACCATTTAATGTGATGCTTCCTTGAGTAATCTCAAACTTAGGGTGTCCCATCACTGCAGAAGCTAACGTCGATTTCCCAGTACCATTCGGTCCCATCACAGCGTGGAATTCACCACTTTTTATCGTGAGGTTAACTCCTTTTAATATTTCATTGTCTTCAATTGTCACATGAAGATCTTTAATTTCTAGTGTAAAATCTGACATAATTATACCTCCATTAAATTTTGTTTATATGAGAGAAATGAAAAAACCTCTCATTTATTCTCAATACAATCTTATATGATTTACTATCTCTTTTCAAACTATTTGGTTACAAATTTAATTGATTTAAGTATATTTTCATGCTAATTGTAAGTTAATCAATAGCTTAAAATTAGTGAATGTATAAATATTAATGATAATTATTATTAATTAATATTAAAATTAAATTTTGAATGATTCTAATTCAAAGTCAATTATCTCATTTAAAATATGTGCTGTTGAGTGAAATGTATATATCTTTTTTTCAATGTTCCCATTAACCCTTATTAATAAACACGGAACACTTCTTATTTTATTGTTCTGTAAAAATTCAGCATAAAAAGAACCATTCATATCATAAAAATAGTCTCCTTTTAACGCTGTTTCAATATTCGTTAAAAAAGACTTTGCAATATGACAAGTACCACAAAAAGGGGTATGAATAAACAGTAAATAATTTTGTTCTTTTTTTAATATATCTTCTGATATTTCTTTCATTAAATCACAACTTTCTTTTAGACAAAGAGAAATCTTGGATGAATTTCAATATGATTGATTAACAACTCTTTGGCTAATACATCCCTCGGTGTCAACTCTACTTCAACATACTCCTCTGGAATATACATTTGTATTGCGTGGGGAAGTTCTTTTGCAAGCTCTTTTCTTAATTGTTTTCCAGGCTCATCCGCATCAACTAAAATAAAAACATCACGATCATCTAACTCATAATCGAAGAGCATTTCATCAAATTTTTCGATACTAAATGTTCCAAAAGTGCAAATAATATCGATTGGCTCCCTAATAATTGGCTTTATTTGTCTTTTATCTTCTTTACCCTCAACAATGATTACTTTGTGATACATATTATGTGTCATAAAAACACCTCAAATTGTAACAACATTAGTTTCAAAATCTTACAAATGAAAAAAGCTGACAAGTAACTTTTGAAAAGGTACGAGCAGCTTTTATAAATTTCAAATTAAAACTATTCAGATATGAATGCTTCGTATTCTTTATCAGATAGAAGATCGTCTAGTTCAGCATCATCAGAAGGTTCGACGACAATCATCCATGCTTGTTCATATGGTGATTCATTCACATATTCTGGACTGTCTTCTAAGTCTTCATTTACTTCTACTACTGTTCCACTAATAGGAGCATATAATTCAGAAACAGTTTTCACAGACTCTACACTACCAAAAGGTTCGTCAACCTCTATCGTGTCTCCCACTTCAGGTAACTCAACAAAAACGATATCACCTAATTCAGACTGGGCAAAATCAGTAATTCCTATTCTAACATCACTGCCTTCTCTACGTACCCACTCATGTTCTTTTGAATATAATAATTCACTTGGTAATGACATGTAAAACCCCTCCATCTTTATTTAGTCCAAGTTTGTTCAAATATATTTTCTTTAAACCCAACTGTCACATTTTTACCATCTGTTACAATTGGACGTTTAATTAACATACCATCTGAAGCCAAAATAGAAATTTTTTCATCATTCGACGCTTCTTTTACTTTATCTTTTAAATTTAATTCTCGGTACCTTTTACCACTCGTATTGAAAAACTTATTAATTGGTAATTTACTTTTTGCTATGTAATCGGCTAACTCTGCCTCACTCGGTGGCGACTCAACAATATGTATTAATTCAATTTGTATTTCTCGATCCTCTAGCCATTTTTTAGCCTTTTTGCAACTGCTACAATTAGGATACCAATACATCTTCAATCCCATTCTCATCCTCCAATATTATATCATTTATAAAAATTATAACAAATAAATTTCTTTCTATCTAATCAATAAGCTCATAGTATGTTTTCAAAATGAAATTTAAAAGAGAATGCATAAATACTTGGATAAGATTTGTAATTTTTGATTTTCTGATGGGCAAAACACTAATTGCCCTTTTGAAAAACGGGGATTTTACAGTTTTTATTACTATTAAAATTTCATATCGATCAGTAATTTAATTAGGTTTTGTTGCTAAATCTTAAGTAACTCTATAAGTTAGCAATGAATTTAAGGATTTTGTTGCTAACTCCCAAAAAACTTCATAAGTTAGCAATTTGCACTTTTGGAAACGAAAAGTCCACGATTTTCGGATGAGCATAAAAAAGGAGCCAAATCATTCACGACTCAACTCCTTTAATTATAATGTGAATTAATTTCGTCTGATCAAACACACATTATTTAACCTTTAAAACAACCATTATAAAACATATTTTTCTTCTTCAATGATACTAGCAGCAATTTCCCGCTTCTTCGCAATGACGTTGATTGGATTGTGACGCGTTAATTTACGAAGAGATGATAACATCATCCGTAAATTATCTCCTTCTTCTACTGCAGTTAAAATTTCCTTTGCCTCTGCTTCGATCCTGTTAAATGCTTCCTGAGCATATACTTCTGTGTAAAGTAATTTTTGTTTCGCCTTATCTTCGCCATCTTTATTAATGGCTTTTTCTGTACGTAAGACAGCAGACTCCATATTGTACACTTCAGCAACCATGTTAGCTAAATTAGATAAAATTTCTTGTTCATTTTCAATCTTTTGCATATATTTTTGTGCAGCAAGTCCAGCACCAAGCAAAACGATCTTTTTCGCATTCTTCACTAAATGTTTCTCTTGTTCTAATGCCTCTGTGCCAACTTCCTCTGGCATCATCATTAATATTTCTTCTTGTAGACTTTGTGCTTGTTCGAATAATGGAAGTTCACCTTTCATTGCTTTTTTCAACAATGTTCCAGGGACTAGTAAACGATTAATTTCATTCGTTCCTTCAAAAATACGATTGATTCGAGAATCACGATACATTCTCTCGACTTCATATTCTTGCATAAATCCATATCCACCATGCATTTGAACAGCTTCATCAACAACATAGTCTAATAACTCTGTACACATGTATTTATTCATCGAACACTCAATTTGATATTCTGCAATTGCCTTAGCAACCTCACGACCGTCTTTCAATTGTTCGTCAGTCAACGTGCTCATTCGCTGTTGGAACAATCCTACTGTTCGGTATACAGCACTTTCGTTAGCATATAACTCTGCGCTCATCGTTCCTAATTTTTCTTGTGTTAAAGTGAAACTTGAAATAGGAGTATCAAATTGTTTACGTTCATTCACATATTTGGTTGCAACTTCTAACGCACGCTTTGAACCACCGACACCGCCGATGGCTAACTTATAGCGCCCTACGTTTAAAATATTAAACGCAATAATATGGCCACGGCCTTTTTCACCAAGTAAGTTTTCAACTGGTACTTCAGCATCTTCTAATACTAATGTTCTCGTAGAGGAACTTTTAATGCCCATTTTTTGTTCTTCTGGTCCGACGGAAACTCCAGGATATTCTCTTTCCACGATAAATGCACTAAAGTGTTCGCCATCAATTTTTGCATAAACGATAAACACATCCGCAAAATCGGAGTTCGTAATCCATTGTTTCTCACCGTTTAAAATATAATGTGTTCCCGCTTCATTTAATTTCGCAGTCGTTTTTGCACCTAATGCATCAGAACCTGATCCTGGCTCTGTTAATGCATATGCTGCAATTAATTCGCTTGTTGCAAGTTTTGGTAAATACTTCTCTTTTTGCTCATGATTACCAAAAAATACTATTGGCAATGTTCCAATCCCTACATGAGCACCATGAGTTACTGAAAATCCACCTGCACGAGAAAATTTCTCCGTAATTAGTGATGAACTAATTGTATCTAATGCTAACCCACCATATTCTTCAGGGATATCAGCACTTAACAGCCCCAACTCTCCCGCTTTTTTCAATAATTTTACTGAATGTTCAAATTCATGATTTTCTAATTTTTCTACCACTGGTAATACTTCATTACTAACAAATTCTTCAGTCGTTTTTGCAATCATATGATGTTCTTCCGTAAAATCTTCCGGTGTTATGACATCTTCACCTGTCAATTCTTCAACTAAAAAAGCGCCACCTTTGAAAAGTTTTTCACTCATATAAAAACTTCCTTTCTAATGTATCATTATAATTAGTGTTTCTGTGTTTCTAATACAATTCCTTCGATCTTCCAAATTAAAACTTAGTTTCACATTTTAATCTGTCGATACTGTTACATGGTTAATTAAACTAATTTAAATCAACTCAAACACACCAGCAGCTCCCATACCGCCACCAATACACATCGTAACAACACCGAATTGAACATTGCGACGTTTCATTTCGTACATTAATGACAACGTCAATTTTGTTCCCGTCATTCCTAATGGATGACCTAATGCAATTGCTCCACCATTAACGTTAACGATGTCTTGATTTAAACCAAGCTCTTTAATGACCTGTACAGATTGTGAAGCAAAAGCTTCATTCAACTCAAAAAGTCCAATATCTTCCACTTGTAAGCCCGCTAACTTCAATGCCTTAGGTACCGCTTCTACTGGACCAATTCCCATTACTTCTGGCGCTACTCCAGCCACAGCAAAGGAACGGAATTTTAACATCGGTGTTAATCCTTCAGCGACCGCCTTTTCACGATCCATTAATAACACGGATGCAGCACCATCACTCATCTGTGAAGAGTTACCTGCTGTCACGGATCCCGTTACAGAGAACGCTGGACGTAATTTTGCAAGTACTTCCATTGACGTTCCTGGTCGCACACCTTCATCCATTTCAAACATGAATTTTTTCTCTTCAATTTTATTTTTTGCCCCAACGACACGTTGTACGACTTCATATGGGACAATTTCATCTTTAAACTTACCTTCTTCGATCGCTTTCGCCGCACGTTTATGACTTTCAACTGCAAAAGCATCTTGTTCTTCACGGGATATCCCATACTGATTAGCAACCTCTTCAGCAGTATGCCCCATTGACATGTAATATTCAGGAGCCTCTTCAACAAGTTTAGAATTAGGACGAATCACATGTCCACCCATCGGGATTAAACTCATCGATTCTGCTCCACCCGCAATAATCGTATCACTGTGACCTAACATAATTCGCTCTGCCCCATAAGCAATACTTTGTAAACCGGAAGAACAGTAACGGTTAATCGTTATCGCTGGTGTTTCCGTTTTTAATCCAGCGAGTCCGGCAATATTATTCGCCATATTCATACCTTGTTCCGCTTCAGGCATCGCATTTCCAAAAATAACATCATCAATATTTCCATCATAATTATCTGCTCGTTTTAATGTTTCTTTGACAGTTGCAGCCGCCATGTCATCCGGTCTCGTTTGTGCTAAAGTACCACGTTT
>Ga0209487_1004150_pt1 | contig 11210 bp, 6 predicted proteins | sample Poulit2012_FD_187524 | JGI IMG/M metagenome (GOLD analysis project Ga0209487, IMG submission 187524) | Agricultural soil microbial communities from Georgia to study Nitrogen management - Poultry litter 2012 (SPAdes) (version 2) | ecosystem: Environmental > Terrestrial > Soil > Agricultural land... | reverse complement strand
AGACAGCGGAGAAGTCGTTACGCCATTCGTGCAGGTCGGAACTTACCCGACAAGGAATTTCGCTACCTTAGGATGGTTATAGTTACCACCGCCGTTTACTGGGGCTTAAATTCTGAGCTTCGCCCACCGAAGTGGGCTGACCCGTCCTCTTAACCTTCCAGCACCGGGCAGGCGTCAGTCCGTATACATCGTCTTGCGACTTCGCACGGACCTGTGTTTTTAGTAAACAGTCGCTTCTCCCTGGTCTCTGCGGCCCAAAAGGGCTAGCCAGCAAGTGGCTTCACCCCTCAGGCCCCCCTTCTCCCGAAGTTACGGGGGCATTTTGCCGAGTTCCTTAACCACGATTCTCTCGATCGCCTTGGTATTCTCTACCTGACCACCTGAGTCGGTTTAGGGTACGGGCGGCTAACACCTCGCGTCGAGGCTTTTCTTGGCAGTGTAGGATCACCCTGCTTCCCGCATACGCGGTCACCATCAGGTCTGAGGCTCATGAGACCCGGATTTGCCTAGGTCTCGCCCTGCTCCCTTGGACGTGCATAGCCATAAAACACGCGGTGGCTACCTTACTGCGTCACCCCTGTTAATACGCTTGCCTACTACCGGATTGGGTCCCGCGCGCGGCCACCACCCATCCCGAAGGACGGTGTAGTGGCGTTGGGCGGTTAGCATCACCAGATTCGGCATGGGCGGTGTTTCGCCGGTACGGGAATATCAACCCGTTGTCCATCGACTACGCCTGTCGGCCTCGCCTTAGGTCCCGACTTACCCAGGGCGGATTAACCTGGCCCTGGAACCCTTGGTCATTCGGCGGACGGGTTTCTCACCCGTCTTTCGCTACTCATGCCTGCATTCTCACTCGTGTGGGATCCACCACTGGGTCACCCCGCAGCTTCACCTCCCACACGACGCTCCCCTACCCATCACCACCCCTGAACCAAGCCCACAAAGGGGCCGGCTAGGGTCCATGTGGCGATGCCACGGCTTCGGCGGTGTGCTTGAGCCCCGCTGAATTGTCGGCGCAGAATCACTTGACCAGTGAGCTATTACGCACTCTTTCAAGGGTGGCTGCTTCTAAGCCAACCTCCTGGTTGTCTGTGCAACTCCACATCCTTTCCCACTTAGCACACGCTTAGGGGCCTTAGCCGGTGGTCTGGGCTGTTTCCCTCTCGACAACGAAGCTTATCCCTCGCCGTCTCACTGCTGCGCTTACACTTACCGGCATTCGGAGTTTGGCTGACGTCAGTAACCTGATGGGGCCCATCGGCCATCCAGTGCTCTACCTCCGGCAAGCAACACGCAACGCTGCACCTAAATGCATTTCGGGGAGAACCAGCTATCACGAAGTTTGATTGGCCTTTCACCCCTACCCACAGGTCATCCCCTCAGTTTTCAACCTAAGTGGGTTCGGTCCTCCACGCGGTCTTACCCGCGCTTCAACCTGCCCATGGGTAGATCACTTCGCTTCGGGTCTAGAACATGCGACTGACCGCCCTATTCGGACTCGCTTTCGCTACGGCTTCCCCACACGGGTTAACCTCGCCACATGCCACTAACTCGCAGGCTCATTCTTCAAAAGGCACGCCGTCACCCCAACCATGGAGGCTCCGACGGATTGTAAGCATCCGGTTTCAGGTACTATTTCACTCCCCTCCCGGGGTACTTTTCACCTTTCCCTCACGGTACTTGTCCGCTATCGGTCACTAGGTAGTATTTAGGCTTAGCAAGTGGTCTTGCCAGATTCACACGGGATTTCACGGGCCCCGTGCTACTCGGGATCCCCACCGGGAGGCACCACCATTTCGTCTACGGGGGTCTCACCCTCTATGCCCGGCCTTCCCAGACCGTTCGACTATAGCGATGCTTTATCACTCCCCACCCCACCGGCAGACAGGGTAAGCAGGTCCCACAACCCCGGAAGTGCAACGACTGCCGTCTTGAACACACTCCCGGTTTAGCCTCCTCCGCTTTCGCTCGCCACTACTCACGGAATATCTCTTCCTGTGGGTACTGAGATGTTTCACTTCCCCACGTTCCCACCACACGCCCTATACATTCAGGCGCAGGCGACTGGGCATGACCCCAGCCAGGTTTCCCCATTCGGACATCCTCGGATCACGGTTCGTTAGCCAACTCCCCGAGGCTTATCGCAGGCCACCACGTCCTTCTTCGGCTCCTAGTGCCAAGGCATCCACCGAATGCTCTTAAAAACTTGACCACAAAAGATCAAAGATGCTCGCGTCCACTGTACAGTTCTCAAACAACCCACCAACAAACCCAGCAACCACCCCCCACCACGGGAAGCAGGCCAGATAAGTGGCCTCATCCAGAAGAAACCCCACACACCCACGCCCACACACACAGTGCAGACAGGGCTGGTGGGCCTGTTTCCTCAGGACCCAACAGCGTGCCAAGCCATGATGTTCCACCCATGAGCAACCACCAGACGCACACTCGGCGCCCGCGTGGCCACCTGACACCCCCAACACTCCCGACGAACCGGGACAGGGATGTGGTGAGCTCCTTAGAAAGGAGGTGATCCAGCCGCACCTTCCGGTACGGCTACCTTGTTACGACTTCGTCCTAATCGCCAGTCCCACCTTCGACAGCTCCCTCCCCACAAGGGGGTTAGGCCACCGGCTTCGGGTGTTACCGACTTTCATGACGTGACGGGCGGTGTGTACAAGGCCCGAGAACGTATTCACCGCAGCGTTGCTGATCTGCGATTACTAGCGACTCCGACTTCATGGGGTCGAGTTGCAGACCCCAATCCGAACTGAGACCGGCTTTTTGGGATTCGCTCCACCTCACGGTATCGCAGCCCATTGTACCGGCCATTGTAGCATGCGTGAAGCCCAAGACATAAGGGGCATGATGATTTGACGTCATCCCCACCTTCCTCCGAGTTGACCCCGGCAGTCTCCTATGAGTCCCCGGCATAACCCGCTGGCAACATAGGACAAGGGTTGCGCTCGTTGCGGGACTTAACCCAACATCTCACGACACGAGCTGACGACAACCATGCACCACCTGTACACCAGCCATAAGGCACGCACATCTCTGCACGCTTCCGGTGTATGTCAAGCCTTGGTAAGGTTCTTCGCGTTGCATCGAATTAATCCGCATGCTCCGCCGCTTGTGCGGGCCCCCGTCAATTCCTTTGAGTTTTAGCCTTGCGGCCGTACTCCCCAGGCGGGGCACTTAATGCGTTAGCTGCGGCGCGGAACCCGTGGAATGGACCCCACACCTAGTGCCCAACGTTTACGGCATGGACTACCAGGGTATCTAATCCTGTTCGCTCCCCATGCTTTCGCTCCTCAGCGTCAGTAACGGCCCAGAGACCTGCCTTCGCCATCGGTGTTCCTCCTGATATCTGCGCATTCCACCGCTACACCAGGAATTCCAGTCTCCCCTACCGCACTCTAGTCTGCCCGTACCCACTGCAGGCGCAAGGTTAAGCCTTGCGTTTTCACAGCAGACGCGACAAACCGCCTACGAGCTCTTTACGCCCAATAATTCCGGACAACGCTTGCGCCCTACGTATTACCGCGGCTGCTGGCACGTAGTTAGCCGGCGCTTCTTCTGCAGGTACCGTCACCCGAAGGCTTCTTCCCTACTGAAAGAGGTTTACAACCCGAAGGCCGTCATCCCTCACGCGGCGTCGCTGCATCAGGCTTGCGCCCATTGTGCAATATTCCCCACTGCTGCCTCCCGTAGGAGTCTGGGCCGTGTCTCAGTCCCAGTGTGGCCGGTCACCCTCTCAGGCCGGCTACCCGTCGTCGCCTTGGTAGGCCATCACCCCACCAACAAGCTGATAGGCCGCGAGCCCATCCCCAACCGATAAATCTTTCCACACACACCCATGCAGACATGTGTGAACATCCAGTATTAGCCACGATTTCTCGCGGTTATCCCGAAGTCAGGGGCAGGTTACTCACGTGTTACTCACCCGTTCGCCACTAATCCACCCCAGCAAGCTGGAGCTTCATCGTTCGACTTGCATGTGTTAAGCACGCCGCCAGCGTTCGTCCTGAGCCAGGATCAAACTCTCCGTAAAAAACAATCGCCACCCCAAACGGGGCAACAACCATACGAAGAGACACCCACCACCAACCGGCAGCAGGCAATCCCAACAAACATCCACCCACGAAACGAGGAACGCAGGCAGACAAACAAACAGACCCCAAACACCCAACCCACCCCCACACCACAAAGATGCAGGAACAAGCCAGACGCCCAGAATCACATTGGCATCAAAAAACTTGGCACACTGTTGAGTTCTCAAAAAACAGACACACATCACTCGTGCCCGACCGTGTCGGTCAGGCCGTCGTGAGGAGCGGCTTCCTACTTTACCCGATCTCCCCCGCCCCGTGCCAACCTGATTCGGTTGTGAGGTGGGCCTCTCGAGCTGTCCTCCGTGAGGCTCCCGGACTGGCCTGGATCCTCGCGGTGGAGCTGCCTCGTCGGGACCGGCCACCGAGCCTGTGGGCCCTGGTGTCCGTGCCTCCCTGTGGGGCAACGAGGTGAAACATTACGGGCCCCGCTCCCCCGCGTCAAACCGTCGGCCAGAGGCTGGTGCGTTCCCCGAATGTGCCGTGTGACCTGCGGTTTTACCCGTGGCTGGAACCGCTGAGCGCGGCTCTGTGGCCGAAGGGGGCCGTGAGAGGTCGTTCACAGGCCTCCTCGGCGGGTCCGGGCGACGGGTCTGCTATGGACCACCGGCTCACCACGGGGACCAACCGCCTACGCCGCACCCGCCGTGCGGGTGCCGAGCGCAGCGGGCGGTGGAGGGCTCGCCGACCGGAAGCGAGTCAGCCGACGACGGCAACAGCCAGGTTGCGCCGTCCCCGGCGCAGCAGGACGTACCTGTCGGCGAGCACGTCGCCCGCCTCGAGCACGTGGTCCTCGTCGGTGACCTTGACGTTGTTGAGGTAGGCGCCCCCCTCGGCGATCGTGCGACGCGCTGCCGAGCGTCCCGGGGCCAGCCCGGTGGCGACGAGGAGGTCGACGACGTTCGACTCCCCCACCGTCGCCGTCCCGCTCGGCAGCTCGGCCACCGCGTGGCTCAGGGTGTCGGCGTCCAGGTCGGCAAGCTCCCCCCGGCCGAACAGGGCGCGCGAGGCCCGCTCCACGCGCTCGGTCGCCGCTGGCCCGTGGACCAGGGTGGTGACGTCCTGCGCCAGCACCCGCTGTCCCTCGCGGGCCTGGGGCCGCTCGGTCACCGCGTGGGCGAGCTCGGCGATCTCTTCCCGGGTGCGGAAGGTGAAGATCTTGAGGAAGCGCTCGACATCGGCGTCCTCGGTGTTGAGCCAGAACTGGTAGAAGGCGTACGGGCTCATCATGTCCGGGGCCAGCCACACCGCGCCGCCCTCGGTCTTGCCGAACTTCGTGCCGTCCGCCTTGGTGATGAGCGGCGTGGTGAGTGCGTGGGCGGTGCGTCCCTCGGCCTTGCGGATGAGCTCGACGCCCGAGAGCAGATTGCCCCACTGATCGTTGCCACCGGTCTGCAGCGTGCAGCCGTACCTGCGGTTGAGCTCGAGGAAGTCCATGCCCTGCAGCACCTGGTAGCTGAACTCGGTGTAGGAGATGCCCTCGTCACTGGCCAGCCGCCGCGCGACGGTGTCCTTGGCGAGCATGGTGCCCAGTCGGTAGTGCTGCCCGATCTCGCGCAGCAGGTCGATGGCGCTCAGGCCGTCGGTCCAGTCGAGGTTGTTGACCATCCGAGCGGCGTTGTCGCCCTCGAAGTCGAGGAAGGGCTCGATCTGGGCACGCAGGCGCTCGGTCCACTCCGCCACGACGGCACGGTCGTTGAGCGTGCGTTCGCCCGACATCCGCGGGTCACCGATCAGCCCGGTCGCGCCTCCGACAAGGGCGATGGGCCGGTGGCCGGCGAGCTGGAGGTGGCGCAGCGTGATGAGCTGGACGAGGTGGCCGTGGTGCAGGCTCGGGGCGCTGGGGTCGAAGCCGCAGTAGTAGGTGACCGGTCCCTCGGCGAGAGCGGCGCCGATGGCGTCCCGGTCGGTGGTCTGGGCGATGAGCCCGCGCCACTCCAGCTCCTCGAGGATGTCACTCACGTCTGCGTACCTTCCTGGGTCATGGACGGGACCGGTCCGGGCCCCGGGACTAGTGTGCACCTACCGTCGCCGACGGCGGACGGCCGGCCGGTAGGTGGAGACGGTCGGTTCACCGGGCAGCCAGAAGCGCCACGGGTAGAGCTCGCCGTCCCCGCCGGCACCGGAGACGCCGACGCGGGGACCCGTGGCGACGTCGGTCGCCGTCCGGGCCGGTGCGCGCAGCTCGGCGCGGCCACCCTCGGCGAGCACGAGCCCGTCGTCCTCGCCGGTGAGCCCCAGCGCCTGGGCCATCCGTGCCGGCCCGCGGGCCAGGTCGACGTCGCGCTTGGCGGCCGGCCGGCGTGAGCGGGCGAGCTCCACGCCCTCGACCACCTCTCCCCCACGCAACAGGACGGCGGTGGCGTAGCCGTCCTCACCGCAGACGACGTTCGCGCACCAGTGCATGCCATAAGTGAAGTACACGTACAGGCGACCGGGCGGGCCGAACATCACCTCGGTGCGCGGGGTACGACCGCGGTAGCCGTGCGAACCCGGGTCGTTCTCGCCGTCGTAGGCCTCGACCTCGGTCAGCCGCACCGTCACCGCTCCGGCGTCGTCGCGCACCGTGAGGTGCCCGCCGAGCAGGAGAGGGGCGACCTCGAGGGAGTTGCGGCTGAGGTCGAGGCTCATCGACATGTCACGCGGTGGTCCACTCACGCAGGTCGGCGAGAAGCTCGCGGGCCTCAGTGAGCTGTTCGGCCACCCGCTCAGGCGCCGTCCCGCCGCGGCCGTCGCGCGACGCGATGGACCCCTCGACGCTGAGCACGGAGCGCACCGCCGGGGTGAGGTGGGGAGAGATCCCGGCGAGCTCGTCGTCGGTGAGGTCCCACAGCTCCTTGTCCGCGGCCTCGCACACCCGCACGCACTCCCCCGCGATCTCGTGCGCGTCGCGGAAGGCGACGCCCTCGCGCACCAGCCACTCGGCGATATCGGTCGCCAGGGAGAAGCCCTGCGGGGCGAGCTCGGCCATCCGCTCCGTGTTGAAACCCAGGGTGGCGACCATCCCGGAGACCGCCGGCAGCAGCACAGTCAGGGTGTCGACGCCGTCGAACACCGGCTCCTTGTCCTCCTGCAGGTCGCGGTTGTAGGCCAGCGGCAGCCCCTTGAGGGTCGCCAGCAGCCCGGTGAGGTCGCCGATGAGGCGCCCCGCCTTGCCGCGCGCGAGCTCGGCGACGTCCGGGTTCTTCTTCTGCGGCATGATCGAGGAGCCGGTGGAGAACGCGTCGTCCAGGCGCACGAAGCCGAACTCCTTGGTCGCCCACACGATGACCTCCTCGCTGATCCGCGACAGGTCCACCCCCACCATGGCGACGACGAAGGCGAACTCGGCGACGACGTCGCGGGCGGCGGTGCCGTCGATGGAGTTCTGCGCCGAGTCGGTGAAGCCGAGGTCGGCGGCCACCGCCCGCGGGTCCAGCCCGAGGGAGGAGCCGGCCAGCGCGCCCGAGCCGTACGGCGAGACCGCGGCTCGGCGGTCCCAGTCCACCCAGCGCTGCACGTCGCGCAGCAGCGGCCAGGCGTGGGCGAGCAGGTGGTGGGCCAGCAGCACCGGTTGGGCGTGCTGGAGGTGGGTGCGGCCGGGCATCACCGCGCTCGGGTGGGCGGCGGCCTGGTCGACCAGGGCCGCGACGACGTCGAGCACCCCGCCGGCGAGCAACCGGGCCTGCTCGCGCAGGTAGGCGCGCACCAGCGTGGCGATCTGATCGTTGCGGGAGCGCCCGGCGCGCAGCTTGCCGCCCAGGGCGGGGCCCGCGCGCTCGATGAGGCCGCGCTCGAGGGCCGTGTGCACGTCCTCGTCGTCCGGCTGCGGGGCGAACGCCCCGGAGACGACGTCGGCCTCCAGCCGGTCCAGCGCGTCGAGCATGCCGGCCAGCTCGGTGTCGTCGAGCAGGCCGGCCGTCGCCAGCGCCCGGGCGTGCGCCCGGGAGCCGGCGATGTCGTGCCGGGCCAGCCGCCAGTCGAACTGGGTGGAGCGGGACAGCTCGGTGAGGGCGTCGGCGGGGCCGCCGGAGAAGCGCCCGCCCCACAGGCTCAGGGGTCCGTCAGTCATTGCCGCCCTCGAGGGATGCCGGCCCGTCGAGGTCGACCGCGTTGCCGAACTCGGCGTCCCGGGCGGCGGCGAGCTTGGCGGTCATCCCGAAGATCTCGATGAAGCCCTTGGCGTTGGACTGGTCGAAGGTGTCCCCGGCGTCGTAGGTGGCGAGGTTGAAGTCGTACAGGCTCGCCGTGCTGCGCCGGCCGGTGACCACGGCGCGGCCACCGTGCATGAGCAGGCGGATGTCACCCGAGACGTAGCGCTGGGTGTCCTCGATGAACACGTCGAGGGAGCGCTTGAGCGGGGAGAACCACTGGCCGTCGTAGACGAGCTCGCCCCAACGCTGGTCCACGCCCTTCTTGAAGCGGGCCTGCTCGCGCTCGATGGTGACGTTCTCCAGCTCCTGGTGGGCGGTGATGAGCGCGATCGCCCCGGGCGCCTCGTACACCTCACGGGACTTGATGCCCACGAGGCGGTCCTCGACGATGTCGATCCGGCCGATGCCCTGCGCGCCGGCGCGGCGGTTGAGCTCCTGGATGGCCTGCAGCGGGGTGACCGGCACGCCGTCCAACGCCACCGGGACACCCTGCTCGAAGGTGATGACGACCTCGTCGGGCACCGGCGGGAAGGCGGGGTCGTCGGTGTAGGAGTACACGTCCTTGGTCGGCGCGTTCCAGATGTCCTCGAGGAAGCCGGTCTCGATGGCCCTGCCCCAGACGTTCTGGTCGATGGAGAACGGGTTGTTCTTCGTCGTCTCGATCGGTAGGTCGTGCTTCTCGGCGTACTCGATGGCGACGTCGCGGGTGAGGGCGAGGTCGCGCACCGGGGCGAGGCACTTGAGGTCGGGCGCCAGGGAGGTGATCCCGACCTCGAAGCGCACCTGGTCGTTGCCCTTGCCGGTGCAGCCGTGGGCCACCGTGGTGGCGCCGAACTGGCGGGCGGCCCGGACAAGGTGCTTGACGATCACCGGCCGGGAGATCGCCGAGACCACGGGGTAGCGGTCCTGGTAGAGGGCGTTGGCCTTGAGGGCGGGCATGCAGTACTCGGTGGCGAACTCGTCGCGAGCGTCGGCCACGTACGCCTCCACGGCGCCGCAGTCGAGCGCGCGCTGGCGGATGACGTCCAGATCCTCCCCGCCCTGGCCGACGTCGACGGCCACGGCGATGACCTCCGCGCCGGTCTGCTCACCGATCCAGCCGATGGCCACCGAGGTGTCCAGCCCCCCGGAGTAGGCCAGGACCACCCGCTCCTTGCCGGTCGCGGGAGTGGTGGCGGTCGTGTCAGTCGTGCTGGTCATGCATCGTCTCCATCGGTGGTTCGGCCGGCCGTGGTCGGGCCGGGGTTCGGGTCTGCCAGCGACAGTAGCTGGGCGGTGGTGAGCTCAGCGGCCTGCGGGTCGCGGGCGATGAGCAGGACGGTGTCGTCACCGGCGATGGTGCCGATGACTCCGGGCAGCACGGCGGTGTCCACGGCCGAGGCGAGCAGCTGGGCCGCCCCCGCGGGGGTGCGCAGCACGACCATCGCGCCGGAGCGGTCGGCCGAGACGAGCAGCTCGGCGCACCAGCGGGCCAGTCGGGTGGCGTTCTTGCCCGGAGCGATGGGCGGGGCCATCGCTCCGGCTGCGCCCTCCTGGGGCAGTCCGTAGACCTGGGTGCCGTCGGGCAGGGTGATCTTGCCGGCGCGCAGCTCGACGAGGTCGCGTGAGAGCGTCGCCTGGGTGACCTGCACGCCGTTGTCGGTGAGCAGGGTGCTGAGCTCGCCCTGGGATGAGACTCGGTGCTGGGCCAGCAGCCGGGCGATGAGGGCGTGGCGGGCGGGTTTGGTGACCGGCATGCTCACGGCGTGCCTCCGAGGAGATGCACGAGGACCGCCTTCTGCACGTGTCGGCGGTTCTCGGCCTCGTCCCAGATCACCGACCGGGGCCCGTCGACGACCTCCGCGGTGGCCTCGGAGCCGCGGTAGACCGGCAGGCAGTGGAGGAAGACCGGGTCGTCCCCGCGGGCCATCAGCTCCTCGGTGACGCGGTAGGGCACGAAGGGCGACTCGCGGTCGCCGGCCTCGGTCTCCTGGCCCATGGACACCCAGGTGTCAGTGGCCACCGCGCTCACGCCGTCGACGGCGGTGCGCGGGTCGGTGGTGACGAGCACCGACCCGCCGGTCACCTGGGCGATCTGCTCGGCGCGGGCGACCACCTGAGCGTCCGGTGCGTACTGTGCGGGCGCCGCGATGCGCACGTCCAGGCCGGCGGTGGCACCACCCAGGAGGTAGGAGTGGGCCATGTTGTTCGCGCCGTCGCCCAGGTAGGCCAGCGAGCGACCGGCGAGCGCCGGACCGGACTCGGCCAGCCCGCCGCGGTGCTCGGCGATGGTGAGCAGGTCGGCGAGCACCTGGCACGGGTGCAGGTGGTCGGTAAGGGCGTTGACCACCGGGACCCGGGAGACGGCCGCGGCGATCTCCAGGTTCTCCTGGGCGAAGGTGCGCCACACGATCGCGGCCACCTGCCGATCGAGCACCCGGACGGTGTCGGCAACCGGCTCCCCGCGGCCGGCCTGGGTGGTGGCCGCCTCGAGCACGAGCGGGTGGCCGCCCAGCTCGTGGATGCCGACCGAGAAGGAGACCCGGGTGCGGGTGGAGGCCTTGTCGAACACCACGGCGACCGATGCGCCCTCGAGGGGACGCGGAGCCGTCGTGCCGGCCTTGAGCCGCAGCGCGAGGTCGAGCACGTCGCGCTGGGTCTGGGGCTCGAGGTCGTCGTCGCTGATGAAGTGCTGCTCGGGCACCGGTGGCCAGGGGGCGGCCACCTGCCCGGGGTGGGTGCCGCCGGCGCGGCTGCTGCTGGTCATGCGCTGGTCTCCCCGAGGATGGCGGGCAGGTCGGTGAGCAGCGCGTCGACCTGTCCCATGCTGAGGATGAACGGCGGTGCGAGGCGGATCGCGTCGGGTGCCACCGGGTTGACGATGTAGCCGGCCGCGAGAGCGGCGCGGGCGACCTCGCCGGCCACCGGGCGGGCGAGACCGACGGCGAGCAGCAGGCCCTCGCCGCGCACGTCGGTGACGAGCGGG
>Ga0209487_1004148_pt1 | contig 11211 bp, 12 predicted proteins | sample Poulit2012_FD_187524 | JGI IMG/M metagenome (GOLD analysis project Ga0209487, IMG submission 187524) | Agricultural soil microbial communities from Georgia to study Nitrogen management - Poultry litter 2012 (SPAdes) (version 2) | ecosystem: Environmental > Terrestrial > Soil > Agricultural land... | reverse complement strand
TGGGCGATCGACGGGGTGCTGGACGAGGCGTCGTTCGTCGCCTATCGCGAACAGTTCGACGACGCCGATACCGACTTCCCGGGCTCGGACGTGAACCGCTCCAGCCGCGAGGTGATCGTGGAGTCCCTGGCGGAAAAACACGACACCGATGCGGACACGATCCGGGACGACCTGTGCAAGAGGGCCCACGCGAAGGCGAAGCGGGAGTACTCCGATGAGGCGGTTCGAGCCCGGGTGACCGAGCAGATTGACGACCTGCTTCGTGCGAGCGATTGAGCGACCCGCACGCGGGACAGACGGGATCTGCGCCGACGTGAGATGGCCGCACGCTGATGTCATCACGTCCTGCGACGATGCAGATTCGCCCACTGGAGGATCATGAGCTCGAGAACCAGACCATCTCGCATCGCCCGTATACGTACCCTTCTTGCTTTCGCGGTGGCCATCACTTTGATGGTGTGGTTCGCCGCGGACCACCGGGCGGAGCTGACGGCGATCTACGACAGGATCAGCCCCGCGCTGCCGTTCGCGTCCGAGGCAAAGACACCGCAGGTGAGCCAGGAGGGCCAGTGGCTGGAGGATGGACCGACCAGCATCGACCCCCAGCAGCTGGCTGGCCTGGACATCGCCGAGCAGGACCGCTCCGCCGACGATTACGAGCGCGACCATTTCGGAAACGGTTGGGCGAGCACCGGCGGTGGCTGCGATATGCGGGATGAGATCCTGGAGCGCGACCTGGTGGAGGTCACCTACGAGCACGGGTCCGCGTGCGACGTGGCCGACGGGGTCCTGCATGACCCGTACACCGGAGACACGATCGAAGGGGACCTGAGCGAGACCGTCCAGATCGATCACATCGTCTCCCTCGGCGATGCCTGGTACTCCGGCGCGCAGGGGTGGAGCGCGGAGGAGCGGGAGACGTTTGCCAACGATCCGGACAATCTCGTGGCCGTCGACGCTCCGGCGAACATGTCCAAGAGCGACGATTCGATCTCCGAGTGGTACGCGGACTGGCAGGCCCCCAGCCAGAGAGCCCAGTGCCGGTTCGCGGCCCAATATGTGGATGTGGTGGCCAGCTACGACCTGTCGGTCACCAGCGACGACTACAAGCTGCTGAAGCAGCTGGAGACCGACTGCCAAGACCTCACCTAAGCCCCGCCCACTTTCCCCGGTGAAGCGCCGACGACCAGGAGGGCAGCGATGAGCAGTATCACGCGCAAGCGAGACACAGGGGAGCAGGGCAACAAGGGTGAGTTCGGGTCCATCGCACGAGGGGAGGCGGTGGTTGATGTCGGGGCAGCCGTGGATGGGCCCGCCTCACTCGACGGGGGCCACTTCGAGCAGCGGTACGCGGCCGCTAAGCACGAGGCCAATCGGATGTTCCAGCAGTACGCGACCCTCAGCGTCGAAGTGAACGAGATGGCGATCGGCTCTATGAGTCGCACCGCTGCTGAGCGGGCACCGGACGATGCGGTGGCCATCGGTGTCGCCTCCGAGTACGACGACGAGCCAGAGCGGCCCGAGGACACTCTGCGCGGCCTTCGGTGGGTTCGTGCCGACGGCGGCGTTCATGAGATTGACGATGACACTGAGATGGAGCTGCTCGATACGTGGTCCGACGTCGACCGGAGCATGACCACGTGGAGCTTCCACACGGGCTTGGTCGAGCGGGGAGACAGCGGCCTGCCCAGCGGTGAGCTGATCCGGGAGGACGTCGAGTACGTGATTCCGATCCAGGGCCGTGAACACGGCATGGACGAACCTGCGGCGTGGCGATGACTGTCCTGTCCTGTGGGGGAGCGGGAGCGCCCACTGCGAGGGCATCCGCTCTGCGACAGGGGGAGGCGTTCATTGACATTGACCGGATCCAGCGCGTGGTCCGTCCGGAGGGTGCTGGGTTCGCGACAAGACCGAGGAGCTGCGTCGCGGCAGGGGGTGCCCCGAGCCTGCAGGGCTGCTGGGGAGGGCCCCGCCCACTTCCCGGTGTGAGACGACGATGAGAGAGGGAGTCGATCATGGCGACGACGAAGACCCGGGCACGCACCGGCGCGACCGGGAAGGTGCGCAAGCGCGATACCGGGGAGGCCGGCAACCGGGGAGAGTTCGGGACAGTTGCTCGAGCCGATGTCGATGTGTCGATCCCGCTGGCTGAGGGCAGCACTGGTGCGCGAGTCGGGGGGAATGTCGAGATCGACCCGAGCGCCAGGATCGCCGAGAGCGCGGTGATCGGTGACGACGTCACTGTCGGGGCCGATGTCACCATCGGGCCGAACGTCACCATCGGTGATGGCGTGGAGGTCGGTCACGGATCCACGATCGGTGCCGACGCAGCGGTCGGCGACGGGGCTCGGCTCGTCGAGGCCGTCACCGTGGGGGAAGGGGCCGTGCTCGGGCAGGACTCGATCGTGCAGCCGCGCGCAGTGATCGGCGACGGGGCGATCCTCGGCGAGGAGGTCTCCATCGGCACTGAGTCGCGGATCGGCCGTGACGTGCAGGTCGAGACCGGTACCCGCATCGGCAAGCAGGTGATCATGGATGAGGACGCCACGGTGGGGGTGAGCAGCGAGCTGGACGATAGGTCGGTCATCCGGCACTCTGCCCGTCTCGGCGATCAGGTCACCCTCGGCAAGTCGGCTGAGATTCAGGCCGAAGCGGTCATCGGTGATGGATCCAGTGTTGGTAGCCGTAGTCGCCTGCAGGGTCGCTTCGGGGATGAGCTGGAGGTCGGGCGCCGGGTCCGACTGATCGGCGGCGCCACCTGGGGTGAGAGCGTCGAGGTTGGTGACGGAGTGAAGGTCCAGGTCGATGAGCGCTCCCGTTTCGCCGACGACACGAACCTGGGCGAGAGGGCCATGATCACGGGGGCCATCGTCACCGGGGAGCTGTCCATGGGCGAGGGTGCTGTCATCAAGGGCGGGAAGCTGCCTGTCACGCTGGACGGGGAGGTCGCCGTCGGTGCTGACGCCCAGCTGGTCGGGGCGGTCCATATCTGTGACGAAGTGGAGGTCGGCGAGTCTGCACAGATCGAAGGCCCCAGAGGAGGCCTTTCCGACGAGGTCGCCACAGAGCTCGACGCCGGGTGCGAAATTCTGGACCGGGCGCGTCTCCACCCTGGTGCGCGCCTGGGGGCCCAGACCGTTGTGGGATCCTCGGCCGAGGTCGGCACACAGGTGGTCACCGGCGCGAGCACGGACATCGGCGACCACGCTTCGGTCGGCGACTTCTCACAGATCAACGGGTCGATGATCTGTGACCAGGCACGTGTGGGCCATGGCGTGGAGACCGGTCACGCCGCGGACGTGGGGGAGCGGTCCGTGATCGAGGACAACGCTGTGGTCGAGGACTACGCCCGCGTCGAGGACGAGGGTTACGTGCCCCGTGGTGAGGTCGTGCGCGAGACCGCGATCTGATCGTCCTGCCAGGGCCCCGCCTCGCCCACTGCCTGGATATGAGCACCACGACCCAACCCCAGGTTCCCGCCGCCACTCCGCTCTCGGTGCCTCCCCGACGCGCCGACACGCTGTTTGGCCAGTCGCCGACGGTCACTTCTGAGCTGCAGGCCTGTGACCGGTGCCCGTCAGCCGCAGCGAAGGTGAAGGCCGTGTACGCAACCGGACCGGTGTACCTGTGCGGCCACCACGCGCGACAGGCCTGGGACACGCTTGAGCGCACTGCGTTGCGCATCCGCGCGGATCTTCCCGGCGGATCGTTCCACCTTCCGATGGCGCCGCGCTGAACAGCCCTGGCAACGGATCCGAACACATTTGCACCGACGAGGAGGAAACACCATGTACGCAGTGACTTCGACCCTGTGTGAACAGCTGCATGAGGACAACGAACTGCTCGACGCCGCCGGCTGGCCACGCGAACGGATCGCCCACGAGCTGTCAGACGAGCAGATCGAGGAGATGATCGACGTCTACCTCGCCCGAGGCGACGACGCGGTCGTCGGGGCGCTGAGTTCGGTGATCGAAAGACCCTGAGCGTCAGTGTGCGCGATGGCTTCGCACCCGTCGCGCCGCAATTACCGTGTACTAAGGCTCGACGCGCGCCGCCGAGTCCTTCTCCACGCCACGCCTGTAGCTGCGGTACGCCTTAGCAAGCGCATGGATCGCCTCGAGATCTTCACGGCGTGTCCTTCGCTCCGGCAGGGCGCGCGAGAGCGTGCGCGTGCTGCGGTCGTCCGTAGTATCCCCTCGGTGCAGAGAAGCGGCGACCGAATTGAGATCGTATCGGCTCCCAGTGTCGACTCTCAAGGTGCAAATCGCGTCAGATATTTCGACGTACGCACGCTGAAGCCGAGCAGGAGTGGAAAGGGTTCGCGACGGGAGGCTGAACTCTCCCCCCGACAGCTCGTCTAGCCGCCTCCATAACGGACCAAGTCTAAATATGTGGTATCTCGCATAGGCCTCTTCATAGATGCGTTCTCCCGTAGCGAGCAGAGCGGCCCCCACAAGGGCCGCTCCTAGAGCTATCGGGGAGAACGCGATGACGGCTTCACTCTCTTCAGCCCGACCAGAATTCAGGTATATCGCCGTCGCCACGTTGATGCCAATAAAGCCCAACGCGCCGGCCGACACCATTGCCAGGGCGAGAGTGTTTATGGGGCGCCGGCGAATATCTTGGGGGACACGTCGAATCCCTAACAGGACTATCTGAGATAAACCCCAAATGACGTAGATAGGGAAAATTAGCAGAGTCACTAGAGACGCAAAGCTGTGGTCTTTCAGCGAGTCGACGGCCTGTGGATGGCCGCCACTTGCCTGGCCTGCTGGCCACGAGGTCAGGATCAGGAGGCATATGACCCCCGAAGTGACAGATATTCGGCGCACCGTCTCCGGCTTCACTTCCTTGACGCGAAGGGTGAGAAATGTAATTTCAAGTGCCCCAATGAGCACTGTTGCTGCCATGTGCCAGATTGCGCCCCCGATGTCGTATAACGGCGCTGTGGCCAGCCGCGTTCCATACGCTAATGCCCCGACACCTGTCGATAAGAGGCTTACTATTATTGCTTTCTGTGTCAGTGTGGCCGGATCGTCCCGCAAACGCGAAAGCCTGCCCACTCCAAGTGCGGTGGCACAGACACCAAGTGCTACAAAGGCAAGATTCATGTGCTCGGACTACTGCCAGAGATCATCGTAATAGGTGTGTCCTCCACGCATGACCCTCCGTCTCAGCTTGATCGAGATATACGTCGCTACAATTTCCGCGTCGGTCTCCTGTGTGTGGGCGTAAGCGTGTCGGGCAGCAACTATGTTGCGAGCGAGTTTGGGATCCACCCCCTGGAGCAGGCCGGAATCAACCAGCGAGGAGCCTGGGGGATCGTCGTGGCTGTGGCCCAGCAGCGAGTGGGCCACCTCGTGGCAGACAATCGCACACTGGCGCTCTGGAGATGACCCTTCGGCTACCACGACGTAGTCAGCGTGGTTGGTCGAGACGAGAAGGCCTGAAACCGAGGAACCTAGCGGCGCTACGAGCAGATGCATAGGGCGGCCCCGGGAGGCCGAGATCTCCGTTAGCAGGTCATAGACGTCGCCGCTGGTCGGCATGAGCTCTTCTGCTGATCGGAGCGCAGCTCGAACATGCTTTGTGTGCCTGCCGCGGCGAAGCACAGCTCACCCCCGCTTCGGTGCGATTGCGTGTCTGGTCGCCGTCACGACACTCTGTCTAGCTTTCCGTCCTTCAGGGGTCGGCAGGAGTGGGTAGACGTGAAGGTGACCATGCTGTTCGTGATATTCGATGTCTGCGCCTTCATCCATCGCCCTTAGCACGAAGAGTCGAGTGTCGGGGTTCAGCAGATCCCTCGTGCCGCTGAACACGACGAGCCGACCCACGTCTCTCACGTCGCCGAGGAAGGGGTTCAGGATCGGATCCTCTTCATGCTCACCGATCCACAACTCGGTGAGGAGAAGCTGTCCCTTCTTGACCAGCCAAGGATCCCGCGGCTGGATCTCGTCGATCTCCGGATTCGCCATCCTCATGTCCAGTGCTGGAGAGATCAGGAGGGTCAGGTCGACGGGACGCTGGCGCCTGGCCAGCAGCAGGCTGGCGGACAGTGCGATGGTTCCTCCAGCAGAGTCGCCCATCAACACTATTGGTCCATCGATCCGTTCACAGAGCTTGGCTACTGTCGGGACGACAGTCTCGGCGGAGCCGCCGGTGTGGACCAGGGGGTATGCCGGGAAGACCACGCGTACACAGGCCTCGGATGCGATCTTCTGGACGAGTTTCCAGTGGGCCGAGGCCGCCTCGTTGATCCAGCCCCCACCGTGGAGATAGACGACCGTCCCTTTCGGCTCGGCTTTCGTGGGGGTAATCGTATGCACGTGCCAGCCGTCCTCGTATCTGGAACTGACCGAGAGGCCCTTCTTGAGCCGTGCTGGGGCCTGGGTCGACTCCGGATGGGCGGTCAGGCGCTCCATGTGCCGCCTCACATGCGCACGTGAGCGGTGATTCTTGTTTGACCGGCGCAGGCGCATGATCGTGGGCATGAGGCGACCTGCCAGACTCAGGCGTGACGATGAGTCAGCTATTTCCTGTTTCTTGGTCGTCATCCTTGTCGAGCCCTTCCATGCGGCGAATCTGGTCCAGGAGTGCGAGAACGGGGCCCATGCTCTCAGTCGATACCCCGTGTGCCCTCATCATGAACTGCTGCACCCCCGCGTCGCGCATGGCCACGAGTGCTTGGAGCGAGTCCTGGATCTCGTCCGCGACGGAGTCATCGACGAAGTAATCCAGGGGTACGCGGAAGACCTCAGCTAGGCCCGCTAGGAGCCGGAACGACGGGTTGCGCCTCCGGCCATTTCTCAGGGCACGGATGTGGTTTGGGGTGACGGAGATGTTCAGCTGCTGGAGCGCTTCGACGATGCTCGCGGAGGTGTGCAGCTGTGAGCCGCCGTCGTCGCGCGGCACCGTGCGGAAGAGAAGGTCAAGCCGCTCGGCAAGGCGAGGAAGATCGTCTGGATGGGAGCTCTCGGACTGGGGCCGGTTCGGCATCGTGACCTCGGCTTTCTCTGTCTCCTACGTGGCGGGCAACAGGATCTCTCTGCCCGCCAGGTGACGACCGTAGCGCGCTCAGATGCTTAGTGCAATCTGTAGATGCGCACTGGGGTGAAAGCCGCGTCTAGGGGTTGCTGTCCATGGATGCTTATGTGAGAGTCGTCGCATCTAGAGACACGCGGATCGTCCTGGGCGGCGGACCTGACGGCAAGAGTGCACCGCTGACGTTCGGGCTGATGGCCGCGCCAATCGCGAGAGGAGAGCCAATGGTGTGGCCGCGGCAGGCAATCAACAAGGTGCGGCAACAGGTCGGCGCTGGAGATTCCTCCACTGCCGATGCGAGCGGTCAAACCGTAATCAGCGCATTCAGCTTGACCGCCCCCACGGCGCAGAAGACCTCCGACCATGCCGTCGAACGTTCGTGTGAGTCGTCGCGTAGGAGGAGCGCCGATCTCCAGATCCACGCGGGTTCGCTTGCGCCCGGTCTTCCACGAGAGACAAAGAAGTGAGCCTCGAACGTCATACCGTCGAAACCGCGCGTCACCACGACTTCTGCGACTGTGACCCGGACACCTTGGACACTCCGTGGAAAGCGGACCTTTGCGCCATTCTCCACACCGAAGAGCCCGCGTGTGCCCGTCAGCTGCTCGATATGTTCCTGAGCGACGAGCGGGCCTCCATCGCCAGGGTCCTTACTCGGGTCCGACGCGTTGCCCGGCTCGATACCGATGAAGACGGCACTGCGCTGTCCTACTTCGGCCAGGCCCTACTGAGGATGCTCAACAAGCGCTGGCGAGCGAAGACGGGGCCAGGAGCAAGCCGGGTCTTCAGCTACGCCCGTAACCTCCCGGTCATCCTCGAGGCCGAAACTCGCAACTGCCTTCGCGACGATCGCCGCGAGGGCCTACTGAATGACTCCGCCGGCGCCCCAGGGGCAAGCGCACACCACCGTCGCAGCAGCCTCGTAAAACGGTCCCGTCAGCTCTTCGAACTCGAGCACCAACACACCCCCACTGACGATGAGTTGGTCAGCTTCCACAACGAGAGGATGCGCGCCACCCGCAAGGACGCCGCTCGACAGTCGGTGCTCATCAGTAACGATGACCTGCGCCCTGTGACGGTGGTCCGCCTGGATGACCCCGGTCTGGCCAGTGATACGCGACTCTCTGTACGCGACGAACCTGATCTCGGTGCCCACGAACGTTCACGGAAGATCGCCGGCATCATCGCGCGCTGCGAAGTTCAAGATCGGAAGCGAGAAAAAGAACGGACCCGTCGCCTACGGCGCAAGTCCGTGCAGACGGCCGATGTCGCACGCGCCTACTTCGCCCATCACATTGACGGCGACTTCCCCTCGCGCCGGGAAATCATCGATCAACTGAACATCACCGAACCAGCCGCGCAACGCGAGCTCACCGCACGACTGGAGACCGTCCTCGGCATAGCCCGCGAAGCCTTCATCGATGACCGACACAGCCCATGGAGTTGTCTCCCTGCACCTTGTGAGCACGACGACAGGTGATGTCGCCAACGCGTAGCGATCGTCGTGAACGATTCCCTGTCCTGCACAGGACGGATCCCTGGTCAACTGTCATAGCAACAGCGACATGGACTCCAGTGCCCGCCGGCGGAACAGGGCGTTGTCCTTGTCCAGGTCGGCACCGGCATCCTGCCCGATGGCGTCGACGACCTGGTCCAGGGACCCGAACGTCACGCCATGCGCCTCGGTTCCGCCCGGCGGCTCGGCGGCCAGCCGGGTAGGGATGACGTACCCGCGCACACGGCTGGCACGGCCGAGTCGTGCCGCGAGGGCCTGGACCTCGTCGCGGACCACGTTGCGGTGGACCTGACCGCCACCGATGAGGTCGGACCCGGATATCTCCAGCCCGTCATCCCCGATCGGTGGGATTGCGATCAGATGAACGGCCAGGCCGACAACCACGGCCACCTGCGCTCGCGCTGGAGAGGCGTGCGCCCTCGGGGTGACCCGGTCTGGCAGCAGGATCACACGCACTCCCTTGCGGTGCCCGAAGGCGACCTGCAGCGCGCGCAGCAGGCGGTCGATGTCCGGGTGGCGGTCGCCGATATTGGTGGCCCCGACCTGGGTGATGAAGGAGGAGTCGATGATGCCGCCACCTTCCCGCGCCCCGCCGCGTGCCAGGACCAAACCGAAGGACAGGTAGGTGGTGGCCATGGAAGCGACGAGACACAGGCCGGCCCCAAGCGTCGGCAGGGGAGTGCCGGCGTCTAGGTAGATCACGCCGGCTGCCCCGGCGGCGACGGCCAGCGCGAGGAGCAGGCCCCAACGGCGCAGCACCATCCGCGTGATCATCAGTACCGACCAGGACAGATGGGCCCCGACCCCGGCTAGGAGCGCCATAGGAGTGGACAGGGCGTCGATGCGCGCCAGGGGCAGGCCGAGTGTCGAGGCGGCAGCGGCACCTGCAGCGGTCCAGGCGAGAAAAGACAGCACCGTCAGCACGGTTCGAAGGACGGATCGCGAACCTGCACCACCAGCTGCAGCGCCCTCCTCCTCTGCCGCCACGTGCCATTCCCATCCCGAGGGGTCCACGTCCATCATCGACAATGCGGGTTCTGCCTGCTGCGGGGTGAAGACCCGGTCCCGTCGCCGCGTCGCACCGTCGGGCTGTCGGGGATTGCTACCCGTGGGATCTGGTCGCGGGGGCTGTGTCTGGGTCAGGGTGCGGTCGTAGGCGGCTCGCTTGGTGGCGTTGGACAACACGTTGTAGGCCGCACTGACTTGCTTGGCGAGCTCGTCGTCGCCGCCGGCATCGGCGTGCAGGGCCCGCATCTGGGCGCGGAAGGCGGAGGTGATCTCGGCCCGCGTGGCATCCTGGTCCACGCCCAGGGCCTCGTAGTGGGTGATCGCCATGCCGTCGCTCCTGATCGAGTCCGTCAATTCGCTGCACCAGTGGGCGCTTCGATGCTGTCACAGGACGGTCAGGCGGCCTGTAGCAGGGCGAGGGCATCGACGAGCATGCACCGGGCGACGGATTCAGCATCCCCTCGCGTGCTGGCGGAGATCACGATGAACGACCACATCATGCACACCATCGTGCAACTGGCAATCAGGCCCGGGGACGTATACCGAAGGTGACTATTTACTTCATCAGCCAGGAGGTCGCGGATCAGAAGGAGATCTCGGGCTACGACGGCTTCAACGAGTGCAGGCATTTGTGGACCTTCCGCTGGGAGTCTTGCCCATTACAGTGGGCGGAAGGCAGTCGCCACGGGCCATTGTGGCACCGTCTGGCCTGCGCAGATAGGTCGCAAATGGTGTCTTAGGTAGAATCAATCTGTCATGGGCGGATGGGGCCGTGACAGGTGTGCACAAGACCCTGGGGAGAGCTCTTCCCTGGGGTCTTGTGATGTTTCCAGTACCTCTACACTCACGCGGCTGTCGAACGGCTAGCGGACAGCCGTTCGGAAACCACCTCGGCAGTCAATACAGGGGCATCGGGGCGGTCAGCGAGGTAGCGCAGCGTCTCCTCGGCGGCCTGGGGAGCTGAGGAGGCCCGGTAGATCGCGGTGCGATCGGTCAGGCGGCGGGCGATGCGGTCGATGAACTCCTCCGACACGTCCGTGCGGCGAGTAACCGGGAAAATCAGGCCGCGCTCGTCGACATCGATGAGGTACTCCAGCGTGTGCTCGGCCGTCGCCGGGTTACGCGCGATCTTGCGAAGCACCTCGAGTGTGACGCCGGAGCGGGCCAGCCCGTCCAGGGTTTCGGCGTCGTCGCTGAACTCGGCGGCCCGAAGGACCAGCAGGGTGGTGCGAGGGTCGTCGAGCAGCTGCGGGTCTGCGTACTGTGCGAAGTCCGTCACGGTGCGTTTCCCTCCCGTTGTGTTTGTTGAGTTGTGTTTGTTGAAGGGCCAGTGGGCGAAGGCGTGGTCCGGCGGGACGTCTGGCGATGTGGGGTTGGCCGATGGTTAGCACGGCCCCTGCGCCCCCTCGCAGCGGGGTCCGCTTCGAACGCGCAGCGAGGGGGAGAGATCTGACGAAAAGGTCACCTGCAGCTCAACGGCGAATCGTGGGGCGACCTGCGTCGGACCGTGGCAGCCAGTGTGGTGTGCAGGAGGAAAGAATGTGTTCAATCCGTGTTCAGAACTGCCCAGTTCGGGTGGCAGGATACGCATCACTGCAGGCCACGGGCGTACAATACTGGTACCGGGTGCGGGACTCGAACCCGCA
>Ga0209487_1004147_pt1 | contig 11211 bp, 12 predicted proteins | sample Poulit2012_FD_187524 | JGI IMG/M metagenome (GOLD analysis project Ga0209487, IMG submission 187524) | Agricultural soil microbial communities from Georgia to study Nitrogen management - Poultry litter 2012 (SPAdes) (version 2) | ecosystem: Environmental > Terrestrial > Soil > Agricultural land... | reverse complement strand
CCAAGCTTTTCTAGCAATTCAGGGATATCCTTTCGGGCCTCTGGCTTAAGCTGTCGCTCTACTAAATAAGTATATGGCTCTAAATCTGGCTGCGAGTTAGGATTCACCAAGAAAACTTGTTTTTCACGTTCTAAAACCTGTAACCCCAAGTAGGCTGCACCAATGTCACCACTAATTACAACTAAATCATTTGGTTTAGCACCATCTCTATATACAACATCTTCGGCTTTAGCTTTACCTATAGCCGTAACACTTATAATAAGTCCAGAAGTAGAAGAGGTCGTATCGCCCCCAACTAAATCAACATTATACAACTCACAAGCAGCTTGAATTCCAGCATATAACTCCTCTACTGCTTCTACTGGAAAACGATTAGATATGGCGATAGACACTGTAATTTGTTCAGCTTTGGCATTCATAGCATAAACATCGGACAAGTTCACGATCACCGCTTTATATCCTAAATGCTTTAAAGGAGCATAAGACAAGTCAAAATGCACTCCCTCTACCAACATGTCGGTAGTAAGAATAGTCTGATAGCCAGTTTCCTGAGCCAAGGTAGCTGCATCGTCGCCTACTCCCTTTATAGTAGTTTGCTGCGAAATTTTAAAGTGCTTGGTAAGATGATTGATTAATCCAAACTCCCCTAAATCGGATACTGGCTGCCTACCTGATGCTTTATTATCGAACATATCTTCTTTAATTTTGATGCAAAAATACGATATTTTATTTTCATCTTCGCATCCTTTGCCTACTCTATGAATATTGGATTTTTTGCTTTCTTTTTTATATTTGCAGCCAAGTTTTATCGTTAAACTTTATCTAATTCCCACATACATAGATAAAAGCTATCGACCGATAAGATATTATTACCTCTAGAAATATTGCTAATAGCACTTTTTCCTGTATATTTGCTTACTATTTAGAATTAATCTATTTAAATTAAACGCTTCGATATCATGATTAAAGTGCACGAGGACGCAAAATCGCAAATCACTCGACTTATGTCGGAGAGCGGTTATGACGTAACCAAAGATTATGTTCGCGTAAAAGTTAAGAGCGGTGGTTGTTCTGGGTTGTCTTACGATTTATCGTTTGATAAAAGCATAGGAGAAGGCGACGAGGTGTATGAAGACGCACCTGTAAAAATTGCAGTAGACAAACAAAGTTTCTTATACTTAATCGGCACCACCCTAGAATATAGCGGTGGGCTCAATGGAAAAGGCTTCGTATTTAACAATCCAAATGCCAATAGAACATGTGGATGTGGCGAGAGCTTTTCCTTATAATTAATTATAAAATCATTACCCTAAATATGAGTAAATTCACTGAAGAGAGTTTAAAAAAAGAACTCGAGACGCAAGAGTATGAATATGGCTTTTATACAGATATTGAGTCGGATACATTTCCTCCAGGTTTAAACGAGGATGTGGTACGAGCTATATCTGCAAAGAAAAATGAGCCAGAATGGATGACCGAATGGAGGTTAGAAGCTTATCGCCATTGGACAGAAATGGTAGAGCCAGAGTGGCATAACGTAAGTTATGAAAAACCTGACTTCCAAGCGATATCTTATTATTCGGCGCCAAAAAACATGCCGAAACTTAATAGTTTAGACGAAGTAGACCCAGAGTTATTGGACACTTTTAATAAACTTGGAATTTCTATCGATGAGCAAAAACGCCTTACTGGTGTAGCGGTAGATGTTGTTATGGACTCGGTGTCTGTAGCCACAACATTCAAAGAAACACTAGAGGAAAAAGGAATTATTTTCTGTTCGATTTCCGAAGCCATTCAAAAACATCCAGAATTGGTTCGTAAGTATATAGGTACTGTGGTTCCACCACGCGACAACTTCTATGCAGCTTTAAACAGTGCTGTATTTAGTGACGGATCTTTCTGCTATATTCCAAAAGGTGTAAAGTGTCCTATGGAACTTTCCACTTACTTTAGAATTAACCAAGCAGGAACAGGACAGTTTGAGCGTACGCTAGTAGTGGCAGACGAAGATAGTTATGTAAGCTACCTAGAAGGATGTACTGCGCCAATGCGTGATGAAAACCAGATGCACGCTGCAGTAGTAGAGTTAATCGCCCTTGACGGAGCTGAAATAAAGTATGCTACGGTTCAAAACTGGTATCCAGGAGATAAGGATGGAGTTGGAGGAGTTTTCAACTTTGTTACCAAAAGAGGTCTGTGCGAAGACAACGCTAAGATTTCTTGGACACAGGTAGAAACCGGAAGTGCTGTAACATGGAAATATCCTAGCTGTATCCTTAAAGGAAACAATTCAGTTGGAGAGTTTTACTCTGTAGCAGTAACAAACGGACACCAGCAAGCCGACACTGGAACCAAGATGATTCATATAGGAGAAAACACTAAGAGCACGATTATATCCAAAGGAATTTCTGCAGGAAAGTCACAAAACACCTACCGAGGTTTAGTGGAAATAATGCCAAGTGCTAAAAATGCAAGAAACTTCTCGGAATGTGATTCCTTGTTAATTGGTAATGATTGTGGTGCGCACACTTTCCCTTATATCGAAGTGAGAAACAAAACCGGTCAAGTGGAACACGAAGCCACTACTAGTAAAATCGGAGAAGATCAAATATTCTATTGTGCACAACGCGGTATCGATATGGAAAAAGCTATTGCGTTAATCGTAAATGGCTATAGCAATCAGGTACTGGGCAGAATGCCAATGGAATTTGCAAGTGAAGCGAGAAAACTACTTGAAATAAGTTTAGAAGGCTCGGTTGGATAATCAATTAAATTTATTCCCATGAAAAAGATTTTTTATCTTTTAGTATTACCCCTTGTTTTTGTCGCCTGTAAAAATACTGAGACAAAAACAGCTTGTGAAAACTGTGAAACCTTCACAGGTGATTTCCTTTATATAGCAGATGCTGCAGTCTTAAAAGGAGAGAATTTTATTTACGCCGTACAACTAGACGATCAAGCAACAAAGCTTGCTAAGAAAGTAGAGCCTATTAAAATTGAGGCCTTTGATATGGTCCAAGTAACTGTAAAAGGAGTGCTTTCTCAAAAGCCAGAAGACCAAGAGGGGTGGGATGAAATACTTAGCATAAAGGAAATAATAACGATAGCTGATGAAGTATCGGAGGCAGATATTCTAATTCAACAATAAATTACAAACATGTTACATATTAAAGACTTACACGCCAGTATAGATGGCAAGGAAATATTAAAAGGAATCAATTTACACATAAAAGCAGGTGAGGTTCATGCTATCATGGGCCCAAATGGTTCTGGTAAAAGTACGTTAGCTTCTGTAATCGCAGGTAACGAAGATTACGAAGTAACCAAAGGAGAAATCGAGTTCTTAAACGAAGACATTCGAGATTTAGACCCAGAAGAGCGTGCTCATAAAGGAATCTTCTTATCGTTCCAGTACCCAGTAGAGATTCCAGGAGTAAGCGTAGCTAACTTTATTCGTACTTCGATTAACGAAACTAGGAAAGCACAAAAGATTGACCCAATGCCAGCTGGAGAAATGCTAAAGCTAATCCGAGAAAAAGCAGCGCTTTTAGAAATTGATAGAGATTTCCTTTCGCGCTCATTAAACGTTGGATTCTCTGGTGGAGAGAAGAAAAGAAACGAGATCTTCCAAATGGCGGTAATGAAGCCAAAACTAGCCCTATTGGACGAAACAGACTCTGGTCTTGATATCGACGCCCTACGCGTAGTATCTAATGGAGTAAACAAGCTAAAAAACGAAGACAATGCGTTTGTCGTAATTACTCACTACCAACGACTACTAGACTACATCGTACCAGATTACGTACACGTAATTATGGATGGTAAAATAGTAAAATCCGGAACCAAAGAGTTAGCCTATGAGCTAGAAGAAAAAGGATACGACTGGATTAAAGAAGTAGTGAAAGCTTAAAACAAAATTAAACATGAGTTTAAAAGATAATTTACTTGCTGTATTTCCGACCATCGATTCTGAGAAAGAATCCGATGACTTTAAGGAGATTCGCAAGACTGCAATAAAGAATTTTGACGCGAAAGGATTCCCTACACGTAAAGAAGAAGCATGGAAGTACACTTCCCTAAACCCAATCTTACGAGAGGAGTACAAATTAGACTTTCAAGACAAAAAGGTAGACACCGAAAAGATTAAGTCTTACTTTTTACCTAATGCAGACACCTACAAAGTGGTGTTTGTAAATGGGGTGCTACAAGAAGATTTATCTACACTAGTAACGGAGGATGGGTTTACTATAAGCACTTTAGCAAAAGCTAAAAAAGAAGAGGGGCTGAAAGATATAGTTGCAAAACACTATAATAAAATAGCCGAAGAAGCTAGTATGCCACAATTGAATACTGCTTTTAGCAAAGACGGTATCTTTATATACGTAAAGACAAGCGTTGTTGTTGATAAGCCTATCGAGTTATTCAACTTTGCATCTGGTGGAGAAGAAGCGCTGTTACTACAACCAAGAAACCTGATTGTAGCCGAGCCTAATTCACAAGTACAAATAATAGAACGTCACCAAAGCTTAACGGAGAACGCTACGCTTACCAATGTGGTAACCGAAGTGTACAACAGTAAAGACGCAATGGTAGACATTTATAAAATTCAAGCAAACACGAGTAATGCCTCTATGGTAGATGGTACTTACTTCCATCAGGAGGAGCGCACTACGAGTAACGTACATACCATTGCTTTGGGAGGAAGAATTACTCGAAACAACCTAGAGTTTTACCAACACGGAAGCCACTCGAACTCCATACTAAAAGGAATAACCATTTTAGAGGATAGAGAGCATGTAGATCACCATACCTTAGTACACCATACACAGCCAAACTGTGAGAGTCACCAAGACTACAAGGGTATATTTAGCGATAGATCTACAGGAATATTCAACGGAAAAATTTTAGTGGACAAAATTGCACAGAAATTAAGTGCATACCAGCAAAATAATAACGTTGTTTTGCACGATAGAGCTACAGTAAACTCTAAGCCACAGCTGGAAATTTATGCCGATGATGTACGCTGTTCGCACGGATGTACTATAGGACAATTACCAGAAGAGGCCTTATTCTACTTACGCTCTAGAGGAATTCCTAAAAAAGAAGCAGAAGCGGTAATGATGCTTGCATTTGCCAATACCGTATTGGAAAGTGTACGTATCCCAGCATTGCGCGAAGAGGTTATGCGTTTGATTGCTAATAAGCTAGGCGCAGAAGTTAATATTGAAATTTAATTCATACATGGCATTGGATATACAAAAAATACGAGCGGACTTCCCGATTTTAAATCGCAAAGTAAATGGAAGCAAGCTCGTTTATTTGGATAATGCGGCTACATCGCAAACACCCACTTCGGTAATAAACAGCATAAAAGAGTATTACCTAAAGTACAATGCCAACATACATCGTGGCGTACACAGCTTATCGCAAGAAGCAACAGATGCTTACGAGCAAGCAAGAAAGAAAGTGCAATCGTTTTTCAATGCAAAGAACGATTATGAAATAATTTTCACCTCAGGCGCCACAGAAAGTATTAATCTTGTTGCCAGTAGTTTTACCAGCTTGGTAAAGCCTGGCGACGAGATTCTAATTACCCATATGGAGCACCACTCCAACATTGTGCCTTGGCAACTATTATGTGAGAGAACAGCTGCTAAACTGGTTGTTTTACCTATAGATAGTAATGGCGAGCTGCAAATCGATAAACTAGACGATTACCTATCGGAGAAAACAAAACTTGTAGCGGTGACCCATATCTCTAATGGACTTGGGGTTATAAATCCTATTAAGGAAATCATAGATAAAGCACATGCTGTAAATGCAGCGGTACTAATAGATGGAGCACAAGCTTGCTCTCATTTAAAACCAGATGTTCAAGCCTTAGACGTTGATTTTTATGTGGCTTCTGCTCATAAAATGTGCGGTCCTACAGGAGTTGGTGTGCTTTATGGAAAAGAAGAATGGCTGCATAAACTTCCACCTTATCAAGGAGGAGGGGAAATGATTAAGGAAGTAACTTTCGGTAAAACGACCTATGCCGATTTACCACATAAGTTTGAAGCAGGAACACCCAACATCTGCGGTGGGATAGCATTTGGCGCAGCTTTAGATTACGTAAATAACATAGGCTATGATGCTATTGCCAAGCATGAAAAGGAATTACTTGACTTAGCAACTAAAGAATTACGAAAAATTGATGGACTACATATATACGGTGATGTAGCGAATAAAACATCCCTAATCTCCTTTAATATAGAGGGTTTACATCCGTACGATATCGGTACAATTTTAGATCAAATGGGAATAGCTGTACGTACAGGACACCATTGTAATCAGCCTATTATGGACTTTTTTAACATTCCAGGTACCGTACGTGCTTCGTTTGCTTTCTATAACACAACGGAGGAGGTAGAAGCCTTGGTAAAGGCAGTGAAAAAGGCAAAAAACATGCTGTCTTAACAATTTAAGCCTCGAGTTTCTTCTAACTTTGTATAAAGTTATTGTAGCACATTTAAAATTACATTATGACAATAAAGGAAATACAAAAAGATATTATAGAGGACTTCGAAATGTTCGGTGATTGGACCGACCGTTACGAACACATTATAGAATTAGGCAAAACCTTACCGCTTATTAAGGAAGAGGATAAAAGTGACGACTTACTTATAAAAGGCTGTCAATCTAGAGTTTGGCTTAAAGCGGATTATGAAGACGGGAAAATGGTGCTTACCGCCGATAGCGATGCTATAATTACCAAAGGAATAATAGCTATTTTAATACGTGCTTTCTCTAATCAAACGCCAGAAGACATTGTAAACAGCGATATGAGTTTTATCGATGAAATCGGGCTTAAAGAACACCTGTCGCCAACTAGAGCAAACGGTTTGGTTTCTATGATGAAACAAATAAAAATGTATGCTTTAGCATACCAAGTTCAACACAACTAAATAAAAGCAATGAGCAAAAATAAACCTATAGACACAGTAGAGTTAGGCGAAAAAATCGTGAAAGCCATTAAAACGGTTTACGACCCAGAAATTCCTGTAGACGTATACGAGCTAGGCTTGATTTACGACGTAATGGTAAGCGAAGATGCAGAAGTAAAAATTATTATGACGCTTACTACACCTAACTGTCCTGTAGCAGAAACATTGCCACAGGAAGTAAAAGATAAAGTTGCCATGATAGACATGGTAAAAGATGTAGAGTTAGAATTAACTTTCGATCCACCTTGGTCGCAAGATTTGATAAGCGAAGAAGCAAGGTTTGAACTAGGAATGTTTTAACAGCAAAATATAAATGGAAGGGAAAATAGTAAATAGGGTAGCTAAAAGTAAATTGGTCACTATTGAACTAGATGACTTATATCCGGAAGGAAAACGTACAATTTTAGATATCTCTCAATGGCTTTTTCAAGGTTTAGTAGTTCGTGAAAAAGAATTTAGAAGTCAATTACAAGACCATGATTGGGAACAGTACAAAGACGATTACGTAGTGTTAACCTGTTCGACCGATGCTATTATTCCTGGCTGGGCTTATTTGCTTATAACCACTTACCTACAGCCATATGCAAAGTTTGTTGTACAAGGTAGTATAGCTGATTTAGACAACCTGCTAATGGAACAGGCAATTAATGAGCTAGACGTAAGTGAGTATGAAGGAAAACCTGTTATTATAGCTGGATGTAGCAATAAACCTATTCCTGAAACGAGCTACTTACTACTACTTCAAAAACTAATGCCAGTAGCTAGGAATATCATGTTTGGAGAAGCCTGTTCTACCGTACCTCTATTTAGAAATAGAAAATAATTCTGTTATACTTTATTAAATACTTTCGGCCAAAATATATAAATATTGTATTTTGGCCCTTATATTTAAACAATCCACTATGAAAAAGATTTTATTTTTAAGTATTCTACTCCTCGGAACCATGACTATATTCGCCCAAGAAGAGGACGAAGCAGAGGAAAAAGATAAAAACGGATGGCACAATGAAGGTGCTATAGCTCTAATGTTTAATCAAGCAGCATTTAACAATGATTGGACAGGTGGAGGAACAACAAACTACGCGGCAAACTTAAAATTTAATTACGACTTTAACTATCGGTACAACAAATTAACTATAGACAATAGAGTACTCGTAGATTACGGTCTCACTAAAAACAAAGGGGAACAATACAGTAGAAAGACCAACGACCGAATAGAACTCAACTCCATTATAGGTACTAAAGTATCCGATACCAATTGGTATTACTCTTTCTTCCTTAACTTTAAAACCCAGTTTACAGATGGTTATGATTATAAGAAAGAAGATGACGTTTTAATACGAACTCGAAAAACCGACTTTTTCTCCCCAGCATACTTACAGTTTGGACCAGGTATGTTATGGAAAAAGAATGATAATTTAAAAGTAAACATTTCTCCTTTTGCAGCTCGAATAACTTTTGTTGATAAAGATTTTACTAGAGTAGAAGATGATCCAGAAGCAATCGCTGAATTTAATAAGAAAAAGTATTTTGGAGTTGAAGCAAACGAGTCTACTAACTTCGAATTAGGTGCCTCTATAAATGCCTATGCTAAATTTGATATTGTTAAGAATGTAAGTGCAGAAAATGTTCTTGCTGTGTATAGTGACTATCTAGAAAAGCCACAAAACTTAAATATTGATTATACGCTGAATATCAACATGAAAATCAACGATTACATGTCGGCCAACCTTACATTTCAAGCGATATACGATGAAAATGCAGTTGCTGCAGTACAGGTTAGAGAAGCACTTGGTATAGGGTTTAATTATTCGTTATAGCAAATAATTAGCCAGCTCTATATAAAAAAATGTCCTTCGTATAATCAAAGGACATTTTTTATTCCTCTTCCCAGTAATCAGGATATAAGAAGTCGTTATATGGGAATCTAGTTACGTGAATCTCTCTGACTTTACGATATAATAATTTTCGAAGACTATCCATATTTTTACCAGTAGTTGCAGAGATAAATACTACATCATCACCTAGTTTATTCATCCATGTTTTCTTCCAATCTTCAAGGGTATAATGATCCTTGGTTGGCTCGGTTATTAAGTCATCGTCCGAGATTTTTTTATACTTATATGCATCCACCTTATTAAAAGCCAAAATAGAAGGTTTGTTTGAACTATCGATTTCGGCCAATATTTTATCAACTGAAGCAATATGATCTTCGAAAGATGGATGTGAGATATCGATTAAGTGAACCAACAAATCGGCTTCACGAACTTCATCTAAGGTACTTTTAAAAGCATCTACTAACTGGGTGGGTAATTTTCTAATAAATCCAACCGTATCGGTAAGCAAGAATGGTAAGTTTTGAATAACCACCTTTCGCACCGTAGTATCTAAAGTTGCAAAGAGTTTATCTTCTGCAAAAACCTCTGACTTACTCAAGACATTCATTAGGGTTGACTTTCCAACGTTGGTATACCCAACAAGCGCCACACGGACAAGAGAACCTCTATTTCCTCTTTGCACTTCCATTTGCCTGTCGATTTTAACAAGTTGGTCTTTTAATCGACTTATCCTATCACGTACTACCCTTCTATCTGTTTCAATCGCCTGTTCCCCTGGACCACGCATTCCAATTCCACCACGCTGTCTATCTAAATGCGTCCACATTCCGGCCAGTCTAGGTAACAGATATTCATACTGAGCTAACTCAACTTGTGTTCTAGCATAGCTTGTCTGAGCTCGTTGCGCAAAGATATCTAGGATAAGATTAGTGCGATCTACGATTTTACAGTTTAATATTCGCTCAATGTTATTAATCTGAGCTGGGGATAGCTCATCATCAAAAATTACGGTATCAATATTATTTTGTCTTACATATGTACGGATTTCCTCAATTTTTCCAGATCCAATAAAAGTTTTTGGATTTGGGTGGTTTAATCTCTGAACAAACCTATTCAACACTTTACCACCTGCGGTAAATGCTAAAAACTCTAACTCATCTAAAAACTCTTTTGATTTCTCCTCATCCTGATCGGGTGTAATCAACCCTACCAGAACTGTTTTTTCGTACTCTTCTGTAAAATGTTCTATCATACCTACAATATCGGTATTCAAAAGTACATCGTAAAATAAAAACAGAGAAAACTTATAGGCTTTCTCTGTTTTTAAAAAATACTTTTATGTGATTAATTAAAATTAATAATTAATCACAATTTCCATCTACATCACAACTATTTCCGGAGATAATCTGCATAGGCTTTTCGTCTTCTTTGTAGTAATGCCATGACTTCTTTAAAGCGTTTAAGAAAGCTTCTGTAGGCTGTGCACCAGAAACTGCAAACTTCTTATGCATCACGAAGAAAGGCACACCAGAAACTCCTATATTCCTTGCTTCCATTTGATCTTGACGTACTTCATAGGCAAAAGCATCGGAATCCAATAACTCTTGAATCTCCTTCTTATCTAGCCCTACTTTCACTCCCAAGTCAATTAGCACCTGATTGTCGTCAATATTCTTTCCATCGGTAAAATGCGCCTCAAATAAAGCCTCAGTAAGTTTATCGGCCATTTCCTTACTCTTAGAATTGGCTAAATGGGTTAAGCGGTGTGCATTTTTAGAATTTGCTGGGATAGAATCATCCATATTCATTTCCAAACCAACGTCTTTACCCATTTGTTTTACCTGAGAAAACATCTGCTCTACTTGTTGTATTGGCATACGTTTATTAGAGGCTAAATACTCTAAGCTAGAAATAGAAGTATCCGTTTTTAATTCAGGATCTAATTCATAGCTTTTCCAAGTTACCTCTATCTCATCCTTATGCTCAAACTGCGAAAGTGCTTTTTCGAAATTTTTCTTTGCGATATAGCAAAACGGACAACGAACGTCCGACCAAATATTTATTTTCATAGTGTTTAATTTTCATTTTATTGCTGCCCTATATGATGAGGGCGTACAAAGTAGTCGTAAAAAGCACTGACTTCTTACATGTGGCATAATTAAATGAGGAAGTATAAAGCTTTAGCTTTTGAAGAATATGCGACTTTTGATAACTGTTACAAGATTCAAACAAAGAGAAATTGAATCTAATTCTTTAATTAAGTTACAAAAGTTTGACAAAAACTTGAATTGTGGCAATAAAAAAAGGGTTACATCTCTGTAACCCTCTGATAATCAATGCTCCTCTTGCTGGACTTGAACCAGCGACCCCCTGATTAACAGTCAGGT
>Ga0209487_1004145_pt1 | contig 11221 bp, 17 predicted proteins | sample Poulit2012_FD_187524 | JGI IMG/M metagenome (GOLD analysis project Ga0209487, IMG submission 187524) | Agricultural soil microbial communities from Georgia to study Nitrogen management - Poultry litter 2012 (SPAdes) (version 2) | ecosystem: Environmental > Terrestrial > Soil > Agricultural land... | reverse complement strand
GTCTGCGATGGGGTCTGTCATTGTCATCGGGCCTCGGCCCTTCCTCGTCGGGGTTTCCTGCGCGGACCTACGACGTAGTCGTTACCAGCTGCTCTTCGTGACGCCGGGGAGCTGGCCGGCCAGGGCCATCTCACGCAGGCAGATGCGGCACAGGCCGAACTTGCGGTACACCGAGTGCGGACGTCCGCACCGCTGGCACCGGGTGTAGGCCCGCACCTTGAACTTGGGCTTGCGGTTGGCCTTCTGGATGAGGGCAGTCTTCGCCACGTCAGTCCTCCTTGAACGGGAAGCCGAGGCGCCGGAGCAGCGAACGGGCCTCGTCGTCGGTCTTGGCCGTGGTGACGACCGTGATGTCCATGCCGCGCACGCGGTCGATCTTGTCCTGGTCGATCTCGTGGAACATCGACTGCTCGGTGAGACCGAAGGTGTAGTTGCCGTTGCCGTCGAACTGCTTGGGCGACAGCCCGCGGAAGTCGCGGATGCGCGGCAGGGCGATCGACAGGAGGCGGTCGAGGAACTCCCACATGCGGTCCCCGCGCAGGGTGGCGTGGGCGCCGATCGGCTGGCCCTCGCGGAGCTTGAACTGCGCGATGGACTTGCGGGCCCGGGTCACCTGCGGCTTCTGGCCGGTGATGAGGGAGAGGTCGCGGATGGCGCCCTCGATGAGCTTGGAGTCGCGCGCCGCGTCCCCGACCCCCATGTTGACGACGATCTTCGTCAGCGTGGGGACCTGGTTGATGTTGCGGTGGCCGAACTCCTCGCGCAGGGCGTCGCGGATCTCCTCGCGGTAGCGCTGCTTGAGCCGCGGGGTCGTGGTTGCGGTGGTGGTCTCGCTCATCTCAGATGTCCTTACCGGAACGCTTGGCCACCCGGATCCGCTGCGTACGGGTGATGCCGTCGCGCTCCACCGTCTCGGTGCGGATCCCGACCCGCGTGCCCTTCTTCGTCTCCGGGTCGACGACCATGACGTTGCTGACGTGGATCGGCGCCTCGATGGTCTCGATGCCGCCGGTCTTCGCACCGCGGCCGGACTGGCCGACCTTGGTGTGGCGCTTCATCCGCTGGATGCCCTCGACGACGACGCGCTCGCGCTGGACGTCGACCTCGAGCACCCGGCCCTGCTTGCCCTTGTCCCGGCCGGCGATGACGACCACGAGGTCGCCCTTCTTGACACGTGCCATCTCAGAGCACCTCCGGAGCCAGGGAGACGATGCGCATGAACTTCTTGTCACGCAGCTCGCGGCCGACGGGGCCGAAGATGCGCGTGCCGCGCGGCTCACCGTCACCCTTGAGGATGACGGCGGCGTTCTCGTCGAATCGGATGTAGGAACCGTCGGGGCGGCGGCGCTGCTTGGTGGCGCGCACGACGACAGCCTTGACGACGTCACCCTTCTTGACGTTGCCGCCGGGGATGGCGTCCTTGACGGTGGCGACGATGACGTCGCCGATACCGGCGTAGCGCCGGCCCGAGCCTCCGAGCACACGGACGCAGAGGATCTCCTTTGCGCCGGTGTTGTCGGCGACCTTGAGCCGCGACTCCTGCTGGATCACTGGTTTCTCCTTGTCAACCTGGTTCTCGCACGCCGTGCGAGCCTTGGTGAACTAGTACGGGTAGAGCTGGGTCCGGCTGCCGCCGGGCTGTCTGCGGGTTCGAACCGGCCGCGCTGCGCGCGACGGGTCAGCGGGCCTTCTCGACGATCTCGAGGAGGCGCCAGCGCTTGGTGGCGCTGAGCGGACGCGTCTCCATGATGCGCACGAGGTCGCCGACGCCGGCCGAGTTGTTCTCGTCGTGCGCCTTCACCTTGCTGGTGCGGCGGATGACCTTGCCGTACAGCGGGTGCTTGACACGGTCCTCCACCTCGACGACGACGGTCTTGTCCATCTTGTCGGACACGACGTAACCGCGGCGCACCTTGCGCTCGTTGCGCACCGGTGTGGTGGTCTCAGGGGTGTTGTCGGTCATGGCCTTCACTTCTCGCTGCTGGGCGCGGTGCGGATGCCGAGCTCACGCTCGTGCACGATCGTGTAGATGCGGGCGATGTCGCGCCGCACGGCCTTGAGCCGGCCGTGGTCCTCGAGCTGCCCGGTCGCGGAGGAGAACCGCAGCTTGAACAGCTCCTCCTTGGCCTCGGCGAGCTTCTCGGCGAGCGTCTCGTCGCTCATCTCGTCCAGGTCACGCGGGGCAAGGCCCTTCGATCCGATGGCCATCAGCCTTCACCACCCTCACGGCTCACGAAACGAGTCTTCATCGGGAGCTTGTGCTGCGCGCGGGACAGTGCCTCGCGGGCGAGCTCCTCGGACACCCCGGCCAGCTCGAAGACGACGCGGCCGGGCTTGACGTTGGCGATCCACCACTCGGGGGAGCCCTTGCCGGAGCCCATCCGGGTCTCGGCCGGCTTCTTGGTGAGCGGCCGGTCCGGGAAGACGTTGACCCACACCTTGCCGCCACGCTTGATGTGGCGGGTCATCGCGATACGCGCGGCCTCGATCTGCCGGTTGGTGAGGTATCCGTGCTCCAGCGCCTGGATCCCGAAGTCACCGAAGGCGATCTCGGTGCCGCCCTTGGCGACGCCCGAGCGGCTCGGGTGGTGCTGCTTGCGGAACTTGGTCCGCCGGGGGATGAGCATCTGGCTAGCCTTCCGTTCCTGACTCGGTGGGAGCAGCCGGCGCGTCGGCGGGCGCACCCGCCGCCTGCGGCTGCTCGGCCTGGCGCGGGCCCCGGCCCTCGCCCCGCCGACCGCGCGGACGGTCGCCCCGGCCGCGGCCGCGCGGAGCGGCGTCGGCCTGCTCGCGGGCGAACTCGCGCTCGGTCTGGTCTCCCTTGTAGATCCACACCTTGACGCCGATGCGGCCGAAGGTGGTGCGGGCCTCGAAGAAGCCGTAGTCGATGTTCGCGCGCAGCGTGTGCAGCGGCACGCGACCCTCGCGGTAGAACTCCGAGCGGGACATCTCGGCACCGCCGAGACGGCCGGAGCACTGCACCCGGATGCCCTTGGCCCCGGCGCGCTGCGCGGACTGGATGCCCTTGCGCATGGCGCGGCGGAAGGACACGCGGCTGGCGAGCTGCTCGGCGATGCCCTGGGCGACGAGCTGGGCGTCGATCTCCGGGTTCTTCACCTCGAGGATGTTGAGCTGGACCTGCTTGCCGGTGAGCTTCTCCAGCTCGCCGCGCAGCCGGTCCGCCTCGGCGCCGCGGCGACCGATGACGATGCCGGGACGTGCGGTGTGCAGGTCGACGCGGACCCGGTCACGGGTGCGCTCGATGTCGACCTTGGAGATGCCGGCCCGCTCGAGACCGGAGGCCATGAGCTTGCGGATGGCGACGTCCTCGCGGACGTAGTCCTTGTAGCGCTGACCCGGCTTCGTGCTGTCGGCGAACCACCGCGAGCGGTGGTCGGTGGTGATGCCGAGCCGGAACCCGGTCGGGTTGACCTTCTGACCCACTATCGGGTCCTCCCCTTCTTCGTTCCAGCGGCGCGCGCGCCGTCCTTGTTGTCCTCGCCCACGAAGACCGTGATGTGGCTCGTGCGCTTGAAGATCCGGCTGGCACTGCCCTTGGCCCGCGGCCGGAACCGCTTGAGGGTCGGTCCTTCGTCCACGTACGCCGCACTGATGACGAGCGCGTGCTCGTCGAACGCCTCCCCGGCCTGGTCCGCCTTGACGCGAGCGTTGGCGATCGCGCTCTCGACGACCTTGCGCACGGTCTCGGCAGCCGCCTGCGGAGCGAACCGCAGCACGGTCACGGCCTCGGTGGCGCGCTTCCCACGGATCGTGTCGACGACGCGCCGAGCCTTGAGGGGCGTGACGCGCACGTATCGCGCCTGCGCCTTGGCTTCCATCGATTCCTGCCTTACTTGTCGGATGTGCTGGTTGCTGGGTTCGCCTGACGCCTCAGCGGCGACGGGCCTTGCGGTCGTCCTTGTCGTGCCCGCGGTAGGTGCGGGTCGGGGCGAACTCCCCCAGCTTGTGGCCGACCATCGACTCGGTGACGAAGACCGGGACGTGCTTGCGGCCGTCGTGGACCGCGAAGGTGTGGCCGATGAAGTCGGGCGTGATGACCGACCGGCGGGACCAGGTCTTGATGACGTTCTTGGAGCCCGTCTCGTTGGCCGCGTCCACCTTCTTGAGCAGGTGGTCGTCGACGAACGGACCCTTCTTGAGGCTGCGAGGCATCGCGTCGCTCTCCTACTCTCAGCGCTTCTTGCCGGTGCGCCGGCGGCGCACGATGAGCTGGTCGCTCGGCTTGTTCGGACGACGGGTCCGGCCCTCGACCTGACCCCACGGGCTGACCGGGTGGCGACCACCGGAGGTCTTGCCCTCACCACCACCGTGCGGGTGGTCCACCGGGTTCATGGCGACACCGCGGACGGAGGGGCGCTTGCCCTTCCACCGCATGCGGCCGGCCTTGCCCCAGCTGATGTTGGACTGCTCGGCGTTGCCGACCTCGCCGACCGTGGCACGGCAGCGGGCGTCGACGTTGCGGATCTCGCCGGAGGGCATGCGCAGCTGCGCCATCTTCCCCTCCCGGGCGACGAGCTGGACCGAGGTCCCGGCCGACCGGGCGATCTTCGCGCCGCCGCCGGGCTTGAGCTCGATGGCGTGGACGACCGTACCCACCGGGATGTTGCGCAGCGGGAGGTTGTTGCCCGGCTTGATGTCGGCCGTCGGGCCGGCCTCGACGACCGCGCCCTGGGCAAGCTTGTTCGGGGCGAGGATGTAGCGCTTCTCCCCGTCGGCGTAGTGCAGGAGCGCGATGCGCGCCGTGCGGTTCGGGTCGTACTCGATGTGCGCGACCTTGGCCGGGACGCCGTCCTTGTCGTGACGGCGGAAGTCGATGACGCGGTACGCGCGCTTGTGCCCGCCACCCTTGTGCCGGGTGGTGATCCGGCCGGTGCTGTTGCGCCCACCGCTCTTGGACAGCGGACGGACGAGCGACTTCTCCGGCTCGGAGCGGGTGATCTCGACGAAGTCGGCGACGCTGGCGCCGCGGCGGCCCGGCGATGTCGGCTTGTACTTACGGATTGCCATGGGTGTCGATCCTCAATCTCTCCAGCGCTCGGCGTCAGCCGGCCACTTCACCGAAGATGTCGATGGTGCCCTCGCGCAGCGTGACGATCGCGCGCTTGGTGTCCTTGCGCTTGCCGATGCCGGTGCGGGTCCGTCGGGTCTTGCCCGTGCGGTTGGTCGTGTTCACCGAGCTGACCTTGACGTCGAAGATCTCCTCGATCGCGTACTTGATCTCGGCCTTGTTCGAGCGCGGGTCGACGAGGAAGGTGTACTTCCCCTCGTCGATGAGGTTGTAGCTCTTCTCGGACACCACCGGGGCGATGATGACGTCCCGGGGGTTCTTGCGGTGCTCGACGCTCACTTGGCATCCTCCTGACGCTCCCCGGCGGTCCCGAGGAAGTCCTCGAGCGCGGCGGCGGTGAACACGACGTCGTCGTTGACGAGGACGTCGTAGGTGTTCAGCTGGTCGACCCAGATGAGGTGGGTGGTGGGCACGTTGCGCAGCGACTTGAAGGTCAGCTCGTCCCCGCGCTGCAGCACGACCAGCGCGCTGCGGTCCGCGACGACGTTGCGCAGCGCGGTGAGCGCGGCCGACGTCGAGGGGACGTCCCCGGCGACGAGCTCGGTGACGACATGCACGCGGCCGGCGCGGGCCCGGTCGGACAGGGCGCCACGCAGGGCGGCGGCCTTCATCTTCTTCGGGGTGCGCTGAGTGTAGTCGCGCGGGACGGGGCCGTGGACGACGCCACCGCCGGCGTACTGCGGGGCGCGCAGCGAGCCCTGGCGGGCGCGGCCGGTGCCCTTCTGGCGGTACGGCTTCTTGCCACCGCCGCGGACCTCGCCGCGGGTCTTGGTCTTCGCGGTGCCCTGACGCGCGGCGGCGAGCTGGGCGACGACGACCTGGTGGATGAGCGGCACGTTCGTCGGGACGTCGAAGATCGCGGCGGGCAGCTCGGCGGAGCCGGACTTCTTGCCTGCAGCGTCCAGGACGTCCACTGTCTGGGTGTCGGCCATGGTCACGCCCCCTTCACAGCGGTGCGAACGACGACGACGCCGCGCTTCGGGCCGGGGATCGCGCCGGTGACCAGCAGCAGGCCCTTCTCCGCGTCGACGGCGTGGATCTTGAGGTTCTGGGTGGTCTGCCGCTTGTGGCCCATGCGGCCGGCCATGCGCTGGCCGGGGAAGACGCGGCCGGGGGTGGCGGCGCCACCGATCGAGCCGGGCTTGCGGTGGTTGCGGTGCTGGCCGTGGGAGGCGCCCACACCGGCGAAGCCGTGGCGCTTCATGACACCGGCCGTGCCCTTGCCCTTCGTGGTGCCGACGACGTCGACCACGGTGCCGGGCTCGAAGATGTCCGCGCGCAGCTCCTGGCCGACCTCGTAGTCGTCGGCCTCGGAGGTGCGGACCTCGGCGACGTAACGGCGGGGGGTGACGCCGGCCTTCTCGAAGTGGCCGCGGAGCGGCTGGGTGACGCGGCGGGGGTCGATCTCGCCGTAGGCGAGCTGGACGGCGCTGTAGCCGTCGGTCTCAGCGGTACGCAGCTGCGTCACCACGTTGGTGCCGACCTGCACGACGGTCACCGGGACCAGGCGTCCGGACTCGTCCCAGACCTGGGTCATGCCCAGCTTGGTGCCGAGCAGGGCCTTGACCGGCCTGCCCGCAGCCTGCTTGGTAAAGGTAGTCATTGGGGGAAACCTCAGAGCTTGATCTCGATGTTGACGTCGGCGGGCAGGTCGAGCCGCATGAGCGAGTCAACGGCCTTCGGCGTCGGGTCGATGATGTCGATGAGGCGCTTGTGGGTGCGCATCTCGAACTGCTCGCGGCTGTCCTTGTACTTGTGCGGTGAACGAATGACGACGAAGACGTTCTTCTCCGTCGGCAGCGGCACCGGACCCACGACCGTCGCACCAGCGCGGGTCACCGTGTCGACGATCTTGCGCGCCGAGCTGTCGATGACCTCGTGGTCGTAGGACTTGAGCCTGATGCGGATCTTCTGTCCCGCCATGGCGTCGTCTAACCTCTCTCGTACCGCTCTGTGACCGTCCCCCGCGCTCGGGCGTGTCGCGTGTGGCGCACACACCTGACCGCGGCGCATCATCGATGCGGGGCCCTTGTGCTTTGCTGTGAGCCTGGGCCTTGCGGCCCGACTCAGCCTGACACCCGAAGGACAGGCCTCCAGGCAACCGGAACAGTCTGCCAGACACGACCGCCACGTGGCGAATCGAGCCCGGCCCTCACCGGTGTGGTCTTGGTCATCGCCGTCCCTGCGGGTCGGCGACTGGCTTGTGGTGGCCGGCGTTGCCACCGACGCACCGGCCGGGCGTGGGCCCGGCCGACGTCCTACTCTACCAGCCGGCCCCGGGGCCTGACGAGGTCAGCCGCGGTGACCTACCGCACCGCCCCCTCCCCGCCCCCCGATGCGCCGGTGCGCCCCCACGAGGCACCCGCCTCGACGGCCGGCCGGCGGGAGTGACGTCCGCCGGCGGCACCTGGGCGCAGCCCGAGGGTGTGCGGGGACGCAGAAGGGCCCGGCGCGTTGGCGCCGGGCCCTTCATGACCGGGTGCTATCCCCGGTGGCAGATCACTTGAGGATCTTGGTGACGCGACCGGAGCCGACGGTCCGACCACCCTCACGGATGGCGAAGCCGAGGCCCTCCTCCATCGCGATCGGCTGGATGAGGCTGACGGTCATCTCGGTGTTGTCACCGGGCATGACCATCTCGGTGCCCTCGGGCAGCTGGATGACACCGGTGACGTCCGTGGTGCGGAAGTAGAACTGCGGACGGTAGTTCGAGTAGAACGGGTTGTGACGCCCGCCCTCGTCCTTGTTGAGGATGTAGACCTGGGCCTCGAACTCGGTGTGCGGGGTGATGGAGCCCGGCTTCACGACGACCTGGCCGCGCTCGACCTCCTCGCGCTTGGTGCCGCGGAGCAGGAGCCCGACGTTCTCGCCGGCCTCGGCGGTGTCGAGGAGCTTGCGGAACATCTCGATGCCGGTGACCGTGGTCTTGATCGACTGGTCCTTGATGCCGACGATCTCGACCTCGTCGTTGACGTTCAGGGTGCCGCGCTCGACACGGCCGGTCACGACGGTGCCGCGGCCGGTGATCGTGAAGACGTCCTCGATCGGCATGAGGAACGGCTTGTCGACGTCGCGCTCCGGGGTGGGGATGTGCTCGTCGACGGCGTCCATGAGCTCCTCGATGGACTTGACCCACTTCGGGTCACCCTCGAGGGCCTTGAGCGCGGAGACGCGCACGACGGGGGCGTCGTCACCGGGGAAGTCCTGGCTGGAGAGCAGGTCGCGGACCTCGACCTCGACGAGCTCGAGGATCTCCTCGTCGTCGACCATGTCGGACTTGTTCAGGGCGACGAGGACGTACGGCACACCCACCTGGCGGGCGAGCAGGACGTGCTCACGCGTCTGGGCCATCGGACCGTCGGTCGCGGCGACCACCAGGATCGCGCCGTCCATCTGGGCGGCACCGGTGATCATGTTCTTGATGTAGTCCGCGTGACCAGGGGCGTCGACGTGGGCGTAGTGCCGCTTCTCGGTCTGGTACTCGACGTGCGACACGTTGATCGTGATGCCGCGCTGACGCTCCTCGGGAGCGTTGTCGACCTGGTCGTAGGACTTGAACTCGTTCAGGTCCGGGTACTTGTCCGCCAGCACCTTCGAGATCGCGGCGGTCAGCGTCGTCTTTCCGTGGTCGACGTGACCGATCGTGCCGATGTTGACGTGCGGCTTGGTCCGCTCGAACTTGGCCTTCGCCACTTGTGTCCTCCTGGGACTCGGGTAGTTGTCTGCTCTCAACAGGTGCGGGTGCGCCTGCCGGGGAGCGAGCCCTACGGGTCGGTTGGTAAGGGTACTGCTGGTCGACCTGTGGGACTCACTCGCCCCGGGTCTTCTTGATGATCTCCTCGGCGACGTTCCGAGGAACCTCGGCGTAGCTGTCGAACTGCATCGAGTACACCGCACGTCCCTGGGTCTTGGACCGCAGGTCGCCGACGTAGCCGAACATCTCCGACAGCGGCACCAGGGCGCGAACGACCTTGATGCCCGTCGCGTCCGTCATGGACTGGATCATTCCACGACGGGAGTTGAGGTCGCCGATCACGTCGCCCATGTACTCCTCGGGCGTGCGCACCTCGACGTCCATGATCGGCTCGAGGAGGACGGGGTCCGCCTTGCGGACGCCCTCCTTGAGCACCATCGAGCCGGCGATCTTGAAGGCCATCTCCGAGGAGTCGACCTCGTGGTAGGCGCCGTCGAGCAGCCGGGCCTTGATGCCCACCAGCGGGTAGCCGGCGAGCACACCGTTCTGCATGGCGTCCTGGATGCCGGCGTCCACGCTGGGGATGTACTCCCGCGGGATCCGGCCACCGGTGACCTCGTTCTCGAACTCGTACAGCTCGCCCTCGGAGGTGTCGAGGGGCTCGAACGTGACGATGACCCTCGCGAACTGGCCGGAGCCACCGGTCTGCTTCTTGTGCGTGTACTCCACCTTCTCCGCCGTGCGGCGGATGGTCTCCCGGTAGGCGACCTGCGGCTTGCCGACGTTCGCCTCGACCTTGAACTCGCGGCGCATGCGGTCGACGAGCACGTCGAGGTGGAGCTCGCCCATCCCGCCGATGACCGTCTGGCCGGTCTCTTCGTCGAGGCGGACGGTGAAGGTCGGGTCCTCCTCCGCCAGCTTCTGGATCGCGGTGCCGAGCTTCTCCTGGTCACCCTTGGTCTTCGGCTCGACCGCGACGTGGATGACGGGCTCGGGGAAGCTCATGGACTCCAGCACGATCGGGGCGTCCTGGGCGCACAGGGTGTCGCCGGTGGTCGTGTCCTTCAGGCCGATGAAGGCGTAGATGTGGCCGGCGTGGGCCTCCTCCACCGGGTTCTCCTTGTTGGAGTGCATCTGGAAGAGCTTGCCGACACGCTCCCGCTTGCCCTTGGTGGAGTTGAGCACCTGGGCGCCCTGGGCGGCCTTGCCGGAGTAGACCCGGACGTAGGTGAGCTTGCCGAAGAACGGGTGGACGGCGACCTTGAAGGCCAGCGCAGCGAACGGCTCGTCCTCGCTCGGCCGGCGGACGAGCTCCTCGTCCTCCTTGCCCGGGACGTGGCCGACGACCGGCGGGACGTCCAGCGGCGAGGGGAGGTAGTCGATGACGGCGTCGAGGATCGGCTGGACACCCTTGTTCTTGAAGGCCGTGCCGCAGAAGACCGGGTAGGCCTCGCCCGCGACCGTCAGGGCGCGCACGCCCTTCTTGATCTCCTCGGGGGTCAGCTCCTCGCCGCCGAGGTACTTCTCCAGCAGCTCCTCGTCGGTCTCGGCGACCGCCTCGACGAGCTCGGCGTGGTACTGCTCGACCTTGTCGACGAGGTCGGCCGGGACCTCCTCGATCTCGTAGTCCTCGCCCTTGCTGACCTCGCCGCGCCAGGTGAGGGCGCGCTTGTAGACGACGTCGACGACGCCGACGAAGTCGGACTCGGCACCGATCGGCACCTGCATGACCAGCGGCTTGGCGTTGAGCCGGTCCTTGATGGTCTGCACGGTGTAGTAGAAGTCCGCGCCGAGCTTGTCCATCTTGTTGACGAAGCAGATGCGCGGGACGTTGTACTTGTCGGCCTGCCGCCACACGGTCTCGGACTGCGGCTCGACGCCCTCCTTGCCGTCGAAGACGGCGACGGCCCCGTCGAGGACGCGCAGCGAGCGCTCCACCTCGACGGTGAAGTCAACGTGGCCCGGGGTGTCGATGATGTTGATCTGGTTGTCGTGCCAGTAGCAGGTGGTGGCGGCGGAGGTGATGGTGATACCGCGCTCCTGCTCCTGCTCCATCCAGTCCATCGTGGACGCACCGTCGTGCGTCTCACCCATCTTGTAGTTGATGCCCGTGTAGAACAGGATCCGCTCGGTCGTCGTCGTCTTGCCGGCGTCGATGTGCGCCATGATGCCGATGTTGCGGACCTTGGTCAGGTCGGTCAGCACGTCAAGTGCCACAGGAGACTCTCTTCGGTCGATTCGTTGACAGGGCGGCGGGGCGAGCGACTACCAGCGGTAGTGCGCGAAGGCCCGGTTGGACTCGGCCATCTTGTGGACGTCCTCGCGACGCTTCACCGCGGCACCGAGGCCGTTGGAGGCGTCGAGGATCTCGTTCATCAGGCGCTCGGTCATCGTCTTCTCCCGACGCACCTGGGCGTAGTCGACGAGCCAGCGCAGCG
>Ga0209487_1004144_pt1 | contig 11222 bp, 15 predicted proteins | sample Poulit2012_FD_187524 | JGI IMG/M metagenome (GOLD analysis project Ga0209487, IMG submission 187524) | Agricultural soil microbial communities from Georgia to study Nitrogen management - Poultry litter 2012 (SPAdes) (version 2) | ecosystem: Environmental > Terrestrial > Soil > Agricultural land... | reverse complement strand
AAAGCTTCCTCGTATTCCTTCTTTGTTATCTCACCCTTTTTCATTCTTTCCTTTAATATTTCAGCTGAAGATGGTTGGGGATTTTTATTTGCTCTAAAATTAATAATGATCCAGAGGAGAACCAATATAACGAGTATTGATAATATCAAGCGAATAAGCATCTGCAACACCTCCCTCCTTATATTCACCTATTTTTTTATTTCTAAACTTCACATTATTCATTTAGAACCTTTTAATAAATTGTTGAAATGCTCTTTACATTATAAGAAATCATCGTTACTATAAGAATTAGATCATCATTTAAATAAGAGCGCTAGGGGAGCTATCAAAATAGCTGAGAAGAGTCATACTCAACCCTTTGTACCCGAACTAGATAATACTAGCGTGGGAAAGTGCAGTCAAAACGTTTATTTATCTAAATATTCGTATAAACAGGCTGCCATCCCAAACAGGAGGCAGTCTTTTTTTATAAATAGAAGGGAGTGATCTTAAAATGAAGCAAAACGTATGTCATCATACCCCTATTGTAGGTGCAAGCTTTACAGTTTCTGCAATGAGTAATCATTTTGTTGACATTATAATGAATGCATTAAATACAGTTGACTCCTCTAAAGTGTGGATGGAGACTGACGATGTAACAACAACAATCAGAGGGAAATCAATGCATATCTTTGATGTCACAAGAGCTATCTTTTTACATGCTGCGGCAACAGGAGAACATATCGCTTTTCAGGCCACTTATTCTGTTGGATGCCCAGGTGATTCTGAAGCCGATGTTTATTTAGCTGAAGATGACCATCCTGTAAATAAAAGTAAAGTAGAAGCCCTAAAACAAGATATTGCTGCGAAGTTTTCTTTATATCCATTAGGTGATGGTGATTATATGAAGACCATTTATGAACAAATTGAAGCCATGAAAGAAGAGATTACTGTATCTGCTGCCCATTACTCAACACGATTACGTGGTGACGCACAATTGATCTTTAAAAATTTAGAACGGGCATTTAATGAAACGGTCGATGCAGGTTCTAGTCACACTGTAATGACTGTATCAATCTCTGCTAATAGTCCGTCACATAAATAACCATAACCAATAGAACTGCCATCCATTTATTATTCCCTATAATGTGTAACGATAGTGTAAGGGAATATTTCAACGCTTATCCATTCATAGCCCTACTTAAAAGCAGTAAACAATAACAGACAAATCATTATATTTAGCGGAGGTGACGACTTTGCAAGAAAAGTGGAATTTCATTGATACAGGGTCTCACAGTGCAATCATTAATATGGCAATAGATGAAAAGCTATTAACATGGCATAGTGAAGGAAAAATACCACCAACCTTACGCTTTTATCGGTGGTCCAATCCAAGTTTATCAATTGGCCATTTTCAAAATGTAGGAAAGACAATTGATTTGAAGGGGATCAAGAAGCATAATTGTCAAATTGTTCGCCGCTTAACCGGTGGTAGTGCTGTTCTTCATGATGATGAGCTTACATACAGTCTTGTCGTCTCAGAAAAACATCCATCGATTCCAACATCAATTCGTGAGGCCTATTATGCGTTATCAAAAGGGATCGTTCAAGGATATAAAAATCTCGGCATTCAAGTAGAGTATGCTACACCTGAGAAAGAGGTTGGTTTAGATAAAACAGCCGTATGCTTCGAAAAATTAGCTTATTATGAAATGGTTGTGGATGGAAAGAAGATCTCAGGTAATGCACAAACCCGAAAAAAAGATGTGTTATTACAGCACGGGTCCATTCCCATGAGCATTAATGAGCATCTATTATTTGATTTATTTCAATTCCCTTCTGAAGATATACGGCATGAAAAACGTGCTGATTTCTTACATAAAGCGACTTCTATTAATCAATATACGAATAAGGTACACCGTTATGTATTATTAAAGGAGGCTTTTTATCAAGGGTTTGAAGCAGGATTAGAAGTTACTTTTGAACCATTTCAATTAACAAAAGAACACTGGGAGGAAGTGCTTCATTTGGCACATCATAAGTATGCAACAGAATCTTGGAACACCAATATACGATAGGGGGTTACTAATTTATGACCAAGAAAGAAGAATACATACGCAAGCCTGAATGGTTAAAAATAAAAATTAACACGAATAAATCTTATACCGGCCTTAAAAAGCTAATGCGTGATAAAAACTTAAATACCGTTTGTGAGGAAGCACGCTGTCCAAATATTCATGAATGTTGGAGTGAACGAAAAACAGCTACTTTTATGATTTTAGGGGATACGTGTACACGTGGATGTCGTTTTTGTGCGGTCAAAACTGGACTGCCTAATGAACTAGACTGGGATGAACCAGAACGTGTAGCTGATTCTGTTGCGATTATGGGGTTAAAACATACAGTCATTACGGCTGTTGCACGCGATGATTTAAAGGATGGTGGAGCAGCCGTATTCGCTGAAACCGTCCGAGCAATCCGCCGGAAGAACCCTGGATCAACGATTGAAATTTTACCTTCAGATATGAAAGGTGATTATGAAAGTCTTCATACATTAATGGATAGTGAGCCTGATATTTTCAATCATAATATAGAAACCGTTCGCCGCTTAACGAAACGTGTCAGAGCTCGTGCCATGTACGATAGGTCATTAGAACTGCTTAAACGTGTGAAAGAAATTGCACCACAAACACCGACTAAATCTAGTATCATGGTTGGGTTGGGTGAAACAAAAGAGGAAATCATCCAAGCCATGGATGATCTACGCGCACATAACGTTGATATTATGACGATAGGCCAATACTTACAACCAACTAAGCAGCATTTGACAGTTGAACGTTACTACCATCCTGATGAATTCGCTGAATTAAAAGAAATTGCTCTAAAAAAGGGCTTCAGTCACTGTGAATCTGGACCTCTTGTTCGTTCATCCTATCATGCAGATGAACAAGTAACGCAGGCAGCTGCACAACGGAGAATCAAGTATATGAAAGGCTATGAAACACAAGAGGATCAGGAGGTCGACTTTACATTTTAACAGAGGCTAATAGCTTTCTTTGCACATCGCCAATCTAATAAGTAATCAATTCAAAAAGGTCCTTCCTCATAAACACGAGTGGGACCTTTTCGTTCTTAGGATAGTCATACGATCAATATACCGTGCTTGAATCTGAGTAATCGATCTATCCTTTTGAATTGACTAATGATCAGTTCCTGTCGTTAAGTAATGATATAGTTGATGATCAATTGAGTGAGTGAGTTGGAGATTCATATGAACGACAGGAATGCTCTTATCTATGCTTGTCTCTCATTTTATCTTCGGTAACCGTCTGCTTATCCGGAATAGCCTCACCTAAATAATAAAATTCTTTCCCCTCATCATCATGCTTCTTAACAAAAACATGCAAATCAATTTCATTTTCTTCCGCGGCAATGATTGTTCGGACCTCCTTCATTTACTATCTCTAGTATAAGCTAGCTTTTCCTTATATTCCTTGACCTAGATTAAAATTTAACCACAATAAACCCTAAACTTGTTTATCTTTCTAAATTAGGGGAAAGATAATCATTAGAATATGACTTGAGGAGTGACCGTATAATGAAGCGTTATTTAAAATTAATTGGCATGCTTATCCTAGCGATTGCCATTGTTGGTTGTAACCAAACAGAGGATCAAGAGCAAAATCAGGATCAAGAACAAGAACAAGATCAGAACCAAGATCAAGAGCAAGACCAAAATCAAGATCAAGAAGGGACAACAGGTTCTGAGTCTGATGATGAAGCCGTTGAAGATGACTCATCAGATACAGCTGGATTAGATGAGATGACGAAACAAATGGAAAAACTCGATTATTCGGATTTTGAATTAGAAGTAAAATATGAAGATGACATCGAATACGAGGCTGAGCTAAAGCAAGGTAATAACAGTATTGATGCTGATTTGGAAGATGAAATGAATGATGTAGATATAAAGGGAGAAGAAGCTTTTGATAAGCTGTTTCCGTTGGTTGAACAACTAACAATTGAGCAAAACACTGAAAAAGAAGAGGCAATCAGTGAGATTTTAGATGTATTTGATTTGGACGATAATTATAAAGAGTTCGAATTGGAAATTACATTTAATGATGGAGTTAAGTTAGAATATGAGGATCGCGACTAATCATTACTGCTTTAAAAAGGTGGAATCAGCAGATTCCCCTTTTTTTATGGGTTTTTATGGATTAGCCAAGAACACTCGTGACTTCAGTCATGAGAGGTTCAATCTCTAATTTCCTTTAAATAGTTGTATATCGTAAAGCGTGATATATTCATCTTTTCAGAAATAATTGGAATGCTTTTATGGATGAGAAAGGCACCATTGTCATCTAAAAAGCCAATCATTCTTACCCGTTCATCCTTTTTCATTAATTGTACGGGCTTACCAATATAAGCGACGGCTTTATCATATAATTCTTCCAATGTTTGTTCAATCCTATTTTCTCTTTTAATCGCCACATCAAGACTATCCCCTACTTGGGTAAGATCATTTAATATCGATTGAGCATGAGATAAATTAGTATAATCATAATTAATTCCAAATGCATAATGGTAGTCTTCGCCTTCAATATGAAAGGTTGAACTTTTAATGAAGTGATTATTTTTTGTTACTCCTTTATGATTGACGAGGTCACTTCCCTTAAATAGAGCATCCACATCAATTGTACCTAGGACTTTGAATTCATCCCCAATATCCCTTTGTGTCACATGTTTATTTTTAATATATACAATGGACGATTCAAAGTTCTTGATATCGTGGATGACGACTTCACAGTTGTTACCAAACATGACCGAAATACCATCTGCAATCCTTTTTAAAAAATCCAATACGTCTTCTTCTTTCATATGTAATCCCCCCTACATATATGTACATGTTTTTTTACATATAATTAGTTTTTCCGACATGTTATTCTTTCGATTATAACACAAACTAAATAATGCTTCAGTCAAGTAAAGGGACAGTTTTTACTTAACCGAAGCATTTCCCGCCGATCCATGTAATATATTCGCTATTTTATACCTAGGATTCTTTAAGTGAACCGTCTAATGGTTCGAATCGTGCCGTAAAGAATCGCAATACCGGTGGTTCATATACCATTTTGAGCCCCTTTGTATTGGCTCGCTCTTTATATAAATCAATAATCGAGTCTGCGACAACATTCAGATGGGAATAGGTATACACCCTACGTGGGAGCGTCAAGCGAACTAACTCCAGTTTCGGATAATAATGATTACCGTGTTCATCTCTCCCACTCGAAACGATTCCTCTTTCCATACTTCTAACACCAGATTGGAGGTATAATTGTGCAGCTAATGTTTGTGCTGGGAACTCTTCTTGCGGAATATGTGCATAAAATTGTCTAGCATCTAAAAATACCGCGTGCCCCCCGATCGGTTTCACAATCGGTATTCCTGCTTCACTTAAACGATCACCCAAATACCTACACTGACTGATTCGATGATTTATATAATGATAATCAACCGATTCATAAATCCCCCTTGCCATCGCTTCCATATCACGACCAGCCATTCCCCCGTATGAAGGCATTCCCTCATAGACAACGACAAGCTGTGTTGCCTGCTGATACAAATCCTCATCATCCAGTGCTAGAAAACCGCCAATATTCACAAGACAGTCCTTCTTTCCTGACATCGTACAACCGTCACTATAACTCATCATTTCTCTTAAAATTTCAGCAATTGTCTTGTCAGCATAGCCCTCTTCTCTTTCTTTTATAAAGTATGCATTTTCGACACAGCGGGTAGCATCGAACATTACGTTGATACCATGATTATTTGCGACTTTTGAAACCGCTTTCAAATTAGATAGCGATACAGGTTGACCACCTGCTAGATTAACGGTAACAGCAACACATATATAAGGGATTTTATCAGCACCAACCTCATTGATGAGTTCTTTCAATTTATCAATATCAATATTTCCTTTGAAAGGATGATCATATGTTGAATCATGTGCTTCATCAATGATGACATCTTTAAAAGTGGCCCCATTCATTTCTTGGTGTGCTTTAGTTGTCGTAAAATACATATTACCAGGAATGTAGTCCCCTTTTTTTATCATCATCTGCGATAAAATGTTTTCCGCTCCCCTGCCCTGGTGTGTGGGTATAAGATAATTAAATCCGTATATATCTTTGACTGCCCTTTGAAGATTTCTAAAGTTTCTGGATCCCGCATAAGCCTCGTCTCCATGCATCATCCCCGCCCATTGGTCATCACTCATTGCTGTTGTTCCACTGTCTGTCAGCAGATCGATATAAACATCTTCTGAATCAATCAAAAAGGTATTGTACCCTGCCTCTTTAATGACCTCTCTCCGCTGCTGTTTTGTTGTCATGGCAATCGGTTCGACCATCTTAATTTTATAAGGCTCCGCTACATAATCCTTTTCCATGATTATCTCTCCTTAATAATTAGTATCTTTATCGTATCATGGGCCTACATGATATTCAACGGTTTGTTTAATGAATAAAAATAAAGTTTAGATCATTATTCAACCCATGCCTTTTCTACTAAAAAAACCAGCTATTAGTAGGTGAGAATCTATTATTTTTTACCTTTCATTCATTTGATCGAAGCATTCAGACCGGTGTTTCTTACCTACACCTTCTAGATATACTCTATTTTAATCAAGGTGATTAGCTCATTTTTCAGTAGAAATAGACTTGTAAACAAGCAATAAGGATAGGATTCCATATAGTAATCATGCATGACAAAATCATATAACAAGGAGAGATTATGAATGAGTTATTACTGTAATCAGGATCAATGTGTGTGTAGTGTCGTTAGAGAAATCGTTGATGCGCAAGATGAGGTTTCTAATGATGGTGATTGTTGTTCAACAGGGTGTGATCAATCAATAAGGGATTTATTATCACCAGCTCGCGGAAAAGATAATGATTATAATACAATTCCTTTCGCCCTTTATTGTAAGGGATCATGTGGTCCTTTTGTTGGTAGTGGAGTTTATCAAACACCAGGATCAGGCAATGCGAATGGATACTTTGGATGTGTGGAATCTCCCATTTTCCGAGCGAAGGAATTTCTTAATGATGGAAGTTGTTGTGTAAAACTTGAATTATTATTACCCGCAACAGCAGGTAGACCTGCGCCAACTCAACAAGGAGATTGTGCTAATTCAATCTGTTCCTTTTTCCCGGGCACGACTGTAACTGGATTTCAGGCTACAGGTATCTGTTTAACAGTTGATTTAAACAACTTTCACTCTATTTCCTGCTTAGATGCCATTCGACCTTTGCCAGCATCTGATTTTCGAGGGCAACATAATCACCACCATAAACCAGATCATAAACCGAATAGATAAATGAACAAATCAGGTTGTATTGTATGATACAGCCTGATTTCATTAAAAGGAATAAATCAATAACCTCCTGTGTTTATGGATGATTATGATATAATAAACATGAGGAGGTTGAATCATGAGAGATTTTAAAGAATTGATATCAATGGATATGATTGACACCTTTATAAAAGACAATGAACTCGCTATGCTTTATATTTCCAAACCAAATTGTAGTGTTTGCCATAGCTTATTACCGCAAATACAAAATCTGATGGACCACTATCCAAAAATAAAGCTTGCCCAAGTTAATGTAGAGAACGTACCAGAGATTGCGGGACACTATTCAATTTTTACCGTTCCTGTTTTATTAATTTTTCTGAATGGGAAAGAATATATACGTGAAGCCCGAATCGTTCACCTCCAACTACTGGACGAGAAGATTAAGAAACTGTATGACAATGTCACACAATAAGCCAAGCGCCTTTAAAAATAAGGCACTTGGTTCTTCTATTTATTCAAATTCAACTGTATCAAAATCAACATTGTCCTTACTCATTGGATTACTATTTATAATCGTTCCCTTATAAAGTACATCCCCTGTTTTTAAGCTTGCAATAATCACGGGTGATGGAATGGTCTGCTCTACAAACACAGGTGTCAGATATAATTTATCCTGATTAATATTTAAATTGACGTCAGACATCAGCATCGAATCTTCCAAGTCAATGACAAGATGATCGCCGAATTTATCCTTTTCAGCAAAGTATGGGGTTATTTCCAATTTCCCCCCATCTATATTGCTAAAGTAAACCACCGAATCGCTAATCATATATTGTCCTTCGTATATATTTATTTCATTGGGAAATTCAATCTTACTCGACTTCCCGGTCTCTAAGTCATAAATATAGACCTCCTCTTCAATAATCTTCTCATTAAATTGATCTCCTACCTCTTCTGTTTCGATCACTGTATTTGTCCAAACAACAAATTGATTATAGGTCATCTCACTTTCTTCACGTAAAATATCAATTTTATTATAACGACCACTTTCATCTGGATCGCTTACGTATACGGATTCATCGTCCATTAACTCCTGCTTATCCAGATTGAATGTATAAACATGAATCTCTTCCACATCAGCGTCTTCCGGATATACATAATTCCGTGTTATCACTTTTAGATTCCCTTGAATAATCTGTACCCCTTCCACATCAATAAAGGTATATTTTTCTTCATCAGGGACTGGTAATTCAAAAGATGTTTCCTTATTTGATTGTTTATCCAGTACGGATATGTTAAAAGTAAATTCATTTACATCTACATTTATAAAGTTATATAGAAGTTGATTCGATTCGACCTCCGCATAAGCGATTTGCTCGTCCGTTTCATAATATAAGATAGAATTACTTGTTTTACCTCTCATGAAATGACGGTAGTCCTGTTGTAATCGTTGAATCTTTTTAGGTTGATATGTTTGATTCAATCGCTCTACAAATCCCCCATCCCGAAGATAGCTTGAGGTACCATTCGACATCCTTAGCCCCACATGACCATTTGCATCATAAGATACACCAGCTAGTATTAATGGTTTAAGCATGGATTCATCTCCACTCTGTTTTTTCATGATGAATGGTGGCTCTTCATTTTTGGATAATGTTGATTGCACATAAAACGTTCCAATCGATAATGTAATGAGCATTATAACCGTTATTAATGTCCAATATTTTTGCATCTTGATCCCCCTCACACCGTTATTTTATCTTTTAGTAATTTTCTGCTGACTAAAAGCGAAACTATAATTATAAGTACCATTACAACGCATTCAATAAAAAGTATTTCTATGGGATAAAAGTACCTCTTGTCCAGTAACCCCTCTATTAAATCAGGTGCTTTAAATAAAATGACAGCTAAAATACTATAGCAAACTCCGATAATAGCCCCCTTTAATCGATAGCTTCTTTCAAAAAGGATCGCCGTAAATAAAATAAGCAGAGCCATGAATCCAATTGCATAATAGAGGAAAAACTCCATAAAGCTTGGGGGAATCAATATACTTAAATACCCATGACTATGAATAAATTCGATCAGATCCAGATCCATCCGTAGCCCCTTCGGCACCATTAGCTTCATGATTTTATTTTCAACGGTCAACAATATTAGTTGGAAGGATACAAGGCCTAATACCATGACCATGATCGCGCTCGCTTTAGCTAGTAGGATCGTTAATCGTGATGTGGGCAGCATAAGTAATCGATAAATAAAGGTGTTCTTTCCAAACCAATCCCGATACCAAATTAAGAACGCGTAAATAATCATCACGGTTATGCAGCACGCGATCGGCCCCATAAACCACGGATTCTCAGTAATTTGATACATCGACATTGCTTCGTATTCTTCAACAAACGTGGCCTGTGACATTACTCCTTCATGCATTTTCTTTTTTGCAACACTTACGTATTGATTCGAAGTTATAACGACACCAGCTATTTGGGTAACAAGCGTTACAACGAGCAATACAAGATATAGTTTTATAAAACGATTGAATTCAAAATAAACGAGCTTACCGTACGTATTCATGCATTATAAACCTCCCGCATTACATCAACTACTGACTTCCCTTCACGTTCACGTACTTCCTCTGCATCAAACTCTTTTAAAACGACACCTTCATTAATAAATACAACTTTATCAATTAAGTGTTCGATATCATTTATTTCATGGGTTGTCATAATAACCCCACGGTCCTCAATTAAATGGCTTGTAAATACATCAGCAATTTGCTCTCTACTAAAGATATCGATTCCTGAAAAAGGCTCATCCATCATTAAAAAATCCGCATCCATGGCCAACCCTAATATAAGGTTTACTTTTGCTGTATTTCCTTTAGATAAGCTTGAAATACGGTCATTTTCATTTAAATTAAAAAAGTCCAATATTTCCTTTGCCCGTTCATTGTTCCAATTTCGATAATAATCATTCATGAATTCCATTGCTTCCAATATTTTCATTTGTGGTAACATCGTAATCGCATCAGGGATATAAGCAACCTCTTCATAACGATGCTTATTCACCTTTTTCCCATTGACTAATATTTCGCCACTTTTTATCGGCGTAAGCGCCATAATCGCGTTTAAAATCGTTGTTTTACCTGAGCCATTCATACCGATGAGACATGTAATATCACCTTTATTTGCCGTAAAGGAAACCCCATCCAGTACTTTTTTGCGTCCGTATCTTTTTTGGATATTCTTAATCTCAATCATATTTACTCCCTCTCTTCATCTTTCTTTAGATAATTTACTTCGATCAGTTCAATTACTTCTTCTAGAGGAAGATTGATCGAATGACAGGAATCTATAAATTCATTTACCGACTCCTGAATCAGTTCCTCGCGCATTAAACGTAAGATCCGTTTATCTTCCGTTATTCGACTTGGCAAATTTCCTTCCGTATAGATTAGCTGTTGTTCCTCCATCACTTTATATGCACGCTGTGCTGTATTCGGGTTAATTTTTAATTTATTTGCTAATTCTCTCCGCGATGGAATCTCCTTTCCCGGCTTAAACTCACCGACGGCAATTTTTTCTTTAAAGTGTTGAACAACCTGTACATAGACTGGATCCCGATTATTAAAACTCACATTCAATTGAAACAACTCCAATCTTCTTCATGTCATAATATGATCTTCGTGTATTAATGCACTAATACACCAAACCTAAAGTCGGCCCTCCTAACAACCATTGACATCTAGAGTGTATTATAAGGTTAATACACTCTAGATGTCAAGTAGTTATTCCCTTAACGGACTTGCCTCATCAATTAGATGATATGGTAGAATGAGGGATTCTTGGGTTTATTCCGACATATACGGAAGTGATTGTTG
>Ga0209487_1004143_pt1 | contig 11223 bp, 9 predicted proteins | sample Poulit2012_FD_187524 | JGI IMG/M metagenome (GOLD analysis project Ga0209487, IMG submission 187524) | Agricultural soil microbial communities from Georgia to study Nitrogen management - Poultry litter 2012 (SPAdes) (version 2) | ecosystem: Environmental > Terrestrial > Soil > Agricultural land... | reverse complement strand
CTTGTTTAAACGACCGTTCATAGACTTGCGTCGACCGACCGTAGGGATCCTCAACCTCGTATAACCGTTCTGCACCCAAACGAGGGACAACCCCGCGCATCCGCATCACAATCTGTGCTGCACCGACTGCAGGATTGTCGTTGCCGTTACGCATCCCGGCAAGCTGAGCATCTTGAATGTGGCCAACGATGTGGGCAAATTCAAGAAGCGTGAATGCCCGCCGCACAGCGGTTGGCTGCAGTTGAGCAGCGGCTCGTCGGTGGTTGAGCTCCATTCCAAGAATTAGATCGGCCTGAGAAACCGCTGCTTTCGTCAGCGCCGTTGCCCTATGGTCGGCCGCAGTCATATACCCCATTCGCACTGCGACCATTTGGGCTTGTTCTGGCATTGTGTCGCCAACCAGAGCGAATGTTCCCACGCTGGTGCTAGTAAAACGTGCCGGGTCAAGTCCAGTATTGAATAGCCCGGCTGCCAACGGTGACCTACACAGATTGCCAGTACACACGGTCAGAATATGAAACGTCATGGAATTCTCTGCTTTGCTGGCGTATCCGTGTCGGTGTATCTGTATGCGGTGATACCGGACATGTCAGAACTTTTAACGGAAAGCTTGTTACCAATCAGCCCAAGAACGTCGCCTTCAATGTGGTGCATGGCTTCCATGGCCTGCTGAAGATCGTGTCGTTTGGTTTGCCCTATGGCGGTCACCAGCAGTGTGCCGGAGGTATAACCCGATAGCACTATCGCATCGGTTACCGGTAAAATTGGTGGGGCGTCAATGAGCACATAGTCAACTTGTTGTTCCAAATCTTCAAGTAGTGTTTTCATGGCATGCGAGCCAAGCAGCTCACTGGGATTTGGCGGGACACGACCTGCTGGTAATACCAAAAGATCATCGGTGCCCCAAGGTTGGACCACATCTTCCAGCTCAGCTGCACCAATGAGCACATCACTCATGCCCACGGCACCTTCAATACCCATCAGTTGGGCTAAACGCGGCTTACGTAAATCAGCTTCCACCAGAGCAACTCGGGCACCAGACTGTGCCAAGACCACGGCCAGATTTCCCACCACATGGGTCTTGCCCTCACCCGGGGTAGCACTGGAGACCATAAAGACTCGGGTACTATCACCGGCACCTAAAAATTGGAGGTTGGTGCGCAAAATGCGGAACGCCTCAGCACGCGGACTACCTGGATCATCATGTACCACCAATGGGCGATGAGAAATGTGATCGTCATTCGCAATACGCCCGACTACTGGTACATCGGTGAGTTGTTCTAAGCCGTCAATGGTATGGATACGTGTATCAGTGATGCCACGCAGCACCGCAATACCGATACCGATGAGCCCACCCAATACAATGCCAGCCAGGCCGTTGAGCCAGAGCTTCGGACTGGTGGGGTCGGAAGGAACTTGGCCTGGATCGATTATTCGAACTTGTATCGGACTATCCCCACCGGCGTCGGAAATTTCAATTTCGTTTTCTACTACATCAATGAAGACATCCCCGGTGGTATTGGCAATAGCTGCAGCCACTTGCGGGTCAGCGTCCTGTGCCGTAATTTCGATGAGCACTGAATCGGGTGGCGAGCTCACTGTCAATCGATCTTTGAGTTGTTTGATGGAAAAATCGTTGTTGAGTTCTTGAGCAACTTTATCCAATACGACCGCGGTAGTGGCTACGTCAATATAGCTAGTAACGGCAGTTTGGGCGAAACTTGCCCCTTGCAGTAGGTCGTCATTTGCCCCTGATGTACCAGCACGAACAGAAACGTACAGGCTCGCAGTTGATTCGTATTTAGCAGTAAGTAGCGCCGAGAGGCCTAGGGCCAGCAGCAACCCAACCAGCATGGATGTGAGAACGACTAGCCAGTTTTTTACTAAGATCTGAAAGTATTGACTCGGCTCCACAGATGTGTCCTTTCGCTGAAGATCCAATAGCTGGGGGTGTTTTGCTTGTATTTGTTGAAACATCAGCAACCTCGACTCATAGCAAATTTGGCCATTGCGCCAGTTTCATAGACGAATTGTCGAGCCCATTGCAGTACCGATAACGACAGCACTTCATCGTCAACCACAGAAATCTGACCGTCAAAACACCGCTGGAAATACCAGGAGCTCCGGGTGGCATGTGGGCGCATCGTGACAATAGCTACTGAATCCCACTGCTTTGCGCCAGCCAGTTGGGCCCACTGACGGGCCTCTCCCCGAGTGGTTTCCGGCTGCGGTGAGATACAATGCACCTCAAAATCTTGCTCTGCAGAACAGAAGGCATGCAGCCGGTTTGTTGGCGTCACTGTCACCACAAGATGGTCACTAGCTCCCGTTTCGATCATGGCAATCCCTTTGGCGAGGCGTTCCGGAGTGGCTTCGCCTAGTACATACACCGCGTCAACATTTTGTATCGAGTTCGCAGAGCTGATGGCGGTTGGGAAAACCAGCCAGCGCACCATCAATAGAAGCCATCCGATAAGCACAGCGATAATCACCCACACGATGAGACGACCGCTGCGCCGTCTTGGCTGCCTTGAGGTGCGATCAGTGATGTTCATAAGTGCAACTCTGGCGTGTGAGGCTGGTTGGGTATTGGGTGTTGTGCAAGGCTTTCGAAGCCAACGACGTCTTCATGTTTGACTGCGGTATATCCGTGCCGGTACTGGCACCATGGTGTCGGGTTGGTGTGGCCGCTTAGCGAGGCAATATAGTAACCGGGGATATCAGCGCCGGCGAGATGGTTGAAAGGATATCCCCCGCCGAACCGTGGGTTAATGTCCAAAACATAGTTTTCACCGCTCGCGGTGCGCATTATGTCTACATCGATGAGGCCCTGGGGGCCTAGTGCCGCTGCCAATGTTTCGGCAAGGTCGAAGAACTCGGTAGGATCAATGGTTTGGCACACACTAGTTTCACCACCGCGCATCGCCAGTTTACGCCGTGCCAGCACCCCGGCCACTACTCCACCCTCAAGCGGACATACAATGTCTACCCCATATTCATGCCCTTCGATAGCCGGTTGAACTACCAGGGTACTCGGGTCGTGGGCAGTTTGTAATAACCAATATTTGAACTCATGGCGGCTCAACCGTTGCAGACCAGAAGAGCCACTGCCCCAGCGGTCTTTAACGATCACATCAGAGCCTTGGGACAAAACCTGCTGCACCCCGATTGTGTCCGATACCAGTGCGGTCATCGGCGTTTTGAGTCCCACACCGGTTAGCATCTGCCAGGTGGTATATTTATCGGCACAACCTCGATGCTTTACCGCGGTTAGAGTAGGCACGATAATGCCCATCGCTCGGATTTCATCTGCTAAACCGGTGGCCAAGGCGGTTAGTTCATAGTCATTGAGTGAAAAAAATAGGCGCGGTTGCAGCTCGGCCAGTGCAGTCAATAATCGTTGACGGTACTGCTGGGTTTCATACCGTGGCATGCGAACGAAACGATCGGCAACGGCCACTGACGGTGCGTTGGGATCATTTTCCATCACTATAACTTCGCCCTCGATACCGGCCGCGCGCAATGCCTGTTGAAACCAGCGCACTAAATATACGCGACGTCCTGCCGAACCAATCACAATACGCATATCAGTCATCTCCTTGTAGATGTAGCACATAATGTTCGTGATCATCTGGTTGTGCGGCAGCTTCTGGTGCCAGGGAAAATCCCAACTCTTTACATAGACTGGCGGCAACCGTATGGGTTTTAGGTACCTTGACGTAGAGCCGTCGGCTGTCATAACTGCGAGCCCGATAAATCAGCCGGTTCATTACCAACCGTGAATAATCGCTATCGTGTAAGGCCGGGTCGCCATACATATATAAGCTAAGTTCCGTGGTGCCAACGCCATAAAGCCCTGCAACAGCGACGATATGATGTGCGCCGTTGCAGTACACCCAATCGCGGCGCCGCTCACGGGTCGCCACAGCTTTTTCGCCGGAAGTTTGTGCATCAAAAGATGGTCCCGAGCCAATGGAGTTGCCATTTCGGTCCTCGGGGTTTCTAATCCAGGTCAGCTCTACGGGCATGATCCGGTCGTTTAACGATTTTTCGATTAGCCCGTCATCAGGTGGGTTGCCAACAAACATCTCCACTGTGGTTAGTCCGTCAGCGGCAACATCGCCACGGCTAAATACCTTGGCTACGGTTTTGCATAGAATTTTGAGATCCAATATGAAGCTTCGGGCTTCGACATAGTTCACATCAAGTTCTAAACGCTGCTGCCAGTCGAGGCTGTTTCTGCCACTGATCTGGGCTAAACCAGTTATGCCAGGAAGTACTTCATGACGTCGGGCTTGTCGGGCCGAATAGTGTTGCAAATATTCGGTCTTCAACGGACGTGGTCCGACAAGGCTCATCTGTCCACCCAGCACATTTAACAACGACGGCAATTCATCAAGACTTGTCGCCCGTAAAGTGGAACCAAACGAGGTCATCCGCTGATCATCAGTGAATCTGCCGGTGGCCGGGTCTTCATCCAGCATGCTACGAAATTTATAGAGCGTAAAAATTTTGCCGTCTCGGCCGGGACGGTCTTGTCGAAAAAGCACCGGCGAACCTAGTTTGAGCCAAACAGTTAATGCCACCACCACAAAAACCGGTGAGAGCACGACCAGACCCAGCGCTGAGCCCACAATGTCTATACTGCGCTTGACGAGGTCATACGGTTTGCGAGGCCGGCTCATGAGACACTCCGAATGCGCATCCTGCTGTGAACAACAGTGTCTAGAGCTGTAACAACGGAATCGAATTGGCGTTGTGTCATAGCTGAGCCACTGGGCAGAGTGAGTCCGCGTTCAAAAAGCTGTTGTGCTGTACCGGTAATCTTGCCTGGGTAGTGCACAAATGCCGGTTGCAGGTGCATCGGTTTCCAAAGCGGTCGGGTTTCAATATTGGCCTGTTCTAAGACTCGCTGTAGTTGTTGCGGTGTTACAGGTGCCGTTATTGGGTCAATAATGATTGAGGTCAACCAGCAATTATCTGCTGAATCATCGCCGCCAAAGATTTCAATTCCCGGGACATCCGCGAAATAACTGCGGTATTGCTCGCGCCATGCTCGCCGTCGCTGGAGCATAGCTGTCAATCGGTTTAGTTGAGCCAGACCTAACGCGGCAAGCAGATTACTGATCCGGTAGTTGTAGCCCACCTCTACGTGTTCGTAGTGAGTCACGGGCTGTCGAGCTTGGGTAGCCAAGTACCGTGCCTTATCGGCAAAGGCGACATCGTCAGTAAATAACATGCCGCCGCCAGAGGTCGTCATGATTTTATTGCCGTTAAACGAAGTGATAGCCGCCTGACCAAAGCTACCGGCGGGTTGCCCGTGGTGTTGGGCGCCAAGCGACTCGGCGGCATCGGCGAGGACTGGTACGCCATAGCGTTGAGCTATCGGCAGGATTGCACTGTAGTCGGCGGCCTTACCGAAAAGATCTACCGGTATAATTGCGGCAACCTGCTGATTTTCTGCGCTCAGTTGCTGCAGCGATTTTTCCAGTAAAACGGGGTCCATATTCCCGGTGGTTATATCGCTATCTACAAAATACGGGGTCGCTCCGGTATAGACAATGGCATTGGTGGTGGCGGCAAAAGTCATCGTTGAGGTGATCACCGTATGGCCCGGCCGTACACCTAAGCCCAACAGGCCAAGGTGCAGCGCTGCGGTGCCAGAGCTTAATGCCACAGCGTATTGGACACCAACGCGTTGGGCCATGGCGTGTTCGAATGCATCAATGTGTGGTCCGGCAGGCGCGATCCAACCACTGCGCATAGCATCCGATACTGCTTGGTGTTCATACTCGGTCACATCAGGAGGCGAAAGGAAAAGGCGTTCACTCATACGTTTGTTGCTCCCTTTGCTTCCATAATCGCCGACATCCAAATATCGACATCGATCAGCTCAGGGGCAAGTGGTTCGACAGTGACGTGGGCAATTTTTTCGTGAAACGGCCGTTCAAGCAATTCGTTGTGATCCACCAGCTCTTCGTGCAGCTTTTCTCCTTCACGTAGCCCGGTGTAAATAATTTCAACATCTTTGCCCGAAGCCGCAATGATTCGCTTGGCAATGTCCAAAATTCTGACCGGCTCACCCATATCTAGGATCATGACTTCACCGGGTCGACCAATACCGCCGGCCTGCACCACCAACTGGCAGGCCTCCGGGATCGTCATAAAATAGCGGGTTACATCAGGGTGAGTCACCGTCAGCGGCCCACCCTTTTCAACAAGTGCCATGAAGGTGGGTAGCATCGATCCTCGGCTGCCAATCACATTGCCAAATCTGACTGACAAGTATGGTCGGCCTGTTTCATGGGCTGCCCATGCAGTAATTTTTTCGGCTGTCCGTTTCGAGTGCCCCAACACGCTCGTTGGATTGGCTGCCTTATCCGTCGATATGTTAATAAAGGTCTCGACGTCATGGGCCATAGCTGCCGCCACGACATTGCTGGTGCCCATCACGTTGGTTTTCCACGCTTCAGCTGGAAATTGCTCTAGCACCGGTAGATGTTTCAGCGCCGCAGCATGGAAAACGACCTGGGGACGGCGGGATGCAAAGAGCTCAAATAATGTTTGTTTGTCCCGAACGCAACCTAAAACAATCTCGTCACTGTCAAGTAATCCGTGACCACTGATATCGAGCTGAGCTGATTGCAGACCTGTCTCGTCGTGGTCCAGCATGATAAGTTCCGCAGGTGAAAATTCCGAGATCTGGCGACTCAGTTCAGCACCAATCGAACCACCAGCTCCCGTAACCAATACGCGTTTACCGGTAAGAAAGCCCGCTATTGTATCAATGTCGGTATCGATGCTCTTACGCCCCATCAAATCTTCGATGGACACTTTACGTAGGTCATTGACCTCAATTGGGCCTTCCATCAAACGCTGAATGGTTGGAAGTCGCAGCACCCGCAAACCAAGACGCTCACCACAATCGGTGAGTTTATGAAGAAGTTCTGGCGATGGTTCAGCTACTGCTATGATCAGAACTTTGGCCCCGGTGACTTTTGCCAGATCACTGATTTGGGTGCTGTCACCTAGCACGGCGATGCCATGCAAAATCAATTTCCTTTTAGTTGGATCGTCATCGATCAGCCCTACAACACGAATAGGTGACTTTGGGTCATGCATTACCGTTCGTATCGCAATCTCGCCGGCTGGGCCAGCACCAACTACCAATGCCGGGGTAGCTTCGTGTTGCGGATGTCGGGCACGTTCAACAACGATCCGATAGACATAGCGTGTGCCCAGCATCAATAAGGCAGCGATCGGAGCGCCGATAACGATCAAACTTCTTGGAATACCGGTTTGAATATTTGCTGTCAGTAGCAGTACAGAGGTCCCAACGGTTATAAGTACCGCGGTGACCATGACGGTTCGTGTTTCTTGAAACGAACCGTAGTCGTATTTGCCCCTATATAGACCCAGGGCATAGCCCAAACAAATAAAAGCGATTGCGGTGAATACAGCAAGCATTAAAGTCGGCCACCAAGACGGTGCGGTTATCTCGAACTCAAATCGCAGCAATGAAGCTAAAAGCAGGCTCAGCACCCAGCATGCAGCATCCGAAGCAGCTCGATATAACGATTCGATGCGCGCGTGACGCATAGTTGTCGATTGTGTTGGATGTTCTACTATGGTGTTCAAATCAACAACCTACCCTCAGCGGTTTTACGCACACCGGTAGTAAATGATTGCCTAAAATACCTAGGCCACCGGTGGATCCCAATAGATGATGTATTTATCGCAGTACCGGGTTATGTCTCCTTACATACAGCTCTGGTAGGAGCTCCCATAGGTTTGCCAAACGGTTCCAAAGCCGCAGTAGTTGCCCTCAAAAACTCAGTCGAGTGCCGATGTGGTTTCGTAGTTCCCATTCTCTCGAATGTAAATAAGCGCAAACACTACACCTCCATGAACACACAAAGGTTAGGACAAATGACAACATGAAAGATTACCTATAAAACTTCAAGATATGCTGAAACACTTAAATCTTGTAGTTATACCGTGTACAAAATTCATCGTACCCAATTCGGACATGAAACACATCACTTTTAAGGGTGATCTCAAGGGTGATCTTGGCTCAGGCGCGCACGATTCAAGTGGTATATTTGCCATCCAACTCGGAGCCAAAGCCCCCGCCAGACCTTGACTACAATGCGCTATTGCACGCAGATTTCTTGGCTGACAAACCCACCAGTGCGAATGACGGTTTCGTCTAGTATCTGCACCAAGTACAGTTGCAAGTCCTAGTCTTAATCCATATTCGAGGAAGAAAGGACTAGTGACATGACCGAGAACGATGCAGAATTCTATAGTGGTTCTGAAGAACCGGATCTAGAAGAACCAGAAGACGGCCGAGAAAGCTATCCACCTGTTGAAGGCTCCTCTGATGAGCCAGAGACCCTCGATGCGCAAGATCCTTTACGTGGCACCGAAGGTGTGCTGTCTGATACAGAGGGTCCCACTACGCTCACTGGTCAGGAGACAGAACCACTGCTTGATGATGATTGGGCTATTGCCGAAGAAAATGTAGTGGATGAAACCGAGCTTGAAGAAGAGCTCGACGAAGATCTTGAATAGGTGAGATGTTTAGACTCGATCACGAAAAGGGCGGAGCGTGAAACTATTTCACGCTCCGCCCTTATTTTTCGTTGTTTTATAGGTACGGCTCTGATGCTGTATCTAGTGCTGCCATATGTTCGTCAGACAGCTGTAGCTTAGGAGCCGCAACCAAAGCCTCTAGTTGGTCAACAACTCTTGCCGATGCGATAGGTGCGGTCACGCCTTTAGCCAGCAGCCAGGCCAATGCTACAGATGCCGGTGCAGCATCAAGGTCACTGGCGACTGTCACGAGACCTTCCACGAGGTTTAGTCCATCTTCGTTGGCATAAGCAGAAAGTTGTCCGGCACGGTCTACACCTTCGAAGTCTTCTAGGTTACGGTATTTGCCGGTCAGTAGTCCTGCTGCCAGTGAGAAGTACGGGAAGACTGCTAAGTCATTTTGTTCGGCAACAACCCCGTAGCCATCGGCGCCTTCAACATCTTTGCGGTGGGCTAGTGAGTAGTTTGGTTGGATCGCTGATGGAACGGTGAGGCCTTCTTCTTTTGCGGCTGCGATCCAGGCTTGCTGCCGCTGTGGGCTAAGATTTGATAAACCGATGTGGCGGATTTTGCCGTCTTGTACTAGCTGGTCAAAGGCCCGAGCCAGCTGTTGTGCTGATTGTGTTTCGTCATCGTAGTGTGCGTAGTAGAGGTCGATGCGGTCGGTTTGTAGGCGGCGTAATGAGGCGTCGACTGCTTCTCGCACGTTTTCTTCTGATAAACCGGGCTGTTGATCCCAACCGCCAACTTTTGTTGCAAGAAAAAACTCGTCGCGATTGCGACGAGCGTGGAAGTAGTTACCCAGCACGGTTTCGGATTCGCCACCATTATTACCAGGTGCCCATGCGGAGTAGCCATCTGCCGTGTCGACGTGGGCTCCCCCGGCGTCAAGGAATGCATCGAGTACAGCGAAGGATTGGTCTTCGTTTGAGGTCCAGCCGAATGTGTTGCCACCGAGGGCCAGCTGGAGGTCCGGGTTGATGAGTTGTTTATCAGCCATTGGGTGTCCTTTCATCGAACGTGTTTTCCCCCAGGCTACTTGGTGGAGGTAGTGGCGTATATGACGATCTTCACCGGTTCTCAAAACGGTGTGCTGAACCTAGGCTGAATAGTATTCGCATAGTAAAGGAGCGCAGCAGAATGTATTTCAAGAGGCAACTGCCCCATCCGAGCGAACTTCGTGAGCTGATGCAATTCAAGAAGCCTGAGCTCAATCCTGTCAAGCGCCGGTTGCAGAAGGCTTTGACCATTGATGATTTGCGGGCCATTGCTAAGCGACGCACACCGAAGGCGCCGTTTGATTACACTGAGGGCGCTGCTGAGGCTGAAATTTCTATTGCTCGGGCTCGTCAGGCTTTTGAAGATATTGAATTTCATCCAGATATTCTGCGTGGCACTTCCGAGATTGATACCTCAGTCGAGGTTTTAGGTGGCCCGAGTGCTCTGCCTTTTGGTATTGCGCCCACCGGGTTTTCTCGCATGATGCAGACCGAAGGTGAGATCGCTGGTGCCAGTGCTGCTGGCGAGGCGGGTATTCCATTTAGTTTGTCCACCCTGGGGACAGTGTCGATTGAAGAAGTGAAGTCAGTAAACCCGCAGGGTCGTAACTGGTTCCAGCTGTATGTGATGGAAGACCGGGATAAGTCTTATGATCTGGTGAAGCGTGCTGACGCAGCCGGTTTCGATACGTTGTTCTTCACCGTGGATACCCCGATCGCAGGGAACCGAATGCGGGATACCCGCAATGGTTTTTCGATTCCACCCCAGTTAACCGCTAAGACGATTGTGAATGCTATCCCGCGGCCACAGTGGTGGATCAATTTCTTGACGACCCGCAAGCTAGAATTCGCTTCATTATCGGATACTGGCGGTACTGTTTCCGATTTGATTAGTCAGGTATTTGATCCCACAATTGCTCGACATGACTTGAGCACTATTCGTGAAATGTGGCCGGGCAATATTGTGGTCAAAGGTATCCAGACTTTATCCGATGCCAAGAATATGGTTGATGCCGGCGTTGATGGCATCGTGCTGTCTAATCACGGCGGACGTCAATTGGATAGGGCCCCTGTACCATTCCATCTGCTGCCTGAAGTAGTGCGTGAGGTCGGCGATGACACCACAATCATGATGGACACTGGCGTAATGAATGGTGCAGACGTAGTTGCTGCCCACGCGTTAGGCGCCGATTTCGTGTTGGTCGGCCGCGCGTGGCTCTATGGCTTGATGGCTGGCGCCCGTGCCGGTGTAGACAGGATGATCGAGATTCTAGATTCCGATATTCGTCGCACGATGGGACTGCTTGGCACCAGCACCGTTGATGAACTTGGACCCCAGCATGTCACGCAGATGACTCGCCTGATGCCTCGAGAGATCACGGCTAGAACCAGTCGCTAATATTCACGCTCCGGTGTTGGTAGCTCTTATCTACCAGCCCGGAGCTTTGCTCTAGCTGCCGTTAGCTTCTCAGCTGCAGCTGCTTCAACGTAGACAAACATCAGCAGTGCACCAAGTACCGCAAGGGCTCCCAATACGGCGCCTGCAATAACGTCATGCGGGAAGTGGTGGCCGGCAAGCACGCGTGCGACAGCTTCAAGGATCGCTAGTGGGAAGGTCAGATAAGCCAAC
>Ga0209487_1004142_pt1 | contig 11223 bp, 10 predicted proteins | sample Poulit2012_FD_187524 | JGI IMG/M metagenome (GOLD analysis project Ga0209487, IMG submission 187524) | Agricultural soil microbial communities from Georgia to study Nitrogen management - Poultry litter 2012 (SPAdes) (version 2) | ecosystem: Environmental > Terrestrial > Soil > Agricultural land... | reverse complement strand
CTCCGGGGTGGCGCCGTCCCCGCTGGACTTCCCGGTGGACTCCGGCATGCCGCTGACCGAGACGGTCATGCCGCCCACCGGGTGACCCGCGCCACCTGGGCCGGGTCTGCGGGCGCGGGTCGCAGCTCCCGCGGTGCGGGCCCACCGGAGCCACCCGGTCAGAGCGGGCGGCCCGCCTTCATCTCGGCCACCAGGGACGCGACGACGGCGTCGAGGTCGCCGTCGTGGCGCCGGGCCACCCGCCGCTGGCGCTGGTAGGAGGCGCCCTTGCGGATGATCGTGCGCACGCCGTCGAGCTCCTCCAGGCAGCCCAGCCGCGCGGCCACCGGCTCCAGGGTCCGCAGCAGGTCCTCCAGGGAGTCGGTGACGAGCTGCTCGTCACCGGCCGAGTTGAGGATGACGATGGCGTCCATCCCGTACCGCGCCGAGCGCCACTTGTTCTCGTGGAGGAACCACGGCTGCATCCGGGGCAGCTCGTGCCCCTCGTCGAGCATGGTGGAGAAGTGCTCGACGAGGCAGTGGGTCAGCGCGGCGAGGGCGAGCACCTCGGTGAGGTTGGAGGCGCCGTCGAAGACCCGCATCTCCAGCGTGCCGAGACGCGGCGCGGGTCGGATGTCCCAGCGGATCTCGTTGAAGTGGTCGATGACGCCGGTGTGGGTCATGTCCCGCACATAGCCCTCGAGCTGCTCCCACTCGTCGAAGACCTGGGGGAGCCCGGCGGTGGGCAGCTGCTGGAAGAGCAGCGCCCGGTTGGAGGCGTAGCCGGTGTCCCGCCCCGCCCAGAACGGGGAGGAGGCGGACAGCGACTGCAGGTGGGGGAAGTAGGAGAGCATCGCGCGCAGGATCGGCAGCACCTTGCGCCGGTCCTCGATCCCGACGTGGACGTGCACGCCGTAGATGACCATCTGGCGCCCCCACCACTGCGTGCGCTCGATGAGGGTGGCGTAGCGCTGCTTGTTCGTCACCCGCTGGTAGTCGTACCGCGCGAAGGGGTGGGTCCCCGCGCACATGAGCTCCACCCGCAACGGGTCGATGACCTCCCGCAGCTCATCGAGGGTGCGCTCCAGGTCCGCCCCGGCCTCGCGGACCGTCGTGGCCACCCCGGAGACCACCTCGATGGTGTTGAGCAGCAGCTCGGCGTGGACGTGAGGGTGGGACTGCGCCCCCGGCGGACGGACGGCCTCGAGCACCGTCGGGGCGACCTGGCGTAGGTCACCGGAGTCGGCGTCGACGAGCGCGAGCTCCCACTCGATGCCGATCGTCGACCGCGCCGAGGGCGCGAAGGCGATCTCCATGGCACCCATGATGCCGCCCGCACGGCGGCCTGACGACGCTCAGACCGGCTCGACGACGATGACGCGCTGCCGTCCCGCGACCCGGGTGAGGACGATCGTCGCACTCTGCGGCCCGGTGAGAGACAGCTGGCGGCGCAGCTGGCCCGGCTCCACCGCGGTGCCCCGCTTCTTGATCGTCAGCGTGCCGACCTGCCGGTCCCGCAGGTAGGTGCGCAGCGGCTTGAGCGAGAACGGGAAGGAGTCGACCACCCGGTAGGCGGTGAGGAACGGGCTGCGCACGAGCCGCGGGCCGGTGAGGTAGGCGATCGACTCGGCGACCAGGCCGGCGTCCACCTGCTCCCCGGCCTGGGCGACAAGACCCGCCCGGATGACCGCGCCGTCCGGCTCGTAGAGGTAGTGGTCCAGCGGCCGGACCTCCCCGCGGCGCACGGACGCGTCGGCCGCCGTCACCTCCGGGTCGTGCAGCCGGTGCGGCTCGTCGTCGGCGGTGAGGACGAGGGCGCTGCGGCCCGGCCCCTCCGGCGCGAGGTCGCCGAACCACAGGCCGGCCTCCACGACGTCCCCGCCCACACTCACCCACTGGGCGTGCGCGTCGGCCGGGAGCAGGGAGTGCGGGATCCCCGGGGCGACCTTGAGCCCGAGCTCGGGCACCTGCTCCCGCAGTGCGAGCACCTCGTCCAGGGTGGGGGAGTAGGCCCGCGGGTCGAAGACCCGGCGCCCGCCCCGGGTACGCCGCGCCGGGTCGGCGAAGACGGCGTCCACCCCCGCGGAACGCAGGTCCAGCGCGAGGGCGTCGCCGTGCCGGACGGTGACCTCGGGGAAATGGCGCAGGTTGACGGTGGCGACCGCCGCCGTGAGCTCGTCCCGCTCGACGGCGAGCACGTGCAGGCCGAGCGCACCGAGGGCCATCGCGTCCCCGCCGATGCCGCAGCCGAGGTCGGCCACGAGGGTGGCGCCCGCCCGGGCGTAGCGCGCCGCGTGATGGGCCCCGACGGCGAGCCGGGTCGCCTGCTCCAGGCCCGCAGGGGTGAAGAGCATCCCGTCGGCGAACTCGCCGAACTTGCCCCGGGCCCGGGCACGGAGCCGCGACTGCGTCATCGCGGCGGCGACGAGGTCGGGGTCGACCCCGCGCTCGCGCAACCCCGTGGCGAGCCGCAGGGCGGTGTCCTCGTCGTAGGGCGGGAGCTGGCCGAGCAGGGCCCAGCCCTCGGGGGAGAGCAGCTTGCTCAGTGCGCCGGCGTCCACCCGTCGATAGTAGGCGCCGGAGGCGGTGGCGCGGGTACCGCCACCCGTTGGCACTCGCCTTGACCGAGTGCTAATCGCGGGCATAGATTGATGCTGCTGCGGCCGACCGGCCGCACGTGCACCCGATCCGGGGCCGGCTCCCGCGACGGCGGTCTCGTCGGTGACGGTGCGACCTGACCTTGTTCCGTAACTACCTCATGCGAAGGGGAGGTCCGCAGTGTCGGTCTCCATCAAGCCCCTCGAGGACCGCGTCGTCGTGCAGACCCTCGAGGCCGAGCAGACCACGGCGTCTGGTCTCGTCATTCCGGACACCGCCCAGGAGAAGCCCCAGGAGGGCTCCGTTGTCGCCGTCGGCCCCGGCCGCGTCGACGACAACGGCAACCGCGTCCCGCTGGACGTCAAGGTGGGCGACGTCGTCATCTACAGCAAGTACGGCGGCACCGAGGTGAAGTACGGCGGCGAGGAGTACCTCATCCTCTCCTCGCGCGACATCCTCGCCGTCGTCGAGAAGTGACGACGTAGGCAGACAGCCGACGGGCCCCGGTCGTGACGACCGGGGCCCGTCGCTTCTCCGCTGCGCCGTGGAGACGACGCGCGATCAGCTCGCGCGACGTAGTGCGGTGGTGCTGAGGATGAGCTGGCGCTCGTCCTCGGACAGGCCGCCCCACACGCCGTAGGGCTCGCGCACCTTCAGGGCGTGCTCGCGGCACTGCTGGATCACGGGGCACTCGGCACAGACCGACTTGGCGGCTTCGTCGCGTCGCCGGCGGGTGCCGCCCCGCTCACCCTCGGGGTGGAAGAAGAGGTTCGGGTCGGCCTCGCGGCACTTGCCCTGGTACTGCCACTCCCACAGCTCCATCACCGGGCCGGGAAGCCTCGAGAGCTCTGCCATGTCCGCGCTCCTTTCAACGGGGTGCGACGTGGTGCCGCGGGGCGAATGAGATGAACCTAGCAATCGATGCAGAGGTTGTTCAAGCCCCTTGCGGAAGTAATTCATGAACCGCGCCAGGAGCCGCGCCGGAGACGGCGCGCCCGCAGGCGCGGGTTCCGCGGACCGCGTCGGCGTGCCCTAGGCTCGGCCCAGGGGCACAATCGAGGCCGACGACGAGGAGGACTTGGTGGCTCGAGCAACCCCCGCCGCGGGCGACGGGGACTCGCGGGTGGAAGCCGCACCCCTGACCGTTGCAGCCGTTGCGCGTTCCCTCGGCGTCGCGGCCTCCACGCTGCGGACGTGGGACCGCCGCTACGGGCTGGGGCCCTCCGGTCACCAGGCGGGCAGCCACCGCCGCTACACGCCCGAGGACGTCGCCCGGCTCCAGACCATGCGCCACCTCACCCTGCGTGGGGTCGCACCGGCCGACGCCGCCCGCATCGCCACCCAGACGGCGGACAGCGAGGGCCGGTCCGACTCCGGGGCCGAGGACGACGGCGAGGAGGGCTCCCTCGTCCTGGACCCGCTCACGCTCGCGGCGGCGGCCGTCGAGCCCGACCTGCGCCGCGTCCACCGCATGCTCCAGCGGGCCATCCGGGAGACCGGTGTCATCGCCACCTGGAACGACCTCGTCCAGCCCGCCGCATCGATGGTGGACCAGGGTCGCCACCGGGTCGCCGAGCGTCCGGGCAGTGACCCGCACAGCGTCATCCAGCTCGGCCTCATGCAGGCCATCCGCGAGCTGGCCACCCCCACCGGCCCCGCCCCCGTGCGGATCCTCACCGCCACCGCCGACCGGATGCGGGCCCACGTCATCGCCGGCGGGCTGGCGCAGCAGGACGTCGGCGCTCTCGTCGTGCGGGCCGAGCACGCCCCGCGCGACAGCGAGCTCGAGTCGTGGCTGCCGCCGGGGGAGGTCACGGTGCTCGCCGTCGTCGGCACCCCGCCGGGTGCCGAGGAGGTCGTCACCGCCGCCTCCGAGCGGGGCGACGTCGAGGTCTTCCTCCTCGGCGGCCAGACCCCGGCGATCTGGCTGCGGCACGTCCACCGGGTCCGCACCGCCGAGGCCGCCGTGGCGGAGATCACCGCCGCGGTACGTGAGTAGCCCCACCTCTCCTCCCGTGCGTGGCGCACGTAGGATCGGGGTGTGAGCGACTCCCCCTCGGCCGACCCGTTCGGCCTCACCGGCCTGACCTACGACGACGTCCTCCTGCTGCCGGGTCCCACCGACGTCATCCCCTCCGAGGTGGACACCACCGCCCGGCTGACGCGGGAGATCTCCCTGCGGGTGCCGCTGGTGTCCGCGGCGATGGACACGGTGACCGAGGCGCGGATGGCGATCGCCATGGCCCGCCAGGGCGGCATCGGCATCCTGCACCGCAACCTGTCCATCGAGGAGCAGGCCCAACAGGTGCAGACGGTCAAGCGCTCCGAGTCCGGCATGATCACCGACCCGGTCACCGTCGGCCCCGGGGCCACGCTCGCCGAGCTCGACGCGCTGTGTGCCCGGTACCGCGTCTCCGGGCTCCCGGTGGTCGACGAGCAGGGTGTGCTCCAGGGGATCATCACCAACCGCGACACCGCGTTCATCGACCGCACCGAGTTCGACTTCCGGCTCGTCCGCGACGTCATGACCCCGATGCCGCTCATCACCGCGCCGGTGGGGATCAGCCGTGAGGACGCCGCGGCGCTGCTCGCCCGGCACAAGATCGAGAAGCTCCCGCTCGTGGACGACGCCGGCGTGCTCCGCGGGCTCATCACCGTCAAGGACTTCGTCAAGTCCGAGCAGTACCCGGACGCGACCAAGGACGCCGAGGGACGGCTGCGGGTCGGTGCCGCCATCGGCTTCTTCGGAGACGCCTGGGAGCGCGCCACCGCCCTGGTCGACGCCGGGGTCGACGTCCTCGTCGCGGACACCGCGAACGGGCACGCCCGCCTGCTGCTCGAGATGGTCACCCGGCTGAAGAAGGACCCCGCCACCCGGCACGTCCAGGTGATCGGCGGGAACGTCGCCACCCGCGAGGGCGCCCAGGCGCTCGTCGACGCCGGTGCGGACGCCGTCAAGGTCGGTGTCGGGCCCGGCTCGATCTGCACCACCCGGGTGGTCGCCGGTGTCGGCGTGCCGCAGGTGACCGCCATCCACCTCGCCGCGCAGGCCTGCCGCCCGGCCGGGGTCCCGGTCATCGGTGACGGCGGGCTGCAGTACTCGGGCGACATCGCCAAGGCCATCGTCGCCGGGGCCGACACGGTCATGCTCGGCTCGCTGCTCGCCGGCTGCGACGAGAGCCCCGGCGACCTCGTCTTCGTCAACGGCAAGCAGTACAAGCACTACCGCGGCATGGGCTCCCTCGGGGCGATGGCCTCGCGCGGCCGGGTGTCCTACTCCAAGGACCGCTACTTCCAGGCCGACGTCGACACCGACGACAAGATCGTCCCGGAGGGCATCGAGGGCCAGGTGCCCTACCGCGGGCCGCTCGCCGCCGTGGCCTACCAGCTCGTCGGCGGCCTGCACCAGTCGATGTTCTACGTCGGCGCGCGGACACTGCCCGAGCTGGCGGAGAAGGGCAAGTTCATCCGGATCACCCCGGCGGGGCTCAAGGAGTCCCACCCGCACGACGTCCAGCTCACCGTCGAGGCGCCGAACTACAGCACCCGCTGAACCGGGGCGCCGGCCCGTCGGTGCGGGCACGGCCGCGCAGCTGGGCACCGGGCTGGGGGACCGGAAAGGCCGGCGGCGGGCGTGTGCGCACGGGCGATGTCGGTGGGCGCCGGCAGGCTGGTCGACGACGACGACGGCGCGGGGGCGCCCGAGGGGAGAGCCATGCAGAGCTGGGTGACCGGGCCGTTCCTCGGCTTCGACACGGAGACCACCGGGGTGGACCCGCGCACCGACCGCATCGTCAGCGCCGCCCTCGTCATGCGCGACGCCCGAGGCACCCGGCAGCGCACCTGGCTCGTCGACCCGGGCGTCGAGATCCCGCAGCCGGCCAGCGCCGTCCACGGCATCACCACCGACCACGTCCGCGCCGAGGGCCTGCCGCCGCACCAGGCGCTGGAGGAGATCGCCGCCGAGCTCACCCGGGCCACCGCCGCCGGGGTGCCGGTGGTCGTCTACAACGCCTGTTTCGACATCCGGCTGCTCGAGCACGAGCTCACCCGGTGGGGCCTGCCCACCCTCACCGACCGGCTGGGCCGGGCGCCGGGCCCGGTGCTCGACCCGCTCGTCGTCGACCGCGCACTGGACCGTGAGCGGCCCGGGAAGCGCACGCTCGCCGACCTCTGCCGCCACTACCGGGTCCCCACCCCGCGGGCGCTGCACACCGCCGAGGTCGACGTCCTGGCCACGCTCGACCTGCTCGACCGCCTCCTCGAGGCGTTCCCCGAGCTGGGGCAGCGGTCGCCCGCGGAGCTGCACGCGTGGCAGCGCGTGTGGCACCGGGCCTGGGCGGTCGGGCACAACGACGCACGAGCCCGGGAGGGGCGGTCGGGACCGGGTGCCGACCTGGAGTGGCCGGCGCCGCTCGACGGGGCACCGGGTGCCGCGGTGGCGGTGGGCTGAGGCACCGCACCCCGCTCGCCTCGCCCACCGCCACCGACGGCCGTCCGGGCACGACGCTGGGCCCGGACGGCCAGGGTCACTCGGCGGCGGCGATCCGCCGGCGCAGTGCGGCGAGCTGCTCCGTCATCTCCGCGGGGAGCCGGTCCCCGAAGAGCGCGAAGTACTCCTCGGTCTGGTCGGCCTCGGCGGTCCACGCCGCGGGGTCGGTGGCGAAGAGCTCGGTGAGGTCGTCGGCCGGGATGTCCAGGCCCTCGAGGGGGAGGTCGCCCTCCTTCGGCAGCCGGCCGGTGAGGCCGTCGCGGGCGTCGACCACGCCCGCGACGCGGTCGGTGACCCACGCGATGACCCGGGAGTTCTCCCCGAAGCCCGGCCACAGGAAGCGGCCGTCCTCGGCCTTGCGGAACCAGTTGACCTGGAAGATGCGCGGCGCCTTGTCCCCCAGCCGCTCGCCCATGCGCAGCCAATGCGCCCAGTAGTCGGCCATGTTGTAGCCGCAGAAGGGCAGCATGGCGAAGGGGTCGCGGCGCAGCTCGCCGACGGTGCCCTCGGCGGCCGCCGTCTGCTCGGAGGACACGGTCGCGCCCATGAACACGCCGTGCTGCCAGTCGTAGGCCTCGGCCACCAGCGGGACGTTGGTCGCCCGTCGCCCGCCGAAGAGGATCGCGTCGACCGGGACGCCGTCGAGGTCCTCCCACTCCGGGGCGATGGACGGGGACTGGTCCGCGCGCACGGTGAACCGGGAGTTCGGATGAGCCGCGGGGCGGCCGCTGTCCGGCGTCCAGTCCTTGCCCTGCCAGTCGAGAAGGTGCTGCGGCGTCTCGTCGGTCAGGCCCTCCCACCACACGTCGCCGTCGTCGGTCAGCGCCACGTTGGTGAAGATGACGTCGCGCCCGAGCGCGGCCACCGCTGTCGGGTTGGTCGACTCACCGGTGCCCGGCGCCACCCCGAAGAAGCCGGCCTCCGGGTTGATCGCGTAGAGGCGACCGTCCGGCCCGGGGCGCATCCAGGCGATGTCGTCGCCGATGGTCTCGGCCCGCCAGCCCGGGATCGTCGGGTTGAGCATCGCGAGGTTGGTCTTGCCGCAGGCGGAGGGGAACGCCGCCGCGAGGTGGAAGACCTCACCGCGGGGGTTGGTGACCTTGAGCAGCAGCATGTGCTCGGCCATCCAGCCCTGGTCGCGGCCCATGACCGAGGCGATGCGCAGCGCGTAGCACTTCTTGCCCAGCAGGGCGTTGCCGCCGTAGCCCGAGCCGTAGGACCAGATCTCGCGGGTCTCGGGGAAGTGGCAGATGTACTTGGTGTCGTTGCACGGCCAGGCGACGTCGTCGCGGACCTGGTCCTCGCCGTCCTCGTCGGTGGTGACGAGCGGGTAGCCGACGGAGTGGACGGCCGGCACCCACGGCGCGCCCTGGTCGATCAGCTCGAGGGCGGCCGCGCCCATCCGGGTCATGATCCGCATCGAGACGACGACGTAGGGGGAGTCGGTGACCTCCACACCCAGCTGGGAGATCGGCCCGCCCACGGGACCCATGGAGAAGGGGACGACGTACATCGTGCGGCCGCGCATCGAGCCGGCGAACACGCCGCGCAGCTCCTCGCGCATGGCCTGCGGCTCGGCCCAGTTGTTCGTCGGGCCGGCGTCCTCCGCACGCTCCGAGCAGATGAAGGTCCGCGACTCGACCCGTGCGACGTCGGACGGCGCGGAGCGGGCCAGGTAGCTGTTCGGCCGCTTCTGCGGGTTGAGCCGGATGAAGGTGCCGGCCTCGACGAGCTCGGCGCAGAGCCGGTCGTACTCCTCCTGCGAACCGTCACACACGTAGATCGCGTCGGGCTGGGTGAGCTCGGCGATCTCGGTGACCCAGGCGACCAGCTCCGGTGACTGGATGGGCCGACCCTGCATGACGGGAGCGGGGGTAGCGGTGATCATGTCTCTCCTCCGTGCAGCGGGACGCCGGTCGGCAGTCCCTGTGTTCCACTTTCCTCGCACTTCGCCGCCCGTTCCACCCGAGACGGGTGGTAAAAACCGCGAAAGTTTCGCTACGGTCAATCCGTGACACCTTCCGCCGACCCGCTCGTCCTCGGCCGCCGGATCCGCCATGCCCGCACCCGGGCCCGGATGACGCTGCGTGAGCTCGCTGCCGCGACCGGTTCTACGACGAGCCACCTGTCCCTCGTGGAGAACGGCCGGCGGGAGCCGCGGCTGTCCCTCCTCACCGCGATCGCCCAGGCGCTGGACGTCACCGTCTCCGACCTGCTCGCGCCGGAGCCACCGCCCGACCGCCGCGCCGAGCTGGAGATCGCCCTCGAACGGGCCCAGCGCTCACCGCTGTTCAGCTCGCTGGGCATCCCGCCGGTGCGCCCCGGCCGGCGGCTGCCGCTCGACGTGCTGGAGTCGCTCGTCGCCCTCCACCAGGAGCTCGACCGACGGGCCCGCGCCGTCATCGCCACCCCGCTCGAGGCACGCCGGATCAACACCGAGCAGCGGCTGGAGATGCAGCGGCGCAACAACTACCTGCCGGAGATCGAGGAGCTCGCCGAGGAGTGGGTGCGGGCCGTGGGGTATACGAGCGGGGCGCTGACCCACCACCAGGTGGCGCTCATGGCCGAGCGGCTCGGCTTCACCATCATCCACGTCGACGACCTGCCGCACTCCACCCGCACCGTCACCGACCTGCGCAACGGGCGGATCTACCTGCCGCCCGCCTCCATCCCGGGCGGCTACGGGCTGCGCTCACTCGCCCTCCAGGCCATGGCGCACCGGCTCTTCGGGCACGAGCGTCCGCGCGACTACGGCGACTTCCTGCGCCAGCGGCAGGAGATCGCCTACTTCACCGCGTGCTGCCTCATGCCGCGCTTCGCCGCCGTCGCCCACCTCACCGCGAAGAAGAAGGACAAGGACCTCGCCATGGAGGACTTCCGCGACTCCTTCGGCGTCACCCACCACTCCGCGGCGCAGCGGTTCACCAACCTGGCCACCGAGCTCCTCGGCATCCCGGTCCACTTCATCCGGACCAACGACGACGGCGCCCTGTACCGCGGCTACGAGAACGACGGGGTGCCGCTGCCCACCGACGCGTCGGGGGCGATCGAGGGTCAGCTGCTCTGCCGCCGGTGGGCCGCGCGGGCCGCCTTCGAGCGGCGCAACCGCACCACCGAGTTCTTCCAGTACACCGACACCCCGGCCGGCACGTTCTGGTGCAGCACGCAGACCGGCACGGGGGAGGACTCGGAGTTCTCCATCACCCTCGGCGTGCCGTTCGCGCACGCCAAGTGGTTCCGCGGGCGGGAGACCTCCCGCCGGGCGACGTCGACCTGCCCCGACGAGGCCTGCTGCAAGCGGCCCGACCCGGACCTCGCCGAGCGCTGGCGCGACTACTCCTGGCCGAGCGCCAAGATGCACGCCCACGTGCTCAGCCCGCTGCCCTCCGGCTCCTTCCCGGGTGTGGACGACACCGAGGTCTTCGAGTTCCTCGAGTCCCACGCCGCCGAGCACGACTGACGAGCCGGCGGCGGGCCCGGTCCGCCCGCTGCCCGGCGGGCCGGGCCTGCGCGGCGAACCAGGTCGGGCGGACCAGCCGGGGCGAGCCGGAGGTCAGCCCACGACGACGTCGCCGGACTCGACGCGGACCTGGACCTGCGGGAGCGGCTCGTCGGCGGGGCCGGTGATGACGCTGCCGTCGACCGGGTCGAACTCCGAGCCGTGGCACGGGCAGTGCAGCGCCTCGGTCTGTCGGCGCACGGTGCAGCCCTGGTGGGTGCACACCGCGCTCAGCGCCACGACCTCGTCCTGCGACACCCGGGTGACGACGACGTCGGCGCCCTCGGCGGTGCGGGTGACCACCGAACCGCCGACCGGCACCTCGTCGAGGGGGAGCAGCCGCTCCCCGGGACGCGGCAGCGGCGGCGGCTCCTCCCCTCCGCAGGCGGCGAGGGCGACCGTCGCAGCTCCCGCGCCGGCGAGCGCGAGCACCTGCCGACGGGACGGACCGAGGTGGTGACAGCAGGCCATGGCCAGCAATCTACCCACCGCCGGGTAACCTGGCGTGGTGACCAACGAGATCGAGATCGGCCGCGGTAAGCGGGGGCGGCGGGCGTACTCCTTCGACGACGTCGCCGTCGTCCCCTCCCGACGCACGAGGGACCCCGAGGACGTCTCGGTCGGCTGGCAGATCGACGCCTACTACGTCGACATC
>Ga0209487_1004140_pt1 | contig 11225 bp, 8 predicted proteins | sample Poulit2012_FD_187524 | JGI IMG/M metagenome (GOLD analysis project Ga0209487, IMG submission 187524) | Agricultural soil microbial communities from Georgia to study Nitrogen management - Poultry litter 2012 (SPAdes) (version 2) | ecosystem: Environmental > Terrestrial > Soil > Agricultural land... | reverse complement strand
TTGCGGCTCCAATTCCGGTGGGAACGGGTTGTCGACGTCGACGACCTCATGGCCCAGGGACTCCAGCAAATACGAGGCCTGCTCCCATGCGGCCACCGATTCGGCCGAGGCCTCGATCCCGTCCAAATACGGCCGCGACCATCGCGCGATGCGCAAGCGGCCCGGTTCCCGCGCCGCCCACTGAGCGAACGGCGTGACCGGTGCGGGAACAAAATGCATATCGCCGGGCATCGGATGAGCCATCACATCTAGCAGCGCGGCCGCATCGCGCACCGAACGCGTGAGCGGGCCATCACCGGCGAGCCCGGAAACGTCGCTTCCCTGGGGCCCGGCGCTGACGCGGCTGCGCGTAGGTTTGAATCCAAAAATTCCACAGCAACTGGCGGGAATACGGATCGATCCGCCGCCGTCGGAGCCCTGCGCCACCGGCACGAGGCCCGCGCTGACGGCTGCCGCCGCTCCGCCGCTGGAGCCACCGGCATTTCGACTCGTATCCCATGGAGTAAGGGCCGGACCGATCAAGTCATTATCGGTGTACGCCGAGAGTCCGAACTCGGGGGTATTGGTTTTGCCCAGGCTGATGAACCCGGCATCTTGGATCAGCCGTGCCACATGGGCCGTTACATCTGGTACGTGATGCCGCATCAGCACCGATCCCATCGTGGTCGTGAGGCCGGCCGTGGGAGTCAAATCCTTGAAGGCGGTCGGCACCCCATTGAAGGACGGGGCCTCGTCCGATGGCAGTGCATCGGCCTGCCGGGCGGCTTGCAGCGCGCGGTCGGCCGTCACCGTCAAGAAAGCTCCCACATGCCTGCTGTGTTCATCGACGCGTTCGAGATGATGCGTGACTAGTTCAACTGAACTGATCTCGCCGCGACGCACGAGCTCGGCTTGATCGGTGGCGTCCAGATTGTGCAATTCGCTGTGCTCGTAGCTCATATCCGCACGCTACGTGCTCAGAGCACGGTTCGTCATGCCTCGTGGGTCTTCGAGCGCTGCTTGACCGAGGTGAGGACGACGACCGTGTCTTCCAGCGCGGTCAAATAGTGGCGTTCGGGAGGTATCTCCATAAGCCCGCCCAGACCGACGGTCCACGCTTCTTGGTCGGTGCCCAGTTCGGCGCGTCCGCGCAAAATCAGGATCGTGGCTTCGCCGGGGTTTTCGTGCTCATCAAGACGCGTGCCGGCGTTCATCGCGATGACGGTCTGCGTCAGTTCGGTTCCCGGTCCGCCGGTGACCTTATGTGCGGCCCGGCCGGCGCGAGCACCGGCGGCTTGCGCCGCGAGCCGGTCGGCTAATTCAAAAACGTCGGTCGTATCAGTTTCCACGGTGTTCATGCCCTCATTCAATCGCGTTCGCCGGCACAATGCATCACGAGGAGCCGTTCTGGGGTGAAAAGCATTCTGGTTCTACACACCGACGCGGCGCGAGCTACGATTCGTCAGCATTGCCGGTGCCGTTGCCGGTGTCATTGCCGGTGTCATTGCCGGTGTCGTTGCCGGTATTGCGATCAGGGTTGCTGTCGCCGGCGTCATCGCCGGACTTTTGGGCGTCTCGTTGCTCATCGGCTTCGGCAGCCGTCAAGGGCGCCGCAATGGCCTCAAGATTGGCGCCCTCTGCTTTCACCCCGTATGCAAGTTCGATGACGCCGCCAAGCGCCATGACGACCGCCCCGATGAAGAACGCGATCGAAACCATGCCCCGCTGCTCCGTGCCGATCAGCTGACCGAAAAGCAAGGGCCCGGCGATACCGCCGGCCGCGGTGCCGATCGCGTAAAAGAACGCGATTGCCAATGCGCGCGTCTCCATCGGGAAGATCTCGCTGACGGTCAAATACGCCGCGCTCGCGCCTGACGATGCCAGGAAGAACGTCGCCACCAGCAGGCCCATAAACAGCCACACACTCTCGGAGCCACCGAGCATGACAAAACCCAGGATCAGGCCCAGAGCGGCCGAGCCTAGATAACACATCGAGATCATGGGCTTGCGTCCCACCGAATCGAAGAACCTGCCCAAGATCAGCGGGCCCAGGAAATTGGAGGCCGCCCAGATTGCTATCAGGTACGGCACCGTGCCCGAGGCGCGGTCGTAAAACGTGGTCAGCAGTGTGCCCAGGTCGAATGTGATCCCGTTGTACATGAACGCTTGGCCGACAAATAGCGCGATGCCCAAGACCGAACGCTTGGGGTACGTCTTGAACGCTACCTTGGCGATTTCGCGGAACGGGATAGACCGGCGTTGCCGGACGGTGAGCTCTTCGTCGGCCTCTAGGAGCTGTTCGCCGGACTCCTCGCGGACCTCGTCCTCGATGCGGCCCACGGTCTGTTCAGCATGATCCTCATAGCCGTGAATGAACAACCAGCGCGGACTTTCGGGCACGTTCTTGCGCACATACATCACACCGAGTCCCAGAACGGCGCCGAGCCCGAATCCGATCCGCCAACCGATATCGGCGGGGAACCAGTCGGTGTTCAGCAGCGCCACCGCGAGCAGATTGGCGATGGCCGCGCCCGCCCAGTAGCTACCGTTGATGATCAGATCGACCCGGCCGCGGACACGAGCGGGGATCAGTTCGTCGACAGCAGAGTTGACCGCAGCGTACTCGCCGCCGATACCGGCGCCGGTAAAGAATCGCACCAGATAAAAGAACCAGGGAGCGAAGGCGAAAGCGGTCGCGACGGTGGCGATTAAATAGATGACGAGTGTCGCGATAAAGAGTCTTTTGCGTCCGAGCCGATCGGTCAGTTGCCCGAAAAATAGCGCGCCCAAACACGCGCCGACGACATAGATCGACCCGGCCACGCCGATCTGGCCCGCGTCCAGGTTGATACCCGAGCCTGACTCGGTCAATCGCGCGGCCACGGCGCCGACCATGGTGACTTCAAGACCGTCGAGTATCCATACGGCACCTAGTCCGATGACCACCTGCCAGTGAAACTTCGACCACGGTAAGCGGTCCAGTCTGGCCGGGATGCGTGTTTTGATTGTGCCGAGCTGGACGTCGTCACTGGCCATTTTCGTTCCCCCGATGAGAGCGCTGACTCTTGTGGTCCTTACGACTGAGCCAGCGCCAGATGCGAAGCGGCAATAAGCCGATTAATGGCGCGCGCCGGCCGAGATCGTCACGATCGCGCTTATCGAAGGCGGCCGCATAGCGCTGGGCTTGCGCGGAACTCTCGTAGTGCTTGGCCCCGGTGGATCCGCAGTTGCGGCTGCAAAACCACGTCATAGTGCGCCCGTCGGCCCGGAACGAATAATCGTGTCCAAAAATCCGGCATCCCAACGGTTTGCGCGGCCCGCCAGGGGTCGGTACTTCGGGCCGATCATCCCCGAGCGGACTTTGCTGATCAGTGCCGGACCGTTGGGTCATCGTCTTCCTCCCGTGCTCAATCGCGAATGCCTGCACCTGCGGCGATATGAAGCCCGTACCCGATCGTGGGTGTTTCACTCACTTAACAAGAGATGCGCGGGGTCAGCACCATTGAACTTGGACACAAGAGGCGCACGCAGCAACCGTGCGTAGTATGGAGAGCAAACTAACGGAAGCAAACGCACATGCGCATGACATGGAGACCCCGATTGCGGGCGAAGAGGCCAGGCGGTGCGTCAGGACGCGGACGGCTCGTGATCGCCGCTACCCGCACCGGCAGCCGACGGCGACCACGCCGTTCACGGATACTGTCGTGGCGCAGCTCATCGCGCGTCGGTCGTAGCGCCGGACTGCTGGGTGCTCGGCGCCGGCGCTCCGCGCGCACCAGACGCGCTACCAGTTCGCGGCGTTAGAAATGTCAGCGACGGTTACGTGAACTCCGCAATGAGTCCAAACCGGTGCGCAGACGATGACCGAACTTGCTGGATGTAGGTTCGCTGAGCGGCTGAGAGCGAACGTTTGCCAGTGATGCGCGGTCGAGTCGAATTTGTTCAGGTACATAGGGTTCCATACCGTCGGCTATACGCTTTTCGATTACCTCAATAGCGGCATGAACGTCGTCGAAAGGCACCCCGTCGAGCTGATCGGGCGCGAACCGCCACCACCGCAATTCTTGGAGCCGTTCAATGGTCGCCTCGTCGAATCGATAACGGATTAGGGAGGCAGGCACACCGCCGACGATCGCGTATGGAGGCACATCCTTGGTCACCACGGCTCCAGAAGCGACGATCGCGCCGTCGCCGATCGTGGTGCCCCGCAGTACCGCTACGTGCGAACCCAGCCACACGTCGTTTCCGATGCGCGGAGCCGGTTTACGGAAATTGTTCGGTGAGGCCGCCGGGTCGAGTGGACGATAGTGTCGCGCAACCGTCGAGAACGCGAACCGTGCTCGATTGTATTGGAACGGGTTCGAACTGAGCCACTCGACGGGATGCTGATGCTCACCGATACGCGCTTTGCCGGCGATGGAGCAATACCGTCCGATCGACTGGCAGGAGACGGCCACACCCGAGTTCAAGTAGGTGAACGCGCCGACCTGCGATGACGACCCGAAGTGAAACTTCTGCTGGAACGTGACCGGCGGCTCGACGGTCAACACGGCCTTACCCTTGAGATCGATCCGTCCCCGCCCGTTGATCTCATCGCTCATAAATATTGAGTGTGGCAGATCGCCCGAAACCGTCTGGATGCCGGATGAGGGTCCCTGCGGCCCGTGACCGTGTGGGCGCGGGCAGTACCGCCAATCTGCCGACGGTGATGTCCTAGGTTCGCGGAGACGGTATGCTCAACGATTACATGCCATCTACCCGAAGGGGGCACAGTGACGGTCATCGTGGGTGTGGGCCCGCACACGTCGGATTCGGTAGTACTCCTGGCAAATCGTCTTGCTGCGGCCGGTCAACAGATCGTGTTGTGCGGCGTGGTGCTCGACACGTGGGAGGGGCCGTCGCTGGCGACCGGCCTTGATCCGCAATGGCGGCGGGGCCTGATCGACTCGATGGAGGAGACACTTCATCAGCGTCGTGAGGCGTTCACCGATCCCGAAAACGTCACTACGACGGTGCGCGTGGGATCCTCGGTGCCCGCCGAACTTCTCGCCGAAGCCGAGGAACGTCGCGCCGATGTGCTGGTGATCGCCTCATCGCGTCGCGCGGCTTTCGGGCGCGTCTCGCTCGGCAGTATCAGCGATCAGCTCGTGCACAGTGCCGGATTGCCCATCGCCGTGACGCCGAACGACTATGTCGCTACCAGCGCCGACACCATTCAACGGTTGGTGCTCGGCGTGCAGCCCTCCGATGCGCAAATCGCGGCCGAGGAGACGATTGCCTTTGCGCGCGCCATAAACGTTCCGGTGGAGCTGGTGACATTCAGCGTGAGTCCGTGGCGTGAAACCATGCACGTCAATGAGGTGCACTTCGAAGGTGTATTCAACGACTGGAACAGCCAGATCGCCCAATGTCACGACGACGCTGAAGCTACGCTCGGTGGCGCCGGCGTTGACGTTAGCGGCAAAAAGCGCGTCGACGCGCACCGATGGTCGCAGGCATTGGCGGAATTCGACTGGCGCGACGGCGATATGCTCGCGGTGTGTTCGAGCCGCCGCGGGCCGGTCGCGCGGGTGTTCCTCGGCTCGACGGCCGCGCGTATGTTGCGTCACTCACCGGTGCCTGCCGTCGTGCTGCCCCGCGGGCCTCACTGAACACGGGAATAGCCTCCCGCGGCTTGTGGTTGTGACAGGTACTAGTTGTGACAGGTACTAAGCGCGTAACCCTATGAGTTGAGGCGGATGCATGCCCATTTTCGACGACGTCACCGCAACGATCGGCAAAACCCCTTTGGTGCGGATCAACCGAGTCATCGACTCGGGCGCCACGGTGGCAGCCAAACTGGAGTCGTTCAATCCGGCTAATAGCGTCAAAGACCGTATCGGCGTGTATATCGTCGATGCCGCCGAGGCCTCCGGTCAACTCAAACCCGGCGGGACGATCGTTGAAGCCACCAGCGGCAATACGGGGATCGCGCTGGCGATGGTCGGGGCGGCACGTGGTTACAGGGTCGTGCTGACCATGCCCGACACGATGAGCACCGAACGACGCGCCTTATTGCGGGCGTTCGGCGCTGAACTGGAGCTGACGCCGGGTGCCGGTGGCATGCAAGGCGCGGTAGACCGTGCCGAGGAGCTTGCCGAGGGCGGTGCCGTGCTGGCCCGCCAGTTCGCCAATCCCGCGAACGTTACCGCGCACCGCGAAACCACGGCCGAAGAAATCTGGTCAGACACCGGCGGCGATGTCGACATCGTGGTGTCCGGTATCGGCACCGGCGGGACGATCTCCGGCGTCGGTCAAGTGCTGAAAGATCGCAAACCGTCCGTCCAACTGGTTGCCGTCGAACCCCAGGAATCCGCGATTCTCAGCGGAGGTGACCCCGGCCCGCACAAGATCCAGGGTTTGGGTGCCAACTTCATTCCAGAGATTCTCGACCGCGACAGCTACGACGAAGTGCTTGCCGTCGACGTCGACACCTCGGTGCGCTTTGCGCGCAGGGCCGCCACCGAAGAGGGACTATTAGTGGGCATCTCCTCGGGCGCAGCGCTCGCCGCGGCAGATCAGCTCGCCGGACGGCCCGAAAACGACGGCAAACTGATCGTCGTTGTGTTACCGGACTTCGGTGAGCGGTATCTATCCACGATCCTGTTCGAAGGCCTGTCCGGGTAAGCCGTTGACTTCGGTGTGGCGCCGTCTGCTTGAAGACCTCGATACCGGCATCGCGCTCGACCCGGCCGTGGATTCGCGGCTTGAGATGTTTTTGGCGTCTTCGGGTCTGCACGCCATTTGGACACATCGTTTATCGCACCGGTTATGGCAACGTAACCGAACGCGGCTACTCGCCCGGATGCTCTCGCAGCTGGCCCGAGCCGTCACCGGGGTGGAGATTCATCCGGGTGCACAGATCGGCCGCCGGTTCTTTATTGACCACGGGATGGGAGTGGTAATCGGGGAGACGTCCGAAATCGGTGATGACGTCATGATGTACCACGGAGTCACCCTGGGCGGACGTTCCTTGCAGCGCGTCAAACGTCACCCCACCGTCGGCGATCACGTCACCATCGGCACCGGTGCGCGCGTGTTGGGCCCGGTCACGATCGGCGAAAATGCGTCCGTCGGCGCAAACGCCGTCGTGGTCAAGGACGTTCCCGCCGGCTCCACCGCCGTCGGTGTTCCGGCCACCGTTCGCGAACAGACCCAGCAACCCGATTTCTTCGCCGACCCGGCGCTATGGATCTGATCCGGCGGCCATCACACGGGCCGCTGAGCTGTCCGCCGAGCTGGCCGCCACACTGGACGTCACACCGGGCGCCGCACTGGCCGTCACACTGGACGTCACACCGGGGGCCGGCGGTGGCTTCAAGACACTTTCAGCGACTCGTTCTGTAGTAAACCCACCTTCGGGCCGTGCTCGAGTGGCCGGTGTCGCGCGCAAGGTGGGTTCGGAACGGTTTTGTCGTCGTGAAGTGTAGTAAACCCACCGCCGAGCCCGCTCCCGACCGTGCCGAAATTCGTTCTCGGGGTGGGGAATGAAATCGCCGCTTGATGGGTTGATACGATTAGACTCAAGTTAGTAGATGGTGAACGTATCCGTTCTGCTAGCACTGATCTCGTCAAGCAACAGCAGTACATAGAAGCAGAGAGCAAGGCAAGTACTTCAGAGCCTAAGGAGGACCCAATATGGCCCGCGCGGTCGGAATTGACCTCGGCACGACGAACTCCGTCGTGGCCGTACTCGAAGGTGGTGAACCCACCGTCATCGCGAACGCCGAAGGCGCTCGCACCACCCCGTCAGTTGTCGCATTCGCCAAAGACGGCGAACAACTCACCGGTGAAGTGGCTAAACGTCAGGGCGTCACCAATGTCGAACGCACGGTCCGCTCCGTCAAACGCCATATGGGCACCGACTGGTCGATCGACATCGACGATAAGACGTTCAACGCGCAGCAAATTTCGGCCTTCGTGCTACAAAAGCTTAAGCGTGATGCCGAAGCGTATCTAGGCGAAGACGTCACCGATGCCGTCATCACGGTGCCGGCATATTTCAATGACCACCAGCGTCAGGCGACCAAGGAAGCCGGCGAGATTGCCGGATTGAACGTCAGCCGCATCATCAACGAACCAACGGCCGCTGCCTTGGCCTATGGCCTGGACAAGGGTGAGGATCAGACGATCTTGGTGTTCGACTTGGGCGGCGGCACGTTCGACGTGTCCCTACTAGAGATCGGCGAAGGCGTCATCGAGGTGAAGGCCACAAGCGGCGATAACCACCTGGGCGGTGACGACTGGGACGAAAAGATCGTTGACTGGATCGTCAGTAGCTTCAAGACCAAGACCGGTCTGGATCTGACGAAAGACAAGATGGCGATGCCGCGTGTACGCGAAGCCGCCGAGCGCGCCAAGATCGAGCTATCCAGCTCCTCGTCGACATCGATCAACCTGCCGTACATCACTGTGGACTCCGAAAAGAACCCGGTGTTCTTGGATGAAACACTGACCCGCAGCGAATTCGAAAAGATCAGCGAAGACCTGCTGGAACGCACCAAGAAGCCGTTCCACAACGTCATCAAGGACGCCGGTGTCGAGCTATCGGACATCAAACACGTGGTCCTGGTCGGCGGCTCCACGCGGATGCCCGCCGTGACCGAGCTCGTCAAGACCATGACCAAGAACGATCCCAATAAGGGAGTCAACCCCGATGAGGTCGTCGCCGTGGGCGCGAGCCTGCAGGCCGGCGTGCTCAAGGGCGAGGTCAAGGACGTTCTGCTACTGGACGTCACCCCGCTTAGCCTGGGCATTGAAACCAAGGGCGGCGTGATGACCAAGCTGATCGAACGCAATACGACCATCCCGACTAAGCGTTCGGAAGTCTTCACCACCGCCGACGATAATCAGCCATCGGTGGCCATCCAGGTGTACCAGGGTGAACGCGAAATGGCGTCAAGCAACCAGTTGCTGGCGACATTCGAGCTGACGGGACTGCCCCCGGCGCCGCGAGGAGTGCCCCAAATCGAGGTCACCTTCGACATCGACGCCAACGGCATCGTCAACGTGTCGGCAAAGGATCGCGGCACCGGCAAGGAACAGTCCATGACCATCACGGGCGGTTCGGCGATGTCCAAGGAAGATATCGACCGGATGGTGGCCGAAGCCGAAGAATATGCCGAGGAGGATCGCAAGCGCCGCGAGGCGGTCGAGACCCGAAACCAGGCCGAGGCGCTGTCGCATAGCACGGCCAAATTCCTCGAGGAGAATTCCGAAAACGTCTCTGAAGAGGTCAAGTCCGAAGTCCAGACCGATCTGGATGCCCTCGACGAAGCGCTCAAGGGTGAGGACAACGACGCCATACAGGCGGCCGTCACCAAACTCAGCGAATCCAGCTCGAAGATGGGTCAGGCCATGTATGAGGCGGCCGCGGCCGAACAAGGTGCCGAAGCTGCCGCCGGCGACGGTGGATCCGCCGATAGCGGCGACGAGGATGTCGTTGAAGCCGAAATCGTCGATGAAGAGGACGAGTCCAAGTGACGCAACCGCAATTCGAGCCGAACGAGACGTCGGAAGGGTCGGTGGCCGAAGAGGCCGCCGACCCTACGGCGCAACAGGCACCGGAAGTCGACGGTACCGCGCCCAGCGGGCACGAGGCAGCAGGCACGGATCCGGGCGATAACGCCGAAGCAGATGCGCAGGACGCCGAAACGCCCGAGCAATCCTTGCAGCGTCAGCTCGACGAGCGCACCGCCGACTTGCAGCGGCTGCAGGCCGAGTACGTCAACTACCGACGCCGTGTTGAACGTGATCGCGCGTCATCGCGAAATCAGGGCAAAGTCGATGTGCTCAAGTCTCTCCTGACGGTTCTCGACGATCTGGGCCGAGCCGAGCAGCACGGTGAATTGGTGGGCGGCTTCAAGGCTGTTTCCGATCAGATCTGGAATGTGGTGCGCGGACATCAGCTCGAATCCTTCGGCCAGATCGGCGATGTGTTCGACGCGCGTTTCCACGAAGCCCTGTACAACACGGGCACATCGCCCGATGTCGGCGAAACGAGCATCGCCCAGGTGGTTAAGACCGGGTATCGCGTCGGAGACGAAATTATCCGCCACGCCGAAGTCGGTGTGGTCGAGCCGGAACCGGCCGCTGAAACGCCGGCAGATGCCGGCACGGCTGATACCGGCCCGACTGACGATGGCCTAATTGATGGCGGCCTAGCTGACGACAGCCCGATTGACGACGGCCCGATTGACGACGGCCCAGTTGACGACGGCCCAGTTGACGACGGCCCAGTTGACGACAGGCCCAAGCGCGACGAGCAAGCAGGCTGATACAGCGAATATCTCAGCGAATAACAAGGTCATGAAGAAGAGGAGGTGTCGTGAGTGAGTAGCGCAGACGGGGCGACCAAAGACTTTTACAAGATCCTTGGCGTGTCCAAGGACGCGTCGCAGAGCCAAATCAAGAAGGCCTACCGCAAGCTCGCCCGCGACAACCACCCCGACTCTCATCCCGATAATAAGCAAGCTGAAGACCGGTTCAAGGAAGTGTCCGAAGCTTATGCCGTGCTGTCAAACCCCGAGAAACGCAAGGAGTATGACGAGCAGCAAGAGATGTTCAGCCGCTTCGGCGGTGGTTTCGGCGGTAGCGGCTTCGGCGGAGGGTTCGGCCGGCCGGGCGGCGGGTATGGCACGCAGGCCGGCGCCACCCAAATGGACTTTGACCTATCCGACCTCCTGGGCGGCATGTTCGGAAGCGGAGGCGGTCGCAGCCGTACCCGAGCGCGTCGGGGTGAAGACCTGCAGTCCGAAGCTTCAATCAGCTTCGAACAGGCCGTAGACGGGGCGACGATCCCGCTGCGGCTGTCCAGCGACGAGGCATGTCCGACGTGTCACGGGACGGGCGCCAAGCCCGGTACCGCCCCTAAGGTCTGCGCAAAATGCGAGGGAAGCGGTATGCAGACCAGTACGTCGGGCGGAGTGTTCGCCATGACCGAGCCGTGCAGCAATTGCGGCGGCCGCGGCATGATTGTTGAAACACCGTGTGAAACATGCCGCGGCCAGGGTCGCAGGCCGGCCACCCACACGGTTAATGTGCGGGTGCCGGCCGGCGTCCAGGACGGACAGCGGATCCGGATCAAAGGTAAAGGCGGCGCCGGCGCCAACGGCGGCCCGGACGGCGATCTGTTCCTACTGGTGCATGTTGCTGATCACCCCGAGTTCGGCCGGCGCGGCAAAGACCTCACCGTCGACGTGCCGATC
>Ga0209487_1004139_pt1 | contig 11228 bp, 7 predicted proteins | sample Poulit2012_FD_187524 | JGI IMG/M metagenome (GOLD analysis project Ga0209487, IMG submission 187524) | Agricultural soil microbial communities from Georgia to study Nitrogen management - Poultry litter 2012 (SPAdes) (version 2) | ecosystem: Environmental > Terrestrial > Soil > Agricultural land... | reverse complement strand
TGATTGAGGACCGCCTGGGCGATAAATCAGTAGGCGCGACCATCGTGCCGTGGTCAAATGACGCGATGGGTCATGTGCGTGTCACCGAGGTCGATCCCACTGCGTCCGATCAGCTCCTGGCCTGGAACGCCCTGCTCAGAGACGGCTTCAACGCCGGCCGGGAGGCTGCGTGGTGGGCAAGTGGGGAAACGACTCTGGCTCGTTTCGAGAACCCGCGGCCGGGACGCCACTCCGTGCTGCTCACCGCGTCTCTGGACGGCCGGCCAGCTGGGGCAGCGGGGGCGGAGGCCGACCCCGGAGAGCCGGCCGAGGTCGAGATCTCGGTACTGCCGCAGTATCGTCGGCGCGGCGTCGGCCGGGCGCTGGCTCGGGCCGTGCGGGAGCGCCTGACAGGACGAGCTGAGGCGGCGCAGGCCGAGACGTACTCGGAGGCGGGCGTCGAGTTCGGCCGAGCACTCGGGATGCAGGTCGGTAACACCGAACAGCGCCTGCTGCTCGACCTGCCCGTCGATCTGCAGAAGCTGCGCGCGAAGCATGGCCGCGCCCGGGGTGACCGTGCCCGGGGTGACGGCGCCCGGGGAGTCGAGGTGCAATCGTGGGTCGGGGCCTGCCCGGAAGAGGTGCTCGAGGACTGGACCCGGTTGTCGATGCAGATGGAGGCGGACGTCCCGATGGGCGACCTCACCCGGCCCGCACCCCGCACTGACCTGGACAGTGTCCGCCTGGACGAGCGGCGGATGGAGGAGCAGGGCTGGCTCCTGGTGCGCAGCATCGCCCAGCTCGATGGAGTGAGCGTGGGCTATACCCAGATGTTCCTCTCCCGCCACGATCCCGAGATCATCACTCAGGATGACACCCTGGTCGATCGAGCGCACCGCGGGCACGGCGTGGGCAGGGCGCTCAAGCTCGCCAACCTGGAGAACCTCTCCACGGCACTGCTCGAGGCGGTGGTGCCCGCGGGGCACGAATCCGCCGCGCTGCGATCAGAACCGCTCGCAGCCCGAGCCCGCTGGATCCAGACCTACACGGACCTCGGCAACGCGCCGATGCTCGCACTCAACAGGGCGTTCGGCTTCCGGAACGCTGATCTCCTCGCGATCCTCGAGGGTCCGGTTCGCTGACGAGGCACCGCAGGCTCGCCCGACAGCCAGGTCCAGCGCCCCGCCCGCCCCCGGCTCCACGGCCCGCACGGCTCAAGAGTTCGGCCCGGGCCAGGTTCACGAACCCGGCCCGGGCCGACACATCCAGGGGTCAGGGGCAGATCAGCCCAGGTTGGCGGGGCCCGCCAGCTCAGCGGATGCCTCAGCGCTGGCCCGGCGCTCCTCGCGCTGGTTGTCGAGCTCCTCCGCATGGTCGGCGGGGGTGGCCTGTGCGGACAGGGCCTGAGCGGCCGGCTCGAGGTCGGTGAACTGGCCGCCCGCCTCGCCGCGCACGCGGTTGTCGGAGCCGGTCGGGGCCGGATCATTGCCCTCGCCGGTGAGGTCCCCGCGGATGATGTTGCCGGAGACGTCGACCGCGCCGGTGTTGTCGGAGACGGTCACGTCGTCACCGAAGTAGTTGCCGTCCTCGCAGTCGATGATGCCCGCTCCGGTGCCCAGCTGGACGTTCTCATTGCCGGTGAACGTGGTTGCACCGTCGATCTCGCTCGCGCACACCGCGGTGCCCTCAGGGCTGTCGGCCACGGAGAGATCGCGGGAGAAGGTCGAGTCCAGGACGTCGGTGTAGCTGGTGCCGGAGGTGGTCACCGGGCCGCCGACCGTCACGGTCTGCAGGTGCACCAGGCCCTGCTCGACATTGACGCGACCGTCGATGGAGGTGTCATAGGAGTACAGGAAAGGGGAGGCGTCCTCTTCCGCCAGGCGACCCTGGAAGGCGCCGCCCACGCTGCTGTCCTCGAGGTACACGCCGTAGCCGCTCCGGCTGACCACGTTGCCGCCCACCTCGGAATCGCTCGCATCCAGGTAGGCGTCCGGGGCGACCACCACGCGCTCGGCGACCGAGGAGTCGCTCATCACGAGATCCGCGCCGGCCCGCACGTGGACTTCTCCCTCGATGGTGACGCCGTCGAGGACGCAGGAATTGTCCTTGCCGACCACGAGGTCGCCGGGCACGGTCACATCGGAGGCTTCACCGTCGCAGTGCGTGGTCAGGTCCGCGGAGGCGGACCCGGCGCCGAGAGCGAACCCGGCGGAGGCGAGAGCCATGGTGGACAGGGCGATCAGAGGACGGGAGGGGGTGCGCACGATGAACTCCTGATGCCGTCCGCACGATCATCGGGCGTCGACGGCTGGTAGGGGAAAGAAAAATGGTGCAGGACGACCGTAGCGGGGTGTGACCGAGCTCGCAACCGATTGCCCGGATCGGGGGCCGGAGCCCGGTGACCGCGGAGCCGGCCCGACGCGCAGGAACTGTGCGCAGTGCACGTGACGCCAGCAGCACGCTGGCAGCCCTTCGGGCGTCACCACGGTGGGCACCTTCGGCAGCCTTCGGCCGTCACCAGGGCGGGGGCCTTCGGCGGCCCCGGCCATCCCCGCGGGCCACTCCTTCGGCAGCCTCCGGCCATCACCAGGGCGGGCGCCCCCGCCGCCCCACCATCACAGCGGCAACCGCACGTAGGTGGTCTCGAGGAACTCCGCCAGGCCCTCGTGGGAGCCCTCGCGACCCATCCCGGACTCCTTCACGCCGCCGAAGGGGGCCGACGGGTCCGAGGCGACCCCGATGTTCACCGACACGATCCCTGCCTGCAGGCGCTGGGTGACGGCGGCGACCTCGCCGAGGTCCTCTCCGGCCACGTAGGCCATCAGCCCGAACTCGGTGTCGTTGGCCGCGCTGACCATCTCGTCGATGTCATCGAGGACGACGACCGGGGCGACCGGCCCGAAGATCTCCTCGTGGTTCACGCGCGCCTCGCGGGGGACGTCGGCCAGCACGGTGGGGGAGTAGAAGAACCCGCCGCCCGCCCTGTCACCCGAGCCGCCTGTACCCCGCTCTCCGCCGGTGACCACGCGGGCCCCGCGCTCGACGGCGTCGGCCACCAGCTCCTCGACCTTCGCCACCGCGTCCTCGTCGATCAACGGGCCCAGCGTGGTGCCCGAGTCGATCCCGGGCCCCACCACCAGCCCACGAGTGCGCTCGACCAGGCCCCGCGTGAACTCGTCGGCGACCGAGGAGTGCACGTAGAAGCGATTCGCCGCGGTGCAGGCCTCGCCGTTGTTGCGGAACTTGCCGAGCATCGCCGCGTCGACCGCGGTGTCGATGTCCGCCGAGGGCAGCACCAGGAAGGGGGCGTTGCCGCCCAACTCCATCGAGGTGCGCAGCACGTGCTCCGAGGCCTGGGCGAGCAGGGTCCGGCCCACGCCCGTCGATCCGGTGAAGGAGACCTTCCGCAGCCGCGCATCGGCCATCAGGGTCGAGCTGAGAGCCTTGGAGTCCGAGGTGACCACACAGTTGACCACGCCGCGCGGCAGGCCGGCCTCAGCCAGGATCGACATCAGGGCCAGGGACGTCAGCGGCGTCTTCTGGGCGGGCTTGAGCACCACCGTGCAGCCGGCCGCGAGCGCCGGACCGATTTTGCGCGTGCCCATCGACAGCGGGAAGTTCCACGGGGTGATCAGCAGCGAGGGGCCGACGGGTCGCGCCACCGTGAGCACCGCCTCCTCCGCCGACGGGGCGTGCCGGAACCGGCCGGGTTGGCGCACGGCCTCCTCCGCGAACCAGCGCAGGAACTCCGCGCCGTAGGTGACCTCGCCGTAGGACTCGGCCAGCGGCTTGCCCATCTCCAGGGTCATCAGAGCGGCGAGGTCGTCGGCCCGTTCGTGGCATAGCTCGTAGGCGCGTCGCAGGATCTCCGAGCGCTCGCGCGGCAGCGTCTGCGCCCACTCGTCCTGCGCGACGACCGCTGCGTCCAGGGCTGACATCCCGACGCTCGCGGCATCGGCGTCGACCACCTGGGTGAGCGCTTCGCCGGTGGCGGGGTCGACGACATCCAGCTCCGGGGTGCCGCCGAGGAAGGCCCCGTCGACGTATGAGCTGCGGGGGACCCGGGAGAGCAGGTCCTCGATCGTGGCGGGGGTGATGGTGGGGGTCATCGGGTGCTCCTCGTGACGGTGGGACGGGACGGGGTGGAGAGGGCGGACGAGGCCGGGGCGCTCACGGCGGGCGGCATGGTGATCGCAGGAGGCGTGGCGGTTGCGGACGGCGTCTCGCGAGCGGTCATTGCTGTGGCCCTCCGGTGAGGGCGTCGACCGCCCCGATCAGCCCGAGATGGCTGAAGGCCTGCGGGAAATTGCCGGCCATGCGGCCGGCCCGCCCGTCGTACTCCTCGGCCATCAGCTGCAGATCGTTGGCGCAGTCCAGGGTGCGCTGCATCATCTCGACCGCATCGTCCTCGCGGCCCATGCCCACGTACTGCTCGACCAGCCAGAAGCAGCAGACCAGGAACGGGTGCTCATCACCCGGCAGGCCGTCCTGGCCCTGGGTGAGGTAGCGCAGCACGAGGCCGTCGTCGGTGAGCAGCTCCTGCTCGATGCGCGCAACGGTCGCCACCATGTGCGGATCGTCGGCCGGCAGGAACCCGGTCTGGGGGATCTGCAGCAGGGAGGCATCGACCTCGGAGCGCCCGTAGGCCTGGGTGAACGAGCCCGAGGAGTCGACGCCGCGGCTCATGACCTCCTCACGCATCTGCTCCCGCAACGCACGCCAACGGGAGAGCTCCTCCTCGTCGGCCGGCAGCCCGTGGTGCTCGACCGCCGCCAGGGCCCGGTCGAAGACCGCCCAGATCATCACCCGCCCGTGGGTGAAGTAGGCGGGCTCACCGCGCATCTCCCAGATGCCCTGATCGGGCAGGTCGATCCGGGCGGCGGTGTAACGCACCAGCGACTTCTGCAGGGGCCACGACCAGGCGGACTCCTCGACGCCCGCGTCCCGCATCATGGCCAGCGCGATCATCACCTCACCGATCACATCGGCCTGGAACTGGGCCACCGCACCGTTGCCGGTCCGCACCGGCCGGGAGCCCTCGTAGCCGGGCAGATGTGCGAGCTGCTGCTCCGGCAGGTTCCGGCTGCCGACGATCGAGTACATGATCTGCAGCTGCTCGGGATCGCCGGCGATCGCCCGCAGCAGCCACTCCCGCCAGCCCACGGCGGCGTCGACATGGCCGTGGGTCAGCAGCGTCTCGAGCGACAGGGCGGCATCGCGCAGCCAGCAGTAGCGGTAGTCCCAGTTCCGCACGCCGCCGAAGTCCTCGGGCAGGCTGGTGGTCGCGGCGGCGATGATCCCTCCGGTGTGGCGGTGGGTCAGCCCCCGCAGCACCAGCAGTGAGCGCGCCACCTCCTCGGCGTACCGGTCATGGACGTGCACCTTGCCCAGCCATCCGGCCCATTCCCCGGTGGTGCGAGCCAGCGCCTGCTGCGGATCCGGGGCCGACGGCACCTCCAGCCACGAGGGGAACCAGGTCAGCGCCCAGGACAGGCTCTGCTCGGCCCGCACCGTGTGCCGGCCGAGGTGGGTGCGGTCGCCAGCGGAGAGCTCCGGCCCGTGCAGCGCCAGAGCGTCCCCGCCGGCGATCGCAGTCAGCACGCTCACCCCGTCGGCGTCGTGGTCCTTGCGCACCCACGGCACCATCGCTCCGTATTCGAAGCGGATCTTCAGCTCCTGGACCACGTCGACCTCACCCTCGGTGCAGGTCACCGTGCGGATCAGGTTGCTGTACGCGCCGATGTCGCCGCGCAGCGAGGAGGGGTCGTCGGGCTCGACCGACATGAAATCGGTGACCGTCGCCGTCCCGGTGGGGGAGCGCCAGGTCGTCTCCAGCACCATGGTCGAGGGAAGGTAGCGGCGCCCCACCATCTCGCCATCGGCGATCCGCAGGGTCCAGTGGCCGTGGGACTCATCGCCCAGCAGGGAGCAGAACACGGCCGCCGCGTCGAAGCGCGGCATGCACAGCCAATCGATCGTCCCCCCGCGGGTGACCAGCGCGGTGGCGCGCTGGTCCGAGAGCAGGGCGTGGTCCTCGATCAGAGTGCTCGCCATCACCCCAGTCCATCACAGAGGCACCTGAAGGGCCGAGGAATGCCTACCGATCGGCCCATCTGCCCTGTCGGGCCATCCGCCGACCGGGCCGCCCTGGACACGTGGCGGCACGTGCGCACGCAACCTGACACCACGGACCGGCCCCGCGCTGGCGCCGCAGTCCGCCCCTGCGCTGGCGTCCCGGGTCGGCCCCGCGCTGGGGCCCCGGACCGCGCCAGGGCGATCAGGCGTCCTCGGCGTCGCTCTCCGGGGAGCCTGGCTCGGCGTCGGGCGTCCCCGCTGTCCCGGCCTCGGTCTCCGCCTCCGCGGTGGGCTCCGCGCCGGCGACGAACTCCTCGAGATGGCGGCTCATCGCGACCCGACTGGGCTCGTGGCAGTACATCATGTGCCCGGCCTCGTAGTACTCGATGCGGATCCGCTCGGCGTAGTCCTCGCGCGGGATCGCGAGCTGGGCGAGCACGTGCTCGCTGGCGTGGAACGGAGTGGCGGCATCGTGGTAGCCATGGGCCACGAACACCCGGGTGTGCGGGGACTTGCGCAGCACCCGCGCCAGATCGGAGGCGACCTCGACCGCCCGGCCCTCGAACTCCTTGTAGCTCCACGGGTGCACGCGACCGGACAAGATCTCGTACACCACGTCGGTGGAGTAGTCGAGCTCTGTGCGCAGATACTGGTTGATGGTCGCGGTGTAGGCCGGGGCCAGCTGATCGATCGAGGGATCGCTGTCCATCTTCTCGGCGTTGCCATCACCGGCCGGTGCCGTGAAGCGCCCGTCGATGCGCCCGGTCACCAGGCCCTCCTTGCGCAGCAGCTCGGCCAGGAAGGCCAGGTGCTCGATGCGCAGGTCGGCCCGCTCCACCCACTCGGGGTCCACGCCGATGAGGGCGCCGATCCGAGCGGCCGCCTCCTGCTTCTGCTCCGGGGACAGGCGCAGCCCCGCCGCCAGCAGCCCGGGGTACTCCTGCTCCGCGAAGGCCTCGGCCTCGTCGACCACGTCCTGCAGCAGGCGACCGGAGTGCTTACCGTGCGCATGGGCGATGGCCGCGTAGGTGGGCAGGTAGTGGACATAGGGACGGTCATTGCCGGCGGTGAAGCGCAGCGTGCCGAAGTCCAGCACCGGGGAGATCAGCGCGATACCGGCCACCGCCACGTAGTAGCGGTCCATCAGACGCGCGGCCACCGCCGAGGCCCGGGTGGTGCCGTAGGACTCCCCGGCCAGGTGGATGGGCGAGGTCCAACGGTCGTTGCGGGTCAGCCAGTCGATCACGAAGGCGGCGATCAGATCCCGGTCCGCCTCCAGCCCGTGGTGGCGATCCGGCTTCGCTCCCGGCGTGGGGCGCGAGTAGCCGGTGGTCATCGCATCGACCATCACCAGATCGGCGTGGCGCAGCAGGGTCTCGTGGTTGTCCAGCAGGCGGTAGGGCGGGGCGACCGGCGAGCCGGCATCGGCCGTGTCGACCCGGCGCGGACCGAACAGGCCCAGGTGCAGCCACACCGTCGAGGCGCCCGGGCCGCCGTTGAAGGCGAAGACCACCGGACGCTCCGCCGCGACCCCCTGCGCCACGTAGCTGACGGAGAACATCTCGGCGTAGGCGGCCGCGCGTCCGTACTCCTCCCCTTCCGGCTCTTCGCGCAGCACCACGGTGCCGGTGGTCGCGGTGTAGTCCAGCGCCCCCTCCGGCAGCGTGAGGGAGTGGACCGTGGTGACCAGGCGATCCTCGGGTCGCTGCTCCTGGGCCGATGCTCGGGGAGCGGCACCCTGCTCGGCAGCGGCGGGGGCAGTGGACTCGGTGTTCACGTGTTCTCCTCTGTGTGACGTCCGTCACTGATGGCGCGGTGGGGCTCGATGGCCTCCATCCACCCTAAGTGCGGGCTCACGTGCCGATTTGCGTGCACGTTCACGTGAACGTTCGCGGACCGTGCTCCCCCTAGACTGATCCGTGCGAAGCGATTCTCGTGTAGTGCGGGCTGATCTGCGCGTTAGTGTGTGGATCCGGCACGACGGGCACAGCTCGGGCGGACGCCATCGCGGCGCTCGGCACACCCCCAGGCCTCGAGGATGAGGAGAGGACACAGCACTGATGAGCAGATTCTCGCGGCGCACCGCGCTGATGGGCTCCGGCGCGGGACTGACCGCCGCAGCCCTCGCCGCCTGCGCCCCACCCAACCCGGGGGAGGTCAACGCCGAACCCACCATTCCGCCCTCGGAGGGGCCGGTCACCATCACCTACTGGGCCTGGCTCAAGGACCTGCAGAAGGTGGCCGACGTCTTCAACGAGAGCCAGGACCGGATCCGGGTGGAGGCCACCTGGATCCCCGGCGGCAATACCGGCGGCTACGCCAAGATCCTCTCCGCCGTGGCGGCTGGCGGCGGTCCCGACATCGCCCAGGTCGAGCTGCGGCAGGTCCCCGAGTTCGCCCTGGCGGGCGCGCTGGTGGACCTGAGCCGCTACGGCTTCGACGACCAGGAGGACAAGTTCGATCCCGGCGCCCTCAGTCAGGCCAAGGTCGAAGACACGGTCTGGGGCGTTCCCCAGGACACCGGCCCGGTGGCCACGTTCTACAACCGTGAGGTCCTCGAGGATGAACTCGGGCTCGATCCGCCTGCCACCTGGGAGGAGTTCTACGAGACCGCGGGGATCGTCTCCGAGGCCGGCAAGAACCTGATCAGCCTCGACCCTTCCGACGGCTCGCACCCCATCGCCTGGGTGATGCAGTCCGGAGCCACCTGGTTCCGTCCTGAGGGCGAGGGGTGGATCGTGGATATGACCGATGACGCCTCCATGCGGGTGGCGGAGTTCTGGGACCAGATCTTCGCCGAGCAGCTCGTCGGCACCGGTTACGGCTCCTACACCACCCCCTGGTACGCGGCCGCGGCCGACGGCGACGTGCTGGCCAACATCGGCGGCTCCTGGTCCGACGCGCTGAATGAGACAGTTCCCGGCGGCGAGGGCAAATGGGCCGTGGCCCCCATGCCTGTCTGGGAGGACGGGATGGGCTACGCCTCGGGCGGGCACGGCGGTTCGGCGGCTGCGATCCTGGCCAACAGCACCCACCCCGCCGAATCCCTGGAGTTCCTGACCTGGATGTGCACCGATCCGGCCGGGATCGACGCGATGATCGAGTTCTCCGGCATCGGCTGGTCCCCGGCCGCCGACTACATCGGAGAGAGCCGGCAGGAGCCCTCGGAGTTCTTCTCCGGTCAGAACTACAACGAGGAGGTCATCGTGCCCATGGCCGAGGGGCAGAACCTGGAGTGGACCTGGGCGCCATTGATGCAGCGAGTGCAGAACCTGATCGGGGACGGGATGACCGATGCGGTCACCGGTGAGGTCCCGCTGGTGGACATGTTCGCCGATGCGCAGACCGAGATCGTCGAGATCATGCGTGAGATCGGCCTGAATGCGGAGGAGGCGCGATGAGGTCCAAGACTGCTCCGTGGGTGCTGCTGGCACCCTTCCTGGTGGTGTTCATCGGCACCATGATCGTGCCGATCATCATGGCCATCGGGTACAGCTTCACGCGGGTGGAGCGCTCCGGCCTGCTGGGCGAGGGAGGTGTCGAGAGCATGTTCGCTGGTTTCGACAACTACGTCCAGGCGCTGAGCAACGCCAACTTCATCGCCTCGATCGGGCGGATGGTGCTGTTCGGTGTCGTGCAGGTGACCGTGATGATCGTGGCCGCCACGATCTTGGCGCTGCTGCTGGAGACCGCGAGCGCGAAGTGGCCCGGCTTCTTCCGCGCCACCTACTTCCTGCCCTACGGGATCCCCGGGGTGATCGCCACGATCCTGTGGTCGTTCCTGTACATCCCGGGGCTGAGCCCGGTCGTGGATGTGCTGCAGCTGGTGGGGATCAACATCGATTTCCTGGGACCGGACATGGTGCTGTGGTCGATCGCGAACATCGTGACCTGGACCTACACCGGCTACAACATGCTGATCATCATCGCGCAGCTGAAATCGATCCCCGGTGAGCTGTACGAGGCGGCGAAGATCGACGGGGCCAGCACCTTCCGGGTGGCGACCTCGATCCAGCTGCCGTTGATCCGGCCGGCGCTGCTGCTGACGGTGATCTTCTCGATCATCGGGACGCTGCAGCTGTTCGCGGAGCCGCGGCTGCTGCAGACGATGAGTGCGGGGATCACCTCGGAGTACACCCCGAACATGTCGGCCTATGCGTTTGCGTTCCAGTACAACGACATCGGCATGGCCGCCGCACAGGCCGTGATCATCGCGGTCGCGGCCTTCACTCTCTCGGCGGTCGCGCTGGGAGTCTCCTCGTGGACGGAGAAGCGTCGATGAACACCACCGACACCAAGGACACCACCGGCCCCGACGCTACGAGCACCCGTGCCTCCGGGACGGGACGAGCCGCCGTCTCCGACGGCCGTACGGGCACCCGGGAGGCGGGCCGCAAAGCCACCTCGACCATCATCATCACCGCGATCCTGGCGATCGTGGCGATCTACTTCCTGGTGCCGGTGTACTGGGTGGTGGTCAACGCCACCAAGTCCACCGAGGACCTGTTCGGCACCAACGGCTTCTGGTTCGGGGAGAACTTCCAGCTGCTGGACAACCTGAAGGCGGTGCTGTCGGCCAACGGCGGCATCTTCCCCCGCTGGGCGCTGAACTCGGTGATCTACGCCGGCATCGGCTCCGTGGTGGCCACCTATTTCGCGGTCGCTGCCGGGTATGCGCTGGCCAAGTACCGCTTCCCCGGGCGGCGCTTCGTGTATGTGCTGGTGCTGGGCGGGGTGCTGGTGCCCGGCACCGCGGTGGCGCTGCCGCTGTTCTTCCTGTTCAGCTCGATCGGGATCACCAACACCTACTGGTCGGTGCTGATCCCCTCCCTGGTCAGCCCTTTCGGGCTGTTCCTGTCCTCCATCTACGCCGGTGCCGCGGTCTCCGACGAGATGCTCGAGGCCGGCCGGATCGACGGAGTGGGGGAGCTGGGTCTGTTCCACCGCCTCGCCCTGCCGCAGCTGACCCCGGCGATCGTGACCGTGGTGCTGTTCCAGTTCGTGGCGATCTGGAACAACTACATGCTCCCGCTGGTGATGCTGGCCGATGAGGAGCTGTACCCGATCACGCTGGGCCTGGACAACTGGAGGGCCCAGACCGATCGCCTGCCCGAGTTCTACCAGCTGACCACCGGCGGCGCGCTGCTGTCGGTGATCCCGCTGGCGATCTTGAT
>Ga0209487_1004138_pt1 | contig 11229 bp, 24 predicted proteins | sample Poulit2012_FD_187524 | JGI IMG/M metagenome (GOLD analysis project Ga0209487, IMG submission 187524) | Agricultural soil microbial communities from Georgia to study Nitrogen management - Poultry litter 2012 (SPAdes) (version 2) | ecosystem: Environmental > Terrestrial > Soil > Agricultural land... | reverse complement strand
GATTTCTTGATCATATCGGTCGATGACTCCCGACTTTTTGTCTTTTTTGACTTCGGTCAAATGTTTATTTTTAAAATAATACACATCATCGTATTGCATCGGAATTCGTATTCGGAATTTTTCATCAGTAAAACCCCAACGTCCATTTTTTCTGAGCTTCATTCGACCATTGTAATAAGATGGCTCAATATAATCGAAAATTAACGGTATCACTTCCATCAACGAAGTATCGATCAATCCCATCTTGTCATCTCTATGCACTACAGCTAAATCTGTTCGTTCGCCTTTCATACGTTGCAGAGATTGATAAGGGAAATTTGTAATAGGTTTTCCAGTTTTCGAATCTATAAAGTCACCATAATTATTGAACCAAATGTTTCCAAATTGCGTGAGATTGGAATATTTTTTTGTGTCTATTAATTCACCTTCATTGATGTTAAATAGTCGATCAAAACTGATGTCATAAGATTTCACTCCAACTACAGACAAACCGTGGGCATTGACATAGCCTGCACCTCCATCGAATTGCGGAGCCACTACTTCATGACCATTTCGATCAATATAACCATAAAGATTTCCCCAGTAGTTGTTTGAATCTTTTACGCTAACGACAGCATAGGCATTCGAAAAAGGATAAACGTTATTGTATTTGTTAAAGCTTTGTATCAATTCGAAATTATAATTGTATAACAAGTAAAGACTATCGCGCTGTATCCAAATGCGATTTTCGTTAACACTTAAAGGCAATTGTTTTTCAAAAGGCAATAGAATTTCACCTTTCATATCCAAGAATCCCCAAAGTTCATCTTTTTTAGCAGCAATTAAATTTTTTAGTGGAAAGGGAATTAACTCTTCGTATTTTGGTGCAATGATTTCTTGACCTTCTAAGTCGTATAGGCCGTATAAATCATCTTTTTTCACCCGAATATTATTTCTATTATATAAGTCTATTTCATTGTAAATTGTTTCTAACAAAATTTTTCCATCGGCATCAATCAATCCATAGCGTTTGGTTATATCAGTCGAGACTACTGAGCGATAAAAATCATCTTCCCAAGGAAAAAGTTCATGGTACTTGTTAGGTAAAACCGTATTTCCCAACGAATCGATGAGTCCGAATTTGAAATCTTTACGGACAATGGATAAACCATTCTCAAAGTCATGAGCTTCTTCGTAGATAGCTGGAATGATAAGTTCGCCTTGCTTATTGATAAAACCTTTTCGCCGACCAATTGAAACCATTGCTCGATTTTCTCGAAATGGCTTTGCCCAATCGAACTGAGGTTTGATGATCAATTTTCCTTTTTTATCGATATAACCCCATCTGTGTTTAATTTGTACAGCAGCCAATCCTTCTGAAAATGAATAAGCTTTTAAAGCTTTTGGACGAGGTAATTGCTTTCCTTTGAAGTTGACAAATCGATAAGCATTTTTATCTTTTACCAATGCCATCCCATCAGAAAAATCAGTTGCCCATGAAAATTTGGGTTCGATCACACTTTTACCGTCACCACCAACGAAACCCCATAAACTATCTTTTCGCGTCAATGCCCATCCTGCGATGGTGTCACCTACAAATTCATATTTTGTTTGACTTTTTTGTTGGGTTACTAAATTTTTTGGTCCAAAACAAGAAGTGAACAATCCGCTAATTAACATCACAATTATAATTGTGAAAAAGGAAAATGAATTATATTTTTTTAAAGATGTGTTCATTAAAATCTGAATAATTTTAAGGTAAATATTTTTTAGGAATTTGTTTAAGTGTAATCGTTTAAAGAATAAAACATAGCATATTCATATTTGGGTTGTAAAACAATTTTGTTGCTCAATCGATCAATCACTCCAAATTTATAAGTATCGTCTTTGGTCAATGTAAAACGCAATTCCGATTCTTCTATGTTATTATCAGCTTCGAAATCATATTGCGCATGACTTAATTGAGCAAATAATACTAATAATATTATCGTAAAAACTTTCTGTTGCATAAACTAATTTCTCCATATACAAACTTCATTATTTAATGAAAATATTCCTATCCACGAAAACCAGTAATTTCTGTTTAATGCTTTGATAATGAGTTGAGATGTTCTATTTATAAACTCTAATGAAAATGAGATTTATTGAAAAATGAATTTATGCAAGTAGGAGAGGAGCGATGGATTAAGTTTGAACTTTTCAGTCGAAAAGACAATGGTCATGGAATTTTTGATGTTGTACCTCATTCTATTCTTTAATGGTATAAAATATCGAAATTTAACTTTTGGTTTTTTTATGAAAATCCTGAAAATTCAATAATCTTTAATGAGATGGAAAAAAATGATCGAAAAAGAATTTGGACAATAGATCTTGAAAAAGGAGTTTTGATCAAAGGAGAATGGTGAATTTGGAGATTGGTTGGAAAATGAGATTTGAGTTTATTTATGACGTATAATGGCGTAGTGCGTTTGTATATTTGATTTTGAAAACGAAACGAAATACTCATTAAAACTTAAATACTATGGAAATCAATCATCAAAAAACAACCATTAAATACAAAAATTACGTGAAAATCGTTATTCTGTTTAAGGATGACGATGAGATAGAGACTGTTTTGATAGCTAAAAATACTTTTGAAGACATTCCGAGCGGTAGATTGATGAATTTGATGGGTAAAAAATTAACCGAATTTTACAGAAAGTTTATACATGAGTGGTTAATGAGTGATTTACTCGAGGAGCTTGGAATATATAAAACGGGATGGTAATATTTAAAATATAAGCCAAAAAAAAGCGAGAGTGTTAAACTCTCGCTTGGTAGCCCTTATGGGATGTCTACCGAACCATTTCTAAACTTTTTTGATGTTATAAAGTCGATTTCAGCTTAAAAGCTGAAGAATGAATAAATTCACATTTAAATCGAGCTGGAAGCATATATTCGATGCACTGACCAAACACCAAAAAGGAGAATTAATTGATATTATCCTGAATTTTATTGATGGTGTTGAGGTGAATGTAGAGGATGATGTCATTCGAGTTGCATTCGCGCCAATAAAAGCTGAACTGGAACAAGAAATTCAAAAAAGAATTAGAATTTCTGAAAAAAGAAGAGCAGCTGGACGAAAAGGTGGGCTAAAATCAGGTGTAACACGTAAAAAGAAATCCAAATCTACTACTAAAATGGATTTCGTGGCACCCAATTTAGTCGAAATCAAAAATTTTATTGAAACCAATAGCTTGAATGTCGATGCTTTAGAATTCTTTAATCATTACACCAAATACGAGTGGAAGATTAAAGGAAAAACCATGGATAATTGGGAAGAAACTGTGCTGTTCTGGCATCAGAACCCAAGAGGTAATTCGAAAAACAAAGTTTTAGAATCAAAAAACTATTTAACATGAAATTAATTTCTGAAAAAAAATTCAATTTTCTGAATCGGTTCAGAGAAACTTTGACCGAAAAAGAACGTGAAGAAATAGATCTATATATAGAGCAAAGGAAAAAAGATAGAGAAGAAAGAGTGAAGCTCTATAATGCGAACGTTCGTAAACATTCGCCTGTAAAGAAGAAAATCAAAGCCGTTGAAGTCAACGCAATGAAAAGGCTTTTTAAACATTATTGGGAAAAAAGGCAAAATAAAAAGTTGACCATTCGCAATGAGAATGAAGCGATATTCTACTTGACACTTTGCCGATACTTCGCAAAAGACACAACAGTGCAGGGCCAAGAGTTCAGTTTCGCAAAAGCACCCATTGATTTGAACAAAGGATTGCTAATTCTCGGTGGATATGGAACAGGGAAAACTTCTTTGATGACAGCTTTCCAGGACATAGGTGCTGAAATCATGAAAAGACACAATGACACATTTATGTGGTTTGTTTCATCCAATTGCATAAAAATGCTTTCAGAGTTCGAAAATGCTGAAACTGATCGTGGCGAATTCATGGATAAATACGGAAAAGGAAATCGATACTTTGATGACCTCGGACGTGAAAGAGAAGCCTCAAAATGGGGCAAACTCAACATTATGGCCGAAGTGCTTGAAAATCGGCTGAATTCCAAAAAGCACAAAACCTATTTAACAAGTAATCTAACTTTTTCAGAATTTCAGAAAAAATACGGAGGTGCTGTGTTTTCAAGAATGCATGAAAGGTTAAACGTATTAGTAATGGACGGAGATGACCGTCGAAAAATTTAAACAAATGACAAAAAAATATCCTACAAATGATAATATGATGGTTGAAGTTGTTTTGAAAAAGAAAATGGCTTACAAAGAATCCCTTGATTTGATAAAAAAAATGAAGGGAGGGTGGACAGTAAACATCTACGAAGAGAACTTTCACAATGATGGCACACGCAGGCCAATCAATAAATGCTCCGGATGTGGTGAAGAAAAAAACAAAGCTGAATTGTATTACGGCTTGTGTGAAGATTGTCAAAATGATAATGCAGGATTATGATACTAATTGAAAGATATGCAAACCATGAAATATGGAGGAATTGCAAAGAATGTGGCCATGTCTGGGATGCCAGACAAGAAGGTCTCGAGTGTAAATTTTGCAAGTCCAAAAAATCAAAAATTGAGCGGCCAACAACAAAATAGGCTAATCAGAAAGGAACTCTGTGAATTCGATGTTCTGACGAAAATCAATAGAATTCACAGCAAACACTTTGAACTGATTATAAATTTCGAAATCATCAAAGTGTACAGAAAAAGAGAAAGTGCAAATATTTATTTAAGGAAACTATTAAATCAAAAGAAATGTCAGAATTGATCGTAATAATAAGCTTTTGTGTATTTGTGCTTGGAATGTTGCTTTTCGTAGGAATAATGTCTTCAAAGGATCATTATTAACAATGCAAATTATCAAGCTAAATGAATACGCTATAGACGTAAATGGAAAACTCATGGTGAAATCAATTGACCGAGAAATTTGGTTGTGTGATAATTACATCACACAAGACGAACATGAAGCTTTTCAGAAATTCATCGAAAAACAAAAACAAAAATTAACCAATAAAATCAAATTAAAATGAGAAAACTACTATTTATTGCTGCACTTTTATTTGCAGTTGGATGCACAGAAGAAGATGACTGCTACAAATGCAGTCTGATTTCAGCCGATGGAAGGTTCGGTACGACCACATATTTAAAATGTGATGTCGATATAGAGGAATACGAAATGTATATGCTTGAGTCTGGTAAAGCTGGAAGTGTTGAATGCTTTTTAATGGATTAGATGCTTTTTACAGCGATACCGAATTAATATAACAGTTAAGTAAAAACAATTATGAACTCAATGAAAACAAAAATATACATCGCTGGAAAAGTGACTGGAGAACCTAAACACTCCTGTACTTTGAAATTCGCAACCGCTCAAAAAGAGCTTGAAAAACAAGGTTACGAAGTCGTTAATCCCATAGAAGTCGTTGGTGACTTCAATGCCGATTGGGAAACAGCAATGCGGAAGTGCATCAAAGCATTAATGGATTGTGATGCTATTTATATGCTTCCGGATTGGCACGACAGCAAAGGAGCTAAAATAGAGTATTGGTTGGCAATTGACTTAAGTCTTGAGTTTGTCAGCTTTTCAGAATTAAATCAAACATTGATGAATCACATGTGAAATATGACAATAAGAGAATTACTGAACGAGGAAGAAGTCGAACTTATTCTTGAAGCGTTGAATCGCTTTGAAAAACACTGCAGAGGAATTGCAGACAGACCTGTTCAAGGTTATGGTTCCAGCTCGGAGTTGATGAAGAAACAAGCTTGGCGAGACAAAGCTGATAGGATCAGAGAAATAGAAACCAAAATCGCGTACGAATTTATTTAAAAATGAATGTTATAGGAATTTTTAAACCACCGTCTGAGGTGGAGTTTAAAACGAAAACAGAAATAAGTCAAGTTGCTATCTATCCGATTTATGACAAAAACAATAAAAAGATAGTCGATAAAATGCAACTGAATTTGACAGTGCATTTAACTGTCTGGTTAAGTGGATTTTTGTTAAATCCGATAACTAAAATAATCAGACAGGAAATAAGTACAGAGGAAATGAACGAATTAATTAATCACTTAAAAAACAACAATATAAATGGAACTAACAGATTATGAAAGAAAATTAGCTTATCACAGCTTAATGTTGAAAGCATGCAGAAAACTACAATCGGTGCGTAATATCGAAAGAAGAGTAGAAGCAGGAACTTATACTACAGATGACGAAATAGAAATCGAAAAAAGGATTCATCTACGTAAGATGCAAGCAACAAAAGCTGAAATTCTTGCTAAAAAAATGATAAAGGGAATTGAACATTTAATCGAAAAACCAATTTCCTGAAAGTAATGAACGCCAATGTGCGTTTCAGAGGCTTGGCGATGTTGGGGGATTACAGCACGAAAGCCTAATAAATAAACTAAACTTTAATAAATAGAAGAAAGATGAAAAATCAACACTTTTTTATGGTGTATCTCGAAAACGAAAGAACACCAACTTACAAGCATTCAACATTAGAAGGTGCAGAAACCGAGGCAAAACGATTAGCAAGAGAATACAAGAAGAAAGCTTTTGTCTTATGCTCAATAAAGTCTTTTGAGATTAATGAGTTTACGATTAAAGATTGTCGTCCTGATACAGATCTTCCGTTTTAGCCATTTCTGCTAACGCCCCAACGGCTTGCCGTTCGGTGGCGATTTTGAAAACAAAAAACAATAAAAAAATGAAAAAAGAAATAGAAAAAACAAGTAGTAAAAGTATGGACTTTCCGCACGGTAGCACAAAACCGCTGTTAGGCGATGTTTATAATCAAATCTTACATCTTTTTGTTGGAAATAATGAAACGCGACCTGCATTAATGTCTCCTTTTATTCAAGAAGATTTTGCTATCGCAACAGATGCACACGCTATCATTTGTTTTAAAAAAGAATTATTGAGAGGATCAAAAGTAAAACCTAATGAAAAAGCACCAAACGCTTTAGCTGTAATTCCTGCCGAAGAAAATATGAGTATGGAATTTGATACCATTGAAATGAGAAAGCAAATCTTAACATCTCGAAAAATAGCAAAAGAAACTTATGAAGTCAAAAAAGGTAAATGCCCTGATTGTTTTGGTTATAGATATGTTCAGTATGAATTTTCAGACTATAAGGGCAGAAGTCACGAAATAGAAGATACTTGCCCTACTTGTGAAAATGAAGATGAATGGATTACATATAAAAACAGAAAGACTGGTAACGAAATAGAAAGTTTTAGAGAATTGATTGAAATTGAAAATGCTTTGATTGATGTTAATTTATTTGAAAAACTTGTAAAAACGGCAGAGCTTCTATCGGTAGATAAAATCAAATTAGTTTATAGAAAAAATGAATTAAGTGTTCACAAGTTCTATGTTGGTAAATGCACAATATGTATAATGCCTGTGTATCAAGAGGGAGAAAATGACTTGGTTCAAAAAATCTCTTAACGTTTTGCGTGTATGCGTAGGGCGTTTTATTAACAATAAACTTAAATAGAATGAAAGAATTTATAAGCAAATGGTCGAATTGGTGGATATTTAATCCAAGACGTAAACAGTTAGATGATGCGTTTGGAAAAGAACTGAATGAATTAATAGAACGAGAGGTAGCCTTACGCATACACGATGTTACAGTCCAAAGCGGGAAGTGCACCGGTTGTGAAGAATCAACGGGTGAAACAAAGCTATGGTGTTGCAATCACTGTGGGAAAAGAATTGAAGATTTTTAGACTTATATCCGAAACTAATAAAAAATAAACAATATGGAAAACATAGAAATTGAAAATTCAGACTTAACCAGCAATGACGCAAAACCTATGTTAGGAGGTTTTTTTTCGGTATTGGAAAAAAAACCGCCTTTGAATAAGGCATTATTAGTGGCGTCATATTTCGATCCTAATAAAACAATAGTAAGATACACTGTAGCTCAATATAATGGACACTTTTTTTCAGATGGAAAATGTGAGGTGTTAAATGTTGGGTTTTGGGCTGAGCTATTAAACATTGAAACAATAAATGAACAAGATTATCAAAAATGGCAACGAGAAAAATTAAAAGAGGATGCAATTTTTTGGATAAAAAGATTTTTAAAATTCAAAGATGAATTCTACAATAGTCTTGAGTTTGAAGAAATGGAAGAATCTGATTATGGAAATGACGATTATTATATAAAAAAATTTTTAGAACAATATCCTTTTTAAAATATCGCCTAACGTAAAAGCTATGGTGCGTGGCTTCAACAACGCATCCAAACAGTAATAAACTTTTAATTATGGACATAATGTCAGAAAAAGACCAACAGGCATGCACTATAGCTGGTGTTAGCCATCGTGCTATTAACGTGAATTTTGGAAACCCTGAAAGTATTAAAGTACCTGAAAACTGGAAGGACGCTAAAGGCATAAATGCAAGCTATAAAGAAACAAACTCCACTTTTGCTGAACGTGATTATAAATGCGAATGCGAAACAGGAAGTGAGCCTTTAGCAGTTGTAGAAGGTTATCATATTTGGTGGTGCAAATCACATCATCAACCACTTTATAAATGCGATAGGGAAAGGGTTCTTTAGCATGGTGTCTAACATCCGTATATACGAAACATTAAAAAAATATGGAAGAATTAAAAGTAATTACCAAACAAATGGAAAAAGAAATAATGATTAAAAGCATTATTGAAAATTCCCAAAATCCAACAGCAGAAAGTGTTTTCAATAATTTGAAACTGATTGACGATTTACTTCTGCTACAAAAACAAAGAATGTTATTTATGCCTAAGCGAACAAAGACTGGTGCGTTGAGAAAAGATGTGACACTTAAAAAAGTTCTTGAAAAAAGAATTGAAGTAGAAATATTTGGATCTATTTCTTAGGTATCATATAACGGTTCTCGGCTTTGTCTTGTTGCCGATAAAACACAAGACCAACTTTAAATTAAACACAAATATGTCAAGTACAAAACAATTTTTAAATTCAGCCGAAAACGGCAATAAGTCAAAGCCGATGTTAGCGGAAGCCGATTTTTCGGAGCAAAAAGATGGTTATTTCACTACTGAAAAACAACCTTTAATTAGGTTTAAAATTGTAAAAGATGTTGACCCTATTTTTGGCGGTGAATATTGGGATTATAGATTTGAAATTTTTCAACGTCCTTATTTTTGGAATTTATTAGGTTCAAAAAGATGGGAAATGTCAGTACAAACAAATGGATTTACAGAAGGACTATCTTTTAGCCACTATCTTCTCGGTTTCCGCTAACGTTTCAGAGGCTTGGCGATGTTGGGGGATTACAGCACGAAAGCCTAATAAATAAACTAAACTTTAATAAATAGAAGAAAGATGAAAAATGATAATTCAGCCCCAGTTTTCGCCAAACCTGTGTTACCCGCAGTTCTTAAACTAACGGTAAAAAAAGAATGGTTTGATTTTATAAAATCAGGTGAAAAGACAGAAGAATATAGGGAGATAAAACCGTACTGGGTTGAGAGGTTGACGCAAATTTCAAAGAAAGAAAATTACACAAGTGAAGAAGCATCTAAAAATCTTTTAAAAGATAAAAATAGCTTTCCTAACAACTGGAGTTCAGATGAATATCCAATAAGACCAATGTATTGTTTTCCAAAAGAATACTCATACATAGAATTTAAAAACGGATATGCAAAAGATGCCCCAACAATCATAACTGAATGTAAAGGTATTTCAGTGGGAAAACCAACCCAAAACGGGAAACACTTATTTGATAAAGACGTTTTCATTATTTCGATTGGCGACATCGTTTGGTCGAATTGCGGGTAACGTATCGGGGCTAAAAGATAGTAACCCTAAGTGGGAGGGGTTTAGAATACGACCACAGATTAAACGAAAATTGAAATGAACGAAAACGAAATTTTAGAAGTGGAAATGGAACTCGGAGGAGGCGACAAAGTACAGATGAAAATTCAAGAATCCGAAGATTGGAGCGAAATTGAAGCAGGCACAAAGGCATTACTTGTATTAGTGAATGGACAACAGATGTTTGTTGAAATAAATGAAGCGGATGAAGACGAAGGAGTTTCTTTTAAAATTATTGGAAGCGAAAGAAGCTATCATTATGATGAAAATGTAGTTGCTTCAATTTTCGCTGAAGTGAATTAGTAACGGTGCGTTGGCATGGGTTATTTCTTTTAGCCCATGTTAGCAAATCGTTTTAATGTTTGCTAACGCGTGGAGTATATGAAAAGTAGGGCGTAGGTGAACGCTTGCATTGGCGGATATTAAGGAAAGTAAGAAGGATGCAAAACAACTGAAATCGAAGAACTTACCACCCTATTTTTTATATACATTGTTAGGCGCAGTTAATTTTTGAAATATGATAAAAATGTTATTAGTTATACACGAAAAAGACCTTGACGATAAAGAACAAATTGTTATAGGTGTAGCTGATTCAGTTGAGAACGCTGAAAAAATTATTAATGAATATTATGGTGAACATAAAGAGTTAAGCTACAACGATATTCGAGATTCTAATTTGGAATACTCAAAAGTATTAGAAGTGAAAGGGGCTTTTGAAGACCCATATAAAGTTGAAATATGGCTTGAATGGTTTGAGCTTAATTGCGCCTAACATCTGTATATCAGCAATAGATATATCACGAAACAAAATTTAAACTTAATTAATAAAATAATGAAACTATACAGAGGTGATGCGTCTTCCAATTTCGAAGTGAAAAACATTCCGAGTCGATACGGATTCAAAGCTTTGTTCTTTACAAACAATCTGCAAGTGTCGAGAATGTATGCTCATCATTTGGCCCACGAGAAGAGAAACTGGAAAGGTGGAGCTGTTTATGAATTCAATATTCCGGAACCATCAAAAATTATTGACTTCAAGGACGAAGTCACCCATTCGCGAATTTTTCGAAATCTAATCTTTGATTTGCATAAGCAAGAAGTAAATTCAGCACTGATCACTAATTGCTTTGACTATCCAAAATTGACCGAAAATATAACAATTTTAAGCAGCGATATTGTAGTTGTCTTCGATTTTGAGTTGATAAATGATTATAAATTGATAGAATCAAATGTGATTTTATAGAGGTCAAAGGCTTTCATGTCAGCACTTAGCTGATATCATTTGTTTTTATTTGAAATTACTTATTCGTAATAAAAACATTTTCTATGAAAACAAAAATTTTAGAAATCATTTGTTCGGACAAAACAGATGAGAAAAAATTCGAAGAATTATACCCTTTATTCCTCGC
>Ga0209487_1004137_pt1 | contig 11230 bp, 5 predicted proteins | sample Poulit2012_FD_187524 | JGI IMG/M metagenome (GOLD analysis project Ga0209487, IMG submission 187524) | Agricultural soil microbial communities from Georgia to study Nitrogen management - Poultry litter 2012 (SPAdes) (version 2) | ecosystem: Environmental > Terrestrial > Soil > Agricultural land... | reverse complement strand
CCGGTGACACGGAGCCGGCCATACCGGGCCTCGATCGGCTCGGTAAGGGTCACGTCAAGAAGCGGCTTCCCGTCCGTTTCCGCGATCTGGGTCCATGAAGTGCCGTCGGCCGAGAGTTCGAGCACCCCCGCATAGATCTGGTCCCCGGCCGTCTCGTCGTTCTCGGCCATCTGCACCCGTGCGAACGCGATGGGATGGGACTCCTCGAGCTCCACACGCACCTCGTCGTCGACCTCGGGCGCATCGTCCGACCAGAACATCGTCGATGGATCGCCGTCGACCATCGCGTCCACCGTGTAGTCCTGATAGGTGCCGAGCGTGGTGCTGGCGGTGGCAGGCAGCCCGCGGAACGGAAGCGAAGGATCCTCTGGGAGCACCTCGCGCAGCAGTTCCCAGGCGCGGTCGGCGAAGTCCTCGAAGACGCCGTCGCCCACTGAAGGAACGATCTGATCCTCCCGATACACGCCGTCCTCACGCTGGTCGGGCACGGTCGCCTCTCCCGCCGAGGCGAACTCCTGCGCTGCTCGGGCTGCGTGGGAGGAGGCGTCCTCCGTCCGGTCCTCGGCGAGGGCGGCGAGCATCTCGTGCTGGGACAGCAGGCCGTTCGCCCAGTGCCCCGCGGCGACGATCCAGGGAAGGGTGTCCTCGTAGAAGCCCGTGCTGGCCATCGACGCCAAGGAGGACTCCAGGTCCGCGATGGCCTCGAGCCGTTCCACCAGAGCAGTGCCCTCGGCACCCCCCGACTCCCTCGACGCCCAGTACTCCTCCACATCGGCCGTCAGCTGAGGCGCATGGGGGGAGCCGTCCCGGTACGGCCAGTGCTGGTTGAGGTCTGTGAACACGCGCAGTGCGTCGCGGGCATGCTGCTCGGAGCCCGCGAGCTCGTCGAGAGCTGCATCCCAGGAGGCGTCGGCCTCGTAGGCAGGCGGGTTCCAGCAATAATCAGCGTAGTTCGCCAGGGAGATCAGCGAGGCGTAGGGCTGGATCAGTGGATTGGCCGTGAAGCCTGCGAGGTGCTCGTGGAGCGTGGGCGCCCGCCCCTCGAGGGGATTGAGGAACAGACGGTCCCGTCGGCCGTCGTTGACCGGGAAGTTGTCCCAGATGAACAGGTGCTCGGAGTGATACGTCTCCACCGCCTTGGCCACGGACTCCTCGGTGACCGTCGGGGAGAAGACGCCCTCTCCGGTCCACTGGATGCGGATGTCCGGGTCGACGCCTCGACCGAAGGTCGACTTGTAGTCGCTCGTCCCGGACCCGAAGTACTCGGTGGGAACGGTCTGCAGGGGCTCGAGATCGTGCTCGCTGACGTACTCGGTCTGGATCCGGTTGAGGTAGTGCACCTGCGCATCGGCCAGGGAGTCGAACTGGGCGGCGTCCTCATCGACCATGTCGGTGGGGATGTCGTCGAGCGCGATGTAGAAGCTTGTGACCCCGAGGTCTCGCAGCTGATCGAACTTGGCGACGGTCGCCTCGAAATCGGCGTCGCTGCCATAGGTGATGTCGTTCCCCGGAGACAGGGCGTAGGTGAACGTCACGTGGTGCGCGGTTGCTTCTTCGACCAGCTCGCCGAGCTTCTCGAGCTCCTCGCCCTCGTAGAGGTCGCGCCACTTCGCCCGCAGCAGCAGGTCATCCTTCGGCGTGTAGATGTAGGTGTTGAGCTTGTGCTCGCCATAGAATGCGAAGTGGTCCAAGCGGGAGCGGTGGGACCAGGGGATCCCGTAGAACCCTTCGATCGCACCGCGGATCTCCATCAGCGGTTCGTCACGCACCTGAACGTTGGGGATCGTCGCGGCGCCGTCCAGGAGCTGACGCAGGGTCTGGACGGCGTAGTAGGTGCCCCGCGCATCACGGCCGGCGAGGACCGCGACGGAGCCGTCCGCTCTCCCACCTGCCAGCACATAGCCGTCGGCGGCGAGCTCGTCAGGCCCTTGGGCCCCGATCAGCTCGAGCGCCGGGGTGATGGTCGGGTTGTCGCGTGTGGTCCCGAGGTGGATGCGTGCCCCCGGTGGCGTGCTCTGCGCATCCGTGGCGGTGACCATGGTGGTCTGGCAGCCGACGTCCTCGAGCACCCCGCGCAGGGCGCTGCCGGCGCGGGCATCGGTGTCCTCGCCGACGACGACGGAGACCCGTCTGGGAAGAGCGAGGTGCCGATCGGTGCGCTCCATGCCCGTGGGCTGGGGGTGCACGGCCGGGGTCCGGTTCCCCGCCCCGCCGCTGTCGGCGATTGCGCCCGTGGCCGGAAGCGCGGCGACCCCGCCCGCCACGATCCCGAATCCAAGGGCTGCACGTCGTGTCAGGGTTCTGCGGCGAGAGGGGGATGAGGAGCGAGGGGCGGTCGAATATCGATTCACCGTCAACACCTTCCGATCCGCGAATGATGCGGATTCGTCTTGAACGGGCGCCCGGGACAGCTCACGTCGTCGTGGCCTCCGCGTGGCGTGCTTCACAGTGCGGCGTCAGCGTAACAGCTCTCCCGTGCCCCTCGAGCGAGGCCCTCGAAAGCCGCTCCGGACGGGAGACGGTTCGGCCAGCCGCCTTGTAAACCGATTAATAACCGATCTACCATCGGCCCGAACAGTTCGATGAGGAGCTTCGTTCATGACGTTTTCCATCCCGCCCCGTCCCGGCCTCTCCCGACAGGCGTTCCTGCGCATGGGCGCATGCGCCGCCGGGCTGACTGCCGCAGGAGCAACAGCCGGGCCCGCCGCTGCGCTCGATGCCGCCCGCACAGCCCCGGGCGGTGGCCGGACGGTCACCGCCGAGATCGCCGATGGGCAGGACCCGAGGGACTCGGTCGACGACCTGTTGCGCGGAACCTCCTCCTTCCCGGGCAACGATGGACGCCCCCATGCCGTGACCTGGGACGAGCACTCATTCCTGATCGACGATGATCGCCTGCTCATCTACTCGAGCGAGATCCACCCCTGGCGAGTGCCGGCACCCGCCCAATGGCGGGACCTGCTGCAAATGGTCAAGGCCACCGGATACACGGCGGTCTCCTTCTACTTCTTCTGGGGGCTGCACCAGACCACCCCGGGCGGGGCCTTCGACTTCCAGGGGATCAAGGACGTGGACCTGCTGCTGACCATGGCGGCAGAGGAGGGGCTGTACGTGATCGCCCGGCCCGGCCCGTACGTCAACGCGGAGATTTCGATGGGCGGACTCCCGGCCTACATGACCAACCGGGAGGCCCCGCTGCGCTCGACGGATCCGGAGAACTTCGCCGATTCCTGCGCGTGGCTGTCAGCGATCAACGAGATCATCGCGAAACATCAGGTGACCGACGGCGGCGGCAGCGTGCTCATGTATCAGGTCGAGAACGAGCTGATCGCCGAGGATGAGGAGCGATCCGCGTTCCTGCGGGGGCTGGCCGACCATGTGCGGTCCACCGGCATCACGGTGCCCATGTTCCACAACGACTACGGCCTCGGCGGTCGCTTCAAGGACGTCGACGCCCACCATCTCGACTTCTACGCCTATGACCACTACCCGCTCGGCTTCAACGCCGGGGGCGAACGGGCACCGCTCGGGGACTCGGAGCAGACCTATCGGGAGATCAGCCCCGACACCCCTCAGTTCATCACCGAGTCCCAGGGCGGGGCATTCACCCCGTGGGGCGCGGCCTTCACCTCCGATCAGGCATATGAGTTCACCGATCCCGCATTCACCCGGCAGTGGGGAGTGCGCAACCTCGCCAACGGCGTCACGGCGTTCAACTACTACATGGCCTTCGGTGGCACCAACTGGGGGTACACGGGGTCCCCCTCCTCGGGGTTCACCAGCTACGACTACGGCGCGGCGATCACCGAGGGCCGCGAGCCCACCCAGAAGCTGGCCGTGCAGAAGGAGCTCGGGGCGTTCCAGCACGCCTTCCCCCCGATCCTGTCGATGACGCCGGTGGCGCCGCAGCCGCTGCTCGAGCGCGAGGGTGCTGCGATCACCGCCTATCAACGCATGAGCAGCGACGGTGAGCCCTCGGCAAGCGACGGTGGTGCCCCGAGGTTGCTCGCCTTCCGCCTCGCCGACTCCAATGACGAGACCGAGACTCGTTTCGCGACCGCGATCGTCCTCGGCGAGCCCGAGGAGGTGGGCGAGGCCGGCCCCACTGCCGATGACCGCGATGAAGCGATCACCTATGACGGTGGATGGGAGCAGGTCGAGGACCCCACCGCTGCCGGGGGCACGCTGTCTCGGACCGAGGCCGCCGGGGCCACGGCCAGCTGGACGTTCACCGGAACCGCCGTGGATGTCATCACCGCCTCCGGGACGGATCACGGCATGGCACGGGTCCTGGTCGACGGGGAGGAGCACGGCACCTTCACCAGCCACGTCGACACCGAACAGAACAAGCCCGCGCAAGTCATCGCCTACCAGGTCACCGATCTGGCAGAGGGAGAGCACACCGTCGTGGTCGAAGCCCTCGGCGAGGCCGCCCCCGGTGGTGAGGGGACGGTCGTGAGCCTGGACGCCTTCGACGTGCCGGCCGAGGACGGTGAGGACGGGGTGGAGATCCCCGACGGGGTGGTGGGCTGGCAACGCGTGCCTCAGCAGGCCGACACCTTCCTGACACTGCATGGCCGCGACGCCCTGTGCCTGGTGGCGGACACCGTGATCGGTGGGCACGCACTGCTGTATGCGACCAGCGCTCCCTTCGGCCCGACGCTGCCGCGACGCGGCGGACACCTGCAGTACCTGATCGGGCGGCTGGGTGATCCCGCGGAGATCGTGCTGCGCTATGCCCAGGAGCCGACGGTGGAGGCCCCTGACACGGTCACGTCGACCTGGGATGAAGGCACCGGGCAGCTGCGGCTGAATCTCACCCACGGCGAGGATCCGGTGCAGATCGAGATCACCGGGGCACCGATGACCTCCCAGGGGGTGGGCGAGGCCAGTCAGCTCCAGCTGCGGGTGATCGAGCGCGGTGCCGCCGCCACCACCTGGTTCCTCGGCGGGCGTGCCACCGGACGGATCGAGCCGACCCCGGGCGGAGCGGATGCCCATGTCGTGGTCGAAGGTGCGGAGCTGGCACGGACCGTCGCGTTCGAACGGGCCGATGCGGAGGTGGTCATCGGGGACACCGACGCCGCCGAGATCAGGATCGATGTGCCCGACGGCATCCGGAAGGTGGTGGTCAACGGCACAGCACGCCCTGCCCACCACGGCATCGCCACCACCACCCTCCCGGCGCCGGAGCGCACCGACGTGCCGGACCTCGCCTTCCGTGTCGCCGAGGAGGCACCGGAGGCCCAGCCCGACTTCGATGACAGCAGCTGGTTGCGGGCCGACTCGACACAGGGCTCGACTCCCTTCCAAGGACCCGGTCGCGGCGGCGTGGTGCTCGATTCCAACCACTACGGCTTCTACCAGGGCAGTGTCTGGTACCGCGCCGCCTTCACGGCGGGCCAGGAGCGGGAGATCACGCTGCAGGCCAACGGGGGGACCGGGCAACCCCCGCATGGTCAGGAGCCCGCGTTCTTCCAGGTCTGGGCCGACGGCAGCTACCTCGGTGCGGCGCCTGCCGATGGCGAGGACCAGACCTTCAACCTGCCCGAATCCACCCTGCCCCCGGGGGAGGAGGCCTCGCTCTGCGTCCTCGTCCACAACCTCGGCCAGAATCTGGACTGGAACGATGACGGGCTCTCGAAGCAGAATCGCGGCCTGTTCGATGCCGTGCTCCCCGCAGACGGCGAGGTCACCTGGCGCCTGCAGGGCGCCGGCGACCCATCCGGCGAGAGCGATCTGCTGCGCACGCTGTACAACGTGGGCGGCCTCTACGGCGAGCGTCACGGCTGGCACCTGCCCGGGCACGATGACTCGGGCTGGGCGGAAGCCGAGACGCTCAACGCCGAGTCGCCGGGTGTGCACTGGTACCGCACCGAGTTCGAGCTGGACGTCCCCGCCGGGGTCGACACCGGCTGGTCCCTGGCCCTGCGATCGGCTCGCTTCGAGGACGGGCGCCGCGATGCCTGCCAAGCGGTCCTCTACCTCAACGGCTGGAACATCGGCATCTACATCGGCGACATCGGGCCGCAGAGCGAGTTCACGATACCGTCCGGGCTGCTCGAGCACCACGGAGTCAACACGCTCGCCGTGTGGGTGGCGGCCAAGGAGGCGGGAGCCGGTCCGGACCACATCGAGCTGGTGAAGGTCTTCGAGCGCACCGGGTCGATCGGGACGGCTGCCCCTCTCATCTGAGCTCGTGCTCCGCTGCCGGGAGCATCCCCGGCACCTACCTCGAGAAGCACGGTGTGCAGCTGGACCTCGCCGGTCACTGCGGTGCGCATGAGCGTGCGCCGAAGGGGCCTCACGCAGCAGCCGGCACGGACTCCCAGGCCCGCGAGGCCGCGGACCGCACGATCGCCTCGCAGGTCTCGGCGGCGCGGACGCCGTCTGCCGCATTCGGCGCGAGCTGCGTGCCCAAGGCGGCGTCGGAGAGGAACGCTGCCGCCTCGATCACCTTGAGATCATCGAAGCTCATCGGGATCCCCGGACCGGGCTGGAAGCGGGAGTACTCGCCGTGACCAGGACCGGCCAGCACGGTGGTGTACCCGTGCTCGGAGCCGCCCTCGCCGATCATCACCTCGAACTCGTTCATCCGGGTGAAGGACCAGCGGGCCGAGCCCTCGGTGCCGAACACCTCGAGGGCGTAGTCGCTGCGGTGGCCGCGGGCCACCCGGGAGGACTCGAGCGTGGTGTGCGCCCCGCCGGAGAGGCGGCCGAGCGCCGCGACCCAGTCCTCGTTCTCGACCGGGCCGCGCTCCTCGCTGACCGCGACCGCGCCGTGGCCCACCCCGGTGCCCAGCGGCAGGGGACGGTCGGGGATGAACACGTCGGTGGTGGCGCTGACCTCGGTCAGGCGCTGCCCGGTGACGTGCTGGACGAGGTCCACCCCGTGCGAGAGCAGGTCGCCGATCACGCCGCTGCCGCCCCGGGCCCGGTCGTAGCGCCAGGTCAGCGGACCCTCGGGGGAGGAGGCATAGTCGGCGATCAGCCAGCAGCGCACGTTGGTGATCCGGCCCAGGCGGCCGGCGGCGACCAGCTCGCGCAGGTGGGCGATCGCGGGGGCGTGACGGTAGTTGAAGCCGACCGCCGTGGCCACGCCGTCTCCGCCGCGCGCCTGGGCCGCGGCCTGCGCGATCTCCCGCGACTGCGCGGCGCCCACGCCCATCGGCTTCTCGATCCAGAACGGCTTGCCGGCCGCCGCCGCCCGCACCGCGAAGTCGCGGTGCAGGAAGTTGGGTGAGCAGATCGAGACCAGCTCGACCTCCGGGTCGGCGAGGACCTCCTCGATGCTCGCCACCGCCCGCTCGAAGCCGAACTGCTCGACGGCGGCCCGCTGGTTCTCCTCGAGCGGATCGGCCGCCACCACCAGACGGGGCCGGATCCCGAGCTCCGGGAAACGGGAGGGGATGCGCTGGTAGGACGAGGCGTGCAGACGCCCCATCCAGCCCAGGCTCACCACGCCGATGCCGATGTCGCGCATGGGTGCTCCTTCACTGCTGTCAGGGGGCAGGGACGTCGGCCGACGGGCCGATCGGCCGATGGGTCGATGCGGGCCGACGCCCCTGCGGAACGGGATCAGTCCCCGCCGAGCTCCTTGAGGATCCGCTCGCGCATCCGGATGTTGATCGCGTCGGCGTCCTCCTCCCAGCCGAACACGCACACCGAGACCGGGCCGTCGTACTCGCGCTCACGCAGGTAGGCGAAGGCGTCGTCCCAGTCGATCTCCCCATTGCCGATCTCGTTGTGCTGGTGGATGCGGGCATCGACCCCGGGCGGGTTCATGATGTACCGGTTGCCGACATTGGCGGTGTGGTCGAAGACATCGGCGATGTGCAGGTGCTTCAGCCGGTCACCGGCGTAGTCCATCATCTCGCGGGGCCGTCGGGCGCCCTGCCCCAGGTGATAGGCGTGCGGGAAACAGAACTCGTAGTTCAGCCAATCGCGGTCCACCCCGCGGATGATCTGGATCGCCTGGTCGTTCTCCTCGACGAAGTCGTAGGGGTGCGCCTCGATGGTGCACTCCAGCCCGTACTTCTCGAAGACCGGGATCAGCTCCTCCATCGACTTGTAGAACTGATGCTCGGAGGTCAGCGCCCGCGTGGGGTCGCCGGAGAACTCCGTGGCGATCAGCGGCACCTCGAGGGCGTCGGCGATCTCCAGCAGGCGCTTCCAGTTGCGCACCTGCGCCTGGCGCTCCTGCTCATCGGGTGCGGCCCAGTCGAAGACGGGGTTGAAGGTCCAGATCTTCACCCCGGTCTCGGCCATCGCCTGCTTCACCTCGGCGATCTGATGCCGGTCCACCTTGGGGTAGTGGTGCCACTCGTGGAAGTCCGGCCGCGGGGACAGCTCGAGGTAGCGGAAGCCCAGCTCGCCCGCCTTGCGCACCTCGTCGGCGACCGACAGGTGCGGGTGGTACATGCTGGGGTCCAGCAGGATCTTGACCAAGGGTGCTCCTTACTTCACGCCCAGGCCGCACTCGGCCAGGAACTCGCGGGTGGCGATGGCATTGGGCAGCGGCAGGCCCGGATCGCAGGGGTAGAGGTCCTGCTCGCAGATCACGTACAGCTCGCGGTCGAGCGTGGTCAGCTTCTGGACCAGGTCGCGCATGTCCGGCAGCCCCTTCGGGGGGCGGACCGAGGCACCCTTGGCGACGGCCTCCCCGAAGGGCCAGTCGTTCTCATGGGCCTTGCGGGTGATGTCCGGGTCGAAGGCCTTGATGTGCACGTAGCCGATCCGCTCCGGGTACTCCTCGATCATCATGACCGGATCGCCGCCGCCGTAGACGATGTGACCGGTGTCCAGGCAGAAGCTGACCAGCTCCGGATCGGTGGCATCGAAGATCCGGGAGATCTCCTCGGGCGTCTCGATATGGGAGTCGCCGTGGGGGTGGAGCACCATCGTCAGGCCGTAGTCCTCCTTGAGCAGCTTGCCCAGGCGGTTGGCATTGTTGACGTACAGCTTCCACGCCTCACCGGTCAGCTCACGGTCGTCGGTGAACTCCCAGGTCTTGTCGTCGCGGTACAGCGGCGGCAGGTGCACCATGTACTCGGCGCCGACGGCCGCATGGGTCTCGGCGATCGCACGGAAGGTCTTCTCGGTCTGCGGCCAGGCCTCCTCCTTGTGCAGCACGCCCCAGCCGGTGCCGGCGACGACCCGGAAACCGTGCTCGTCCATCACCGACTGCAGCTGCTTGGCATCCTGGGGGAAGTATCCCCAGGGCCCGGTCTCCATCACCGAGAAGCCGGCCTCGGCCATCTCCGCCAGCGCGGTGCGCCAGTGGATCTGCTTCTCGTCCTCGGGGAACCACACCCCCCACTGGTCGGGGCAGACCCCGATGGTCAGCTTGTCGAACGGCGGCTCGGGGTTGCGGGACTTGTCGATGCGAGTGGTCGAAGCATCCGTGGTGGTCATGACGCTGCTCCTTCGAAGGTCGTCAGAGGTGGGGCGAGCCGGCTCAGTCGTGAGTCGGGAAGCTCATGGAGCTCTCGACGGTCTCGTTCTGGGAGGGCCAGCGGGTGGTGATGGCCTTCTGCTTGGTGTAGAAGCCGATGCCCTCGGGGCCATGGGCGTGGTGCTCGCCGAACAGGGAGTCCTTCCAGCCGCCGAAGGAGTAGTAGCCCACCGGGGTCGGGATCGGTACGTTGATGCCGATCATGCCCACGGTGACCTCCTCCTGGAAGCGGCGCGCGTAGTGGCCGGAGTCGGTGAAGATCGCGGTGCCGTTGCCGAAGGGGGAGGCGTTGACGAGGTCGAGGGCCTCGTCGAAGTTGTTCACGTGCATCACCACCAGCACCGGGCCGAAGACTTCCTCGGTGTAGGTGGGGTGATCGCGGTCCAGGTCGGTGACGACGATCGGGCCCACGAAGTTCCCGTTCTCATGACCGTCGACCACCAGGCCCCTGCCGTCGACCACGATGCGGCCGCCGGCCTGCTCGGCCTCGTCGGTCATGCGGATCACGCGCTCCCGGGCCTCGGGGGTGATCACCGGCGGCATGTCGGTGGCCGGGTCATCGCCCGGGCCGACGGTGAGCTTCTCGGCCTCGGCCTTGATCGCCGCCAGGAACTCCTCGTGGACGTCGCCGACGGTGACGGCCACCGGGACGGCCATGCAGCGCTCGCCGGCGGAGCCGAACGCACCGGAGGCCACCTGTGCGGCGGCGAACTCGATGTTGGCATCGGGCATGACCACGGCGTGGTTGTTGGCTCCGCCCAGGGCCTGGACGCGCTTGCCGGCCGCGGAGGCGGTGGCGTGGACGTGCTGGGCGATGGGGGTGGAGCCGACGAAGGAGACCGCGGAGATGCCCTCGTGGGTGCACAGGGCATCGACCACGGTCTTGCCGCCGTGGACGACCTGGAAGATGCCGTCGGGCAGTCCGGCCTCCTGGTAGAGGCGGGCGACGACGTTGGAGGCCGAGGGATCGCGCTCGGAGGGCTTGAGGATGAAGGCGTTGCCGGTCGCGATGGCGATCGGGTGCATCCAGAACGGGACCATCGCGGGGAAGTTGAACGGGGTGATCCCGGCGACCACGCCCAGGGGCTGGCGCACGGTGTGGGCGTCCACGCCGGTGGAGACGTTCTCGGAGAAGCCGCCCTTGAGGTCCTGGGTGATGGAGGTGGCGAACTCCAGGGTCTCCAGGCCGCGAGCGATCTCGCCCTTGGCGTCGCCGATGGTCTTGCCGTGCTCGCGGGAGATCGCCACGGCGATCTCATCGGTGGCCTCGATCACCAGCTGGCGCATGCGGAACAGGATCTGGGTGCGGCGGGCCAGCGACACCTTCGCCCACTCGCGCTGGGCCCGGGCCGCCGAGCGCACCGCCTGATCGACGGTGTCGGCATCGCCCAGGTGCAGGGTGCCGACCTCGGCGCCGGTGGCGGGGTTCATGATCGGCTGCGTGGAGCCGGCGGTGGCGACGTCCTGGCCGCCGATCCGGTGGGTGATCTCGTATCCCATGCTGATTCTCCTCGGGGGTCATGCTTCGTGGACAGGTGCGCAGCCGCGGCGGCCAGGACCGATGGGGCCAGAGGGCATCGAACCTGTTGCGCCACGTCCTCGCGAAGGGCGGGTGGGCGTGGGCGGCTGGGGCAGGTGGGGCGGCCGACGGGCCGCGGGGTGGTCGGGTCAGAGGTAGTGGCGCTGCGGGGACTGCTGGTGCTCGTAGTCGTCGCGGGCGGTCTGGGTGGATTCCAGCCTCGAGACCTGCGAGACCGGGACGTCCCACCAGCCGTT
>Ga0209487_1004136_pt1 | contig 11233 bp, 11 predicted proteins | sample Poulit2012_FD_187524 | JGI IMG/M metagenome (GOLD analysis project Ga0209487, IMG submission 187524) | Agricultural soil microbial communities from Georgia to study Nitrogen management - Poultry litter 2012 (SPAdes) (version 2) | ecosystem: Environmental > Terrestrial > Soil > Agricultural land... | reverse complement strand
TTTGCTCATTCCCGGGGAAGGGCGCTCCACATTGGCTCCCGGTTGCTGGCTGACCGGAATGCGCACTTGGTCGGCATGAGCGCCATGCGCTACACCTACCAGAAGCATTAATCCCAACCATTTGGCTATGTTCATAGTCTCGACCCCTTAGGATGTTTTTTCTTCTAATCGGCGGCGTTTATCCGCCATCTGAGCACGCATAATCTGCTGGCTCAGGAATTGTTTTTGCGCGCTCGACGCTTTATGGAAGTTTGCCCCAATGTTGAATTGGCCGTTGTGCTGCGCTTCACATCGTACCACTTGAGCGAAGAGTACCACGCCAGCGTAACTGGGTAAAAACAGTAAATGCAGTGCGAGAAACTGGCCTTCTTCAATCGCCGTGGGGTTACTGAAGGCGACGCCGCCTTCGCTGAGATTCACCTCCCGGCGCATAGCGTTGGTCTCCCCGGATGCGCGATCGGCCATCAATTGCTGGGATACCAGCTCAATTTTGCGGTTAAGAAGATGTAGGTAATCCCCCAGACGCCGGTCTTGATCTTTGATTTGGAACAACAGTTGGGCCGACTCACTGTCGAGTTTTTTGAGTTCCGCTTGCAGGCTGAGTAAGCCCGCATCGGGAAACAGACTCTCTGGCTGAACCTGTTCCACGGTCTCCCGGGATACGGTTTGATAAGTGAGGCGGACGTAATCGTCGATGCGGAAAAAACGGCGGCGTTCAGACATTTAGCGGCTCCTGTACTGCTCATAGCATAACCTCGAAGCGCAATAGGCGCCAGAGGCCGGAAGCGGGTCAAAGCCCGCAACAGTCAAGCTTGTGGCGGGTCGGTCAATAGGTTTTAATGCGCCCATGCTGAATTTGATCCCTGTGACTATAGGCCTGCGCTACACCCGCGCTAAGCGCCGCAATCAGTTCATCTCTTTTGTCAGCGGCTTTTCCCTCGTGGGAATGGCCCTGGGTGTTATGGCGTTGATCGTGGTGCTGTCGGTCATGAACGGTTTCGACCGGGAAATGAAGGAGCGCATTCTCAGCGTCGTGCCACACGGCTTTATTGATCAGTCCCCCGCGCTGGAAGACTGGCACAGCCTGGCAAAGAGGGTCGAGACCCATTCCGAGGTGTTGGCGGCGGCCCCGTATATCGACGGCTTTGCGTTGATTACCCACGCTCGCGGCGTGGAGGGGGTGCAGCTGCAAGGTATTTTGCCCGAGGCGGGGCAGCGGGTGTCGGTGGTTGAGGATCATATGCTGCTGGGCTCGACCGAGGCGCTGGCAGCGGGGGAATACGGTATTGTCATGGGACGCCTGCTGGCTCGTCACTTGGGGCTCGCGTTGGGCGACCAGGTCCGGGTAACACTGCCGGATATCGCCATTACGCCCGCCGGTGTCTATCCACGTGTGCGTCGTTTTACCTTGGTTGGCGTTTTTGAGGTGGGCGCGCAGATGGATCAGACTCTGGTCATGATTCACTTGGACGATGCTCAACGTTTGTTGCGGCGCTCGGGGCCCCAGGGGCTGCATCTTAAGGTCAGCGATATTTATCGCGCGGGGCCGGTCATGGCGGAGCTGGCCACGCAATTGGGCGAGGATTACAAATACAAGGACTGGAGCCAGACCCAGGGCAGCCTGTTCCAGGCGGTGCAGATGGAGAAGCTGGTGATCGCCACTTTGCTCAGTATTATTATCGCTGTGGCCGCGTTTAACATCGTGTCGAGCCTGGTGCTTATGGTCGCGGATAAACGGGGCGATATTGCGGTGCTGCGCACTTTAGGGCTGACCGCCCGTCAGGTGATGGTGGTGTTCGTGGTGCAGGGCAGCGCGGTGGGTTTCGCGGGCACACTCATCGGTGCGGTGTTGGGGAGCTTTCTCGCGATCTATATTGGCCCGCTGGTAGCCGGGCTGGAGTCTTTGTTGGGCGTTCGAGTGTTTGATCCCTCGGTGTATTTCATCAGTTATCTGCCGTCCCATTGGCGCTGGCAGGATCTGCTCGCCATTTGCGTCACGGCGCTGACGTTGAGTGTCCTGGCAACCTTGTACCCGGCTTACCGTGCGGCGCAAATTGAACCGGCTGAGGCTTTACGTTATGAATAATGAACAAGGGGCGGTGCTGGAGTGCCGAGACGTCCACAAAAACTATCGTCAGGGGCCGCTGGATGTATCCGTTCTGCGGGGCGTGAACATGACGGTACATCGAGGCGAGCGGGTTGCCATAGTGGGTGCCTCGGGTTCCGGTAAATCGACGTTGTTGAACATTCTCGGTGGGTTGGATGTGCCCTGTTCCGGTGAGGTTTTGGTGGCCTCTCAAAGTTTGTCCAGTCTGAGCCCCGATGAGCGCGGCCGGCTGCGCAACCGCAGCCTCGGTTTTGTCTATCAGTTTCACCATTTGTTACCGGAATTCACGGCATTGGAAAACGTCACCATGCCGCTGCTCATAGGCCGGGTAAACAAGGCCGAAGCCCGCCGAAGATCGATCGATATGTTAACCCGAGTGGGGTTAGCAGAACGTCTGGAGCATAAACCAGCGGAGCTTTCGGGGGGCGAGCGCCAGCGGGTGGCCATCGCTCGTGCGCTGGTAACGGATCCGGCCTGCGTGCTGATGGACGAACCCACGGGGAATCTGGACCGAGCCGCTGGCGATGATATTCAGGCACTGATGTTGGAGTTGAACCGCAGCATCGGCACCAGTTTTGTGGTGGTGACCCACGATGAGGCTCTGGCCCAGCGCATGGATCGAGTTTTGACCCTGAGCGATGGAGAGCTTCATGGGGCGTAATAAACTGACGTTCCTGGTGGGCCGGCGCTACGCCGTATCGCGGCGCCACAGCCAGTTGGTTTCGTTTATCTCATCGGTATCCATTGCCGGGCTCATCATTGGCGTCGCGCTGTTGATCTTGGTGATGGCCATCATGAACGGTTTCGACCGGGAGTTACGTGAGCGCATCCTGGGCATTATGCCCCATGCCGCGGTGTATCACCGCAACGGTATCTATGAGCCTCAGCCATTGTTGGATGAGCTGCGACAGCACCCCCAGGTGCACTCGGCTACGCCCTTTGTACGCCTGCAGGGTCTCGTGTCCCGTCATCGCCAAGTGGCGCCGGTGGAGCTGTACGGCCTTGATGTAGAGGCCCCAGGGCAGCGGGATATGCTTGAGCGCTTTTTGCCTCAAGGGGCATTGGCCGCCCTGATGGAGCACCCTCAAGGCGTGGTGCTTGGGGTCGGTTTGGCGCGCAGCTTGGATGTGGCACCAGGAGATCGGCTCACGCTGGTGGTACCGCGGCGGGGCCAACACACGGTGGCGCCGGCGGTCAGCGCTTTGGAAGTGGTAGGGATTTTCGACAGCGGCACAGAAATTGACAACAATTTTGCGGTGACCGCGCTGGAGCGCGCCTCGGATTTGTCGGAGTTTCCCGGTGCGGTGAGCGGGATTCGTTTGCAGATGCACGATCTGTTTCAAGCGCCACGGGTGGCCACGGAGCTGGTGCGCAACCTGCCGGCGGGCTATTACGCGTCGGACTGGACCCGCACCCACGGCAATCTCTACCAGGCGATCCATATGTCCAAACGCATGGTGGGCCTGCTGTTATTTTTGATTATCGCCATCGCCGCGTTCAACTTGGTGTCCACGCTGATCATGGTGGTGGTGGACAAGCGCGGCGACATTGCCATTTTACGTACCCTAGGCGCTTCATCGCTACAAATTATGGGCATTTTCATGGTCCAGGGAGGCTTGATTGGCTTGATCGGTACCGGTGTGGGAGTGATTGTGGGCGTGTTACTGGCGCTTGGAGTGACCGATTTTGTGCTCTGGCTAGAGCGTTTGTTGCACATCCAGTTTTTACAGGCCGACGTTTATCCCATCAGTTACCTGCCGTCCAGTATCCATTGGCCGGATGTCATTCAGGTGGCGGCGACAGCGCTGGTGATTTGTCTGTGCGCCAGCTCGTATCCTGCATGGCGAGCCAGCCGGGTTCAGCCTGCCGAGGCTCTGCGTTACGAGTGACGCTCGTCCCGGGGGGGCTGTTCCGTTTGCACATTCTTGTGAAGGTCGTTCTTTTGGAGGTCGTTCTGGCGAGTTTCTGCCGCGCGCTGGCGACGGCGGAGCTTGCGTAACTGCCAGCTTTTAGCCACTTGCCAGCGCCAAAATACCTGAATGGCGACAAAGCCGAGTGTGGCGAAAAACAGACCACTTAATACCGAGCCCACTAGCAACGGTTTCCAGATCAGCCCAAATTCATTGATGAGCCAATCCCATGAGAGTTCTAGAGATACCGTCATAGGTGGGGTTTGTAACAACCAGCGGCCGAACTGGTAGGTGACAAAAAATATGACGGGCATGGTAAGTGGATTGGTAATCCAGACCAGCGCCACGGCCAAAGGCAGGTTGCAGCGTACCCAAAGGGCCAGGAGAGCCGCTAAAGGCATCTGAAATGGCATGGGCAAGAACGCGACAAAAATACCCACAAAAAACGCCATCGAAACCGACTGTCGGTTCAGATGGAAAAGGCTTGAGTTTTGTAGCAGTCCACCCAGAAAGCGCAGCCCAGGCTTGTCCTTAATGGCCGCGGGGCTGGGTACAAACCGCCGGATTATCTTGCGTGCCATACGGGTTCACATGACTGCGGGCGAAATGGCTATTATGCCTTGGGGGGCGGCCGGCGAACAACTCGGATTCAAGCGCTGTGGCGGGCTTCACAAACCCACTTGCCTCTGCGGTACTCGCTGCCATAATTGGCCACAGCTTTATTGTTAGCAGCGCACTTGCCAGGGAGGGCTTTGAATGAGCGCGCGGCTTCTCATTTTTTGCGTCGGCATCTTAAGTGTTGGGTATCTACGTTTTCTTCCTTCGTTAGTATGGTTTCTCCCGCTCATGCTCCCCCCACTGCTGTGCGTCTGGCGTCGTTCCCGGCGCTGGTTGAGTCTGCCCGCTTGTCTGTGTGCCGGCGTTGCGTGGGGTGTGCTCAATGGGCACTTGCTGGTGCAATCACAGCTGCCCTCCGAGCGCAGCGGTGAAGACTTTCTGGTTCGCGGTGTGGTCGTCGGGCTACCGGATACCGATTCCCGGCGGACCCGTTTTACACTTAAGCTGGAATCGGTCGAACCGGCCAATGGCATCCCCTTGGTACGCATGCCCGAGCGGGCTCTGATCAGTTGGTATAGGGGCGAGACTCCCAATAGTGGCGAGCGCTGGCAAATGCGCGTGCGCCTTAATACGCCCCGCGGTTTTGTTAACCCAGGTGGGTTTGACTATCACGGATGGTTGCTGCGCCAAGGCATCCATGCCAGTGGCTACGTGCGCGCCGATGAGGCCAATCGGATGCTGGCATCGGCCGGCGCTGGGGTGGACGTGTGGCGCCAGCAGTTACGCCGATGGATACTGGGTCGGGCCGAGCCCGCCCACCAGGATTTACTCCTGGCGCTGTTGATTGGCGATCGCTCCGAAATTAACGCCGATCGCTGGCGGTATCTGCAGGCCACCGGCACCAACCATCTAGTGGCCATTTCCGGCCTGCATGTGGGGTTCGTGGCTGTGCTGGGATTTTGGTTGGGTACGGGCGTGGGGCGGCTCGGCAATATGCTCTGGCACCGGTTGCCCACAACGGTCCCAGCACACCTTTGCGCCAGTGCCCTGGCGCTGGTCTATTCCGCGTTGGCCGGTTTTAGCCTGCCCACCCAGCGAGCATTAATTATGGTGCTCATTGCGCAGTGGGCGTGGATGTGTCGGCGCAGTTTTAAACCGGCGCAGTGCTTGGTGATTGCACTGGTAGCGGTGGTTGTTCTGGATCCGCTAGCCAGTTTGGATATGGGATTTTGGCTGTCCTATGGAGCGGTGGCGATTTTAATGCTCGCTTTCAGTGGCCGATATGCCACTCGCCCCCATTTGCCCGGCCAGCGTCTTTTCGAGGCGCAATGGGCGGTTTTTATCGGGTTGTTAGTTCCACTGGCGGTATTGCTCAACAGTAATGCGCTTTTGGCGCCTGTGGCCAATGTGTTGGCGATACCGCTGGTTACCTTCGCTGTTGTGCCCTGGTTATTGATGGGGGCGATGTTGCACACCTTCTGGCCCTGGCTGAGTGATCTGAACCTGCGCATTGCGGAAATGGGTCTTCAGGGGCTGACTTATTGGCTGCGGTGGTTGGTCGAGCTCGGGGGGCAGGGGGCGACCCCTGTCATCAGTATGGGGCCAGCCAGTCTGATGTTGGCTGTGCTGGCAGTGGCGTTGCTGTTTTGTCCAAAAGGACTGGCGGGACGATGGCTTGGGTACCCGGCTTTACTATTGGCGGTACTGATTCCGCCCGCGCCATCACCGCCTCTGACGGTGACGACGCTCGATGTGGGGCAGGGGCTCGCTATGGTGGTGCGCACCCCGAATCACACGTTGGTGTTCGACACCGGCCTGGCTTACAGCGAAAGGATGGAGGCCGGAGGTGCGATTATCGCCCCCTACCTGCGCCGTTACGGTAAGACTCTCATTGATAAAGTGGTGGTTAGCCATGAACACAGTGACCATGCGGGTGGGTTGCCGGGGTTGTTGGTGCATATGCCGGTTCGGCGCCTTCTGTTGGGCCAGCCGCTTGAGGGGATCGCGGGGGCTGATAATGGAGAAAGCTGTCACGAAATACCCCCTTGGCGTTGGGATCAGGTCAACTTTCGTTTTCTCACCTGGACGGATTTAGAGCGTCCTTCGAGCAATAATCGCTCCTGTGTCTTGTTAATTGAGTACGCCGACGAACAGATATTATTAACTGGCGACATTGAGCGGGAAGTGGAGTGGCGCTTGGTGGGTCAGGGGCAACTGCCGGATTCGATTCGGTTATTGCAAGTGCCCCATCACGGCAGCCGCACCTCTTCCACCCAGGAATTCGTGACTCGGCTCGCCCCTGAGTACGCTGTGGTCAGCGCCAGCTATTTAGGTCGCCACGGCCACCCTCATACCGAGGTGGTGCAACGCTATAAGGAGCAGGGAACCCGACTGTTGAACACGGCCGACTCCGGCGCGCTTGTGTTCGAATGGCACGCACCCGGTAACGGGCCAGTGGTAAAGCTGGCCCGGGAGCATTGGCGTCGTTATTGGTATCAGTAACGTGTGCCAAGGCGACCCTTGGGCGAACTAAATGGGTTTGGACGACTCTATTGGCACTGAAAAATGATCCAGGCGTACGGTTTTGTGCGCGCTTGGGGGATATGAGAGACGCGTTCCTGACAGCCCTTTCAACCTCGGGTATCATGGCGCCACGAGAAATACCATAAGAGGAAGCTCGAGTGTTCGATGTGATCGTCGCCGGTGGCTGGTTGATGCTGCCAATCATGATTTGTTCTCTGTTTGTAGTGGCTATTGGGGCTGAACGTTATTGGTCATTAAACCCTGCCAAAGTGGCACCCAAAACACTGCTGGCACAGGTTTGGAGCTGGATCAAAAACAATCAACTGGACGGCACCAGGATTCGGGAGCTGAAGCAATCCTCCCCGTTGGGCCGAATTCTCGCGGCAGGCTTAAGTAACTCCAAACACGGTCGCGAGGTAATGAAAGACAGTATCCAGGAAGCCGCGGGTCAGGTGATCCACGAACTGGAGCGTTATATGACCCCCCTCGGTACCATTGCGGCCATTGCACCTCTGCTGGGGCTTTTGGGGACGGTGATCGGTATGATCAAAGTGTTCACGGCCATCATGCTCCAGGGCACCGGCAATACCGGCGTTCTCGCCGGGGGAATATCCGAAGCACTGATTACCACGGCTGCAGGCATGACCGTTGCCATCCCCGCGATAATCCTCCAACGGTATTTTCTTCGTCGCATTGATACCCTGGTGGTCACCATGGAGGAAGAGGCGTCCAAACTGGTGGATGCTTTGCACAGCGACCGCCGCGTCGATATCAAAAACAATTAAACGGGGAGATGATCTGTGCGATTTCGTCGTCAGCCCCGAGAATTTGAAGGCGTCAACCTCACCCCTCTGATTGATGTGGTGTTCTTGCTACTGATTTTTTTCATGGTATCCACCACGTTTACCAAAGAGACACATCTGAGCATTGACCTTCCTGAAGCGCAGGGCCAGCCTAGCACCGAACGCGCCGAGCAGGTTGAGATCCTGATCAGCGCTGAGGGAGATTATTCGGTCAACGGCCAAAGCTTGGTGAATAATCGTACCACCACCTTGCGAGCCGCTTTGGATGAGGTGTCGGGCGGAGACAATCAGCTCCCCCTGGTCATCACCGCCGATGCCAAGGCACCCCATGAAACCGTGGTACGGGCCATGGATGCGGCGGGGCAGTCCGGTTTTGTGCACTTGAGCATCAGTACCCGTCATCCCGAAGCGGTGGAATAGATCGTCGTGGGCACCAAAGCGAGTAATCGTTGGGTTGAGGCTTGGTATCGGGGCAGTATTTGGCTGTACGCGCTGCTTCCACTAACGGGTCTGTTTCGCGTAATCGCGACCATGCGCCGTCGGTATTTGCGCCGCTTTGCCCAGCGAAAGCTAACCGTACCCGTGTTGGTGGTCGGCAATATCAGTGTGGGCGGAACCGGTAAAACCCCCGTGATCATCGCGCTGGTACATCATTTACGCACCCGCGGCTATAAGCCCGGCGTGATCAGCCGCGGTTATGGAGCGCGCGCCCCGAGCTATCCCCTGGTGGTTACCGAAGAAACACCGGTCCAGCACAGTGGCGATGAGCCGTTGTTAATCGCCCAGGCGACGGGTTGCCCGGTCTGCGTGGACCCGGATCGGGTGGCGGCGGGTGAGCGTCTGGTCGCTCTGGGATGCGACATTATCCTGAGCGATGATGGCTTACAGCATTACCGCTTGGGCCGGGACCTGGAGATTGCCGTGGTGGACGCGGAGCGCCGGTTTGGCAATGGATGGTGTCTACCCACAGGCCCATTGCGCGAACCGATCAGCCGCCTGCGTCAGGTTGACTGGGTTCTGGTCAATGGCGGTGCCCCTGGCGCTATGGAGGATATCCCGGGTAAGGGCGTGGCCATGACCTTGCGGCCGGATCACTGGCGCCGCTTTGGAGAGCAGGAGCCGCTGCCGTTAGATTATTTCGAGCAGGGCACCCGCGTGCATGCGGTAGCGGGTATCGGCAATCCCCAACGCTTTTACCAAACGCTGCGCAGCTTGGGCATCGCGCCTTTGGAGCATGACTTTCCGGATCATCATCAGTACACACTTGAGGAGCTTCAGTTTACCGAGCCCTGGCCGGTGGTGATGACCGCCAAGGACGCGGTCAAGTGCCGCGCCTTTGCCGAGCCCGAGTGGCACTGGCTGGAAGTCAGCAGTCAATTGCCGGAAACGTTCTGGCTCAGCTTCGATCAGCGCGTGGCCGCGCTGAGTGCACATACCTCAGCAGGAGAAAACGAACAGCGATGAGCTTCTACGTGGTGATCCCCGCCCGCTATGCCTCCACCCGGCTGCCTGGTAAACCCCTGTTGGACATTGGCGGTAAGCCGATGCTGCAGCATGTGTATGAGCGTGCGCGGCGCAGCGGAGCGAAACAGGTGATCGTTGCCACCGACGATGCACGAATTGAAGCCGCCGCGCAGGCGTTTGGTGCGCCGGTGTGCATGACCTCGACGGCGCATCAATCCGGCACCGACCGCTTGCAGGAAGTGGCGCAACAGCTGCAGCTGCCGCCGGATGCTATTTTGGTTAATGTGCAAGGTGATGAGCCGCTGATACCGCCGGAGGTAATCGATCAGGTGGCCGCCAATCTGGCGGCCCATCCTGCCGCGAGTGTGGCCACGCTGTACGAGCCCATCACCAGTGTGGACGATTTTCGCAATCCCAACATCGTGAAAACCGTCGCGGGTGAGGGGGGCTTAGCGCTGTATTTCAGCCGCGCGCCAGTGCCCTGGCCCAGGGATTTATTTGCCCAAGGTGGCGATGTGAGCCTGCCGGAGAATTTTCCGGCGCGTCGGCACATTGGCATCTATGCCTATCGAGCGGCACTGCTGGAGCGTTTCGTTACCTGGCCACAGGCGCCCCTGGAAAAAATTGAAGCCCTTGAGCAGCTGCGTGTGCTGGCTCAGGGAGAAAACATTCACCTGGCCGAGGCTTGCGCCCAAGTCCCAGGTGGTGTGGATACGGACGCGGATTTAGAACGCGTTCGAGCGTTGTTTAAAGTAGGAGAATGAATTTTGACCATCAATGTCATGTTCGTCTGTCTGGGTAATATTTGTCGGTCCCCCACAGCCCACAGCGTGTTTCAACACAAAGTGGATGAGGCCGGCCTCGGGCATAAAATTTACATTGAATCGTCCGGTACCGGCGATTGGCATCTGGGTAAAGCACCCGACCCACGCACTATGCGGGCCGCCAAGGAGCGCGGTTACGATTTATCCGCTCTGCGTGGACAACAAGTGAAGAAGCAGGACTTTGAGCGCTTTGACTATATCATCGCCATGGACGACAGCAACCTGGACGATTTGCGCCGCATGGCCCCAGCGGATTTTTCAGGCTATCTGGGCCTGTTCCTGGAGTTTGGTTCTGGGAGCGAATACCGCGAAGTGCCCGATCCCTATTACGGAGAGGAAGACGGTTTTACCCTGGTCTTGGACTTGGTGGAGGATGCCGCTGAGGGTTTGTTGGCTAAAGTGAAACAAGATCTCACCGAGCGACAGCTTGCTTAATAACTCATAACTTACTAACTCATAATAAGGACTTTGCTCGTGCCCGTTTGCCTCACCGACGTCAATCTGGAGGAGTACAACACGATGGCGGTGCCCGCCCGGGCACGTCACTTTATCAGTTTGGATGATGAGCGAGACCTGGATGCCGCGCTGGCGTTTGCCCATGCGCGGGCTTTGCCCGTGCTGGCGCTTGGCGGTGGCAGCAACATCGTACTGCGGACCGATTATCCGGGTGTGGTCATCCACCTGAACTGGCGCGGCCGCGAAGTGGTGCGGCAGAGCCAAGAGCACATTTGGCTCAAAGTAGCGGCGGGAGAGAACTGGCACCAGCTGGTGGAGTTTTGTTTACAGCAACAATACTGGGGACTGGAAAATTTATCACTGATTCCCGGCAGTGTCGGTGCGGCCCCTATTCAGAATATCGGCGCCTACGGCGTTGAACTGGAAGATGTATTCTCTGGACTGGAAGCGGTGGAGGTTCAGTCAGGACAGCGGACGAAGTTTAACCGCGAACAATGCGATTTTGGTTACCGGGACAGCGTTTTCAAAGGCGCTTTACGGGATCGCTACATCATCACCTCCGTGACGTTGAAACTCAACCGTGTGCCC
>Ga0209487_1004135_pt1 | contig 11235 bp, 10 predicted proteins | sample Poulit2012_FD_187524 | JGI IMG/M metagenome (GOLD analysis project Ga0209487, IMG submission 187524) | Agricultural soil microbial communities from Georgia to study Nitrogen management - Poultry litter 2012 (SPAdes) (version 2) | ecosystem: Environmental > Terrestrial > Soil > Agricultural land... | reverse complement strand
ATACCCGAAACTAAATGAGTTTTTAAGAGTACGAAATGAACTAGATGAAAATGGAATATTTTTAAATGAGTATATGATAGAACTGTTTAATATAAAGAATTTGATAACGAGTAAATAATAAAAATGCTCCCTAATTATAAATGATATGCTCCCCCTAAAGTAGACACTTAAAAAAGTAAAATTACTTTAGTGTGGTGCTAGTAGTGATTGATTTAGTTTTCAAAAATGGGCATAGTCGTAAATATTGCGGCTATGCCTTTTGTCTCGCTTTCTAACTCCGTTGATTTCCTCTTCAGGTGGACGCTTTCCGCGGGCATGGGTTGAGCCTCCTCGGAAGAAGTTCACTTCCTGCGGGGTCTCAAGACTCATGCTTTTCCCGCAGGAGTCGCCACCTTACGTTCCAATCAACTCGACTGCATCTTTATATTTAGTTCTATTTCAATTGCTCCGCATATAAGCTGAAATGTGTACAGGTTTACCAAAGATGGTATTCTGACTATCATTGAAAATAGGAAATCCATTTTCATCTTTTAATTAGCGCAAGTACATAGCTGTTTCATCACTCATAATGGACACAGATTTTTTACGATAGTGTACATCTACACTAAAATATAAATCGACTAGATCATCATAATTAATTGTTCCTGTGTCACTGGTAGTTACAGCTGCCTCCTTCTGAAAAAGACCTTGCGATTCTGGACTTTTTCAATCTCGAAATACTAGCGATTTTAAAGGGTTGAATCGTGTCATTGCTTTCGGAAATGCTTTCTCCTTCTGCGACAATTTCTGCTTCACCTGTTGAAATGACTGCATGAATCACACCGTCTGCACTTTCCGTTTGAACGACTGTTCCTAATTTGCGAAAGATGTTTTCTTCTCCCATCGTTTCATTGACTTGTTTTAGTTATTGTACTGGTAAAGTTAAACTACCATTGTCAGTGATAGTTGCCAATACACTTCGATAATATTCTTTTCCTTTCATAGCAATCCAAAAGTTTGTGTATATTTCATTTTCTAGTGTAAACATAATTGTTTTCCTCCTATTGTGTTATGTGCTTTCACTTATGAACTTTTTCGACAAATTTCACAGTTGTATTCAAGCCCCTCACCTATATGCGAATATTCGAACCCCTTTTATAAAAAAAGATTGGATTTATTTTTAAGGAATAATAGATATGAAATAGTTCTTCTACCCATAAGCGAATAAAAGTGTGAAATCGAACCTTTCTTTATAAAACAAATGAAAATATCACGAGTGAATGATAAAATAGAAATGTCATTTAACTTTGAGGGAGGAATATTAAATGGCTGTTTCCTACAAAAAATTATTTCATTTACTAGTGGATAGAGATATTTCAAATAGTGAACTACAAAAGATGGCTGGTTTCTCAGGAAATATAATGACTCGAATGAAACGAGAACAATACATTTCATTAGAAAGTGTTGAGAAGATATGTAAAGTTTTAAATTGTACAGTAGATGATATTTTAGAATTTACATCTGACAAATAGAAAGGATAGAAAAAAGAATGATTAAAGATACATGGGAAAAGAATGAAAATGCATCAGCAAATAAAAAGGAAATAACAGTATTAAAAGAACATTTTCCAGCTTGTTTTAAAGAAGATGGATCGTTTGACATTGAAAGATTCAAGGAATATTTAAGTGAGGATATTAATGTTGTAAATGAAGGATATGAATTGAAGTTTCTAGGTAAAAACTATGCTAGGCTACTTGTGACTTTAGAAACTGAAACAGTCATTGTACCTAATGAAGAACATAATAAGAAAGAAGAAAACAAAGATAGTGAAAACATTTATATTTCTGGAGATAATTTAGATGGTTTAAAACATCTGTTAAAGTCATACGGTGGAAAAGTAAAGTGTATTTATATCGACCCTCCGTATAATACTGGTTCAGATGGATTCGTTTACAATGACAACTTTAACTTTTCAGTTGATGAATTAACAAAGAGATTAAGTATTGGTGAGGAACAAGCTAAAAGAATTTTAGACTTGACTAAACGTGGTTCCGCATCTCATTCTGCATGGCTTATGTTTATGTATCCACGTCTAGAATTAGCAAAAGATTTATTGTCAGATGATGGCGTAATATTTATTTCAATTGATGATAATGAACAAGCAAATTTAAAGTTATTGTGTGATGATATATTTGATGAACAAAATTATGTATCAGAATTAACATGGGAAAAAAAGAAAAAGGGCTCATACCTAGCTACAGGTATAACAAATATAAAAGAAAGTATTTTAGTATATGCAAAATCTAAGAGTCAATTTAAAGGATTAATTGGTGAGATAAATCGCAGTACTGAAACTTATCCTTGTATTAATGCAACAAACAAAAGGGATATTAGAATAATTCCACCAGGAATTGAAAGTAAATACAGTGAAAAGAACTTCATATTGAAAAAAGGTGAGGTGATATCTGATACAACAATGAATTTAGTATTACATTCAGATTTAGTAATTGAAAATGGAATTCTAAAAGAAGAATTACATATTGAAGGTAATTGGCGCTATGGTCAAGATGCAATGCACGAATATGCTCTAAACAATGAATTATATATTACCAGAGATTTGTATTTAAGAAGAATAGTCAATATGCCTAGATATAAAGGGCTTAAAGATTTATTACTTAGAGCAGGAGAAGTAGAAGGGAATTCATATAGTTATGAATTTGATTATGACAATTTACAAGCAAGTGGTTGGGGTTCAAATGAAGATGCAGATGAGGAGCAAAGACTATTGTTGGGAGAACAATCTTTAATGAGCTATCCAAAACCTGTACTTTTAATAATGAAGTTGTTAGCAACATTACACGAAAAAGATATGCTTGTATGTGATTTTTTCTCTGGATCTGCTACTACTGCAGAAGCTGTATTAAGAAGTAATATTAATGGTAAGAATTTCAGGTATATTATGGTGCAATTAGCAGAAGATTTACAAAAAAGATATGAAGAAACATCTGGTGAAGAAAAGTCTAATATTGCCAAATTACTAAAGTTTCTTGAAGAAAATAACAGGAAACATACACTGGATGAAATTGGAATTGAAAGGATAATTAGAGCATCTGACAAAATAAAAGAAGAATACCCAGGCACTAACATCGATTTAGGGTTTAAGCATTTCACTCTATTAGAACCTACAAATGAAACTATACACAAATTAGTAGAATTCAACCCAGATGAAAACAAATTATTCATTGATAAAACATTGTTAGACGAATTCGGTGTTCCAACAGTTATCACTACCTGGTTAAATAATGATGGTTATGGATTAACGACTGAAGCAGAAAAAATAATGTTTGCAGGTTATGAAGCTTACTACAAAGATAAGCATCTTTATTTAGTGCAGCCAGAATTACCAAACGAGGCAATTGAAGAAATTGTTGTGAAGTATGAAACAGATGGAAACTTTAATCCAGAAAACATTGTGTTATTTGGCTATAGCTTTACATGGACAGAACTAGAATCACTGAAAACGAATTTAAAACGACTACAAGATACAGAGAAAAACTTACGTATTAATTTTGATGTACGTTATTAAATGGAGGGATGTCATTGGAACTAATATTACAACGGAGTTTACCTCATCAACAAAAAGCAGTTGATGCTGTAAGTACTGTTTTTAATGGTGTTCAAATTGAGCCTCCTAAACAGTATTTTGAAAATCCATCCATCGACTTAACTGATGAGATAATCAAACATAATATCACTAATATTCAATCGGATTTGCCAGCTGAATATCGTGGATTTACACCACCCATTAATAATTTAAGTTTAGATATCAAAATGGAAACAGGAACAGGTAAAACCTATGTCCATACACACATGATGTATGAATTGCATAAAAGATACGGCATTAACAAATTTATTATTGCTGTACCTTCTTTAGCAATAAAGGCTGGGACTGCCCATTTTCTCCAAGATGAATATGTCAAAAAACATTTTACTGATGTGTGTGGTTATGGAACGGAAATAGAAGTTGGTGTGCTAGAATCCCAAAAAAGTCGTAAAAAAGGCAGAACATATTTTCCAAGTGTTGTAAGTGATTTTGTGAGGGGTTCTTCACAAAACACAAAGAAGATTCATGTATTGCTTGTGAATATGCAATTATTAGCAGTTCGTAAAAATGGTCTTCTAAGTCGTGATGATTATGATTACGGTGCAGAAGGATTTTATCGTCCGTTTGATGCCTTAAGAGCTACAAAACCGTTTGTTATTATTGATGAACCACATCGTTTTTCACGTGATCAGAAGGCATATCAAGTGATTGAAGAAGAAATACAACCACAAAGTATTATTCGTTTTGGTGCTACATATCCTGACATTACAAGTGGTCGTGGGAAGAACAAAACAACGAAAAAAGATTATCAAAATTTACTTTATGACTTAAATGCTTGTCATTCCTTTAATTTAAACTTAATTAAAGGTGTTGCAAAGGAACATTTTGATCCTATCTCTAAACAAGCAGAAAAAATTAAAATTACAACGATAAAAAGAAATGACTATGTAAATTTTCAATATAAAAAGAAAGATGAACCGAATAAAACATTTACCCTTAAAAAGGGAGATTCACTTTCCGTTATTCATCAAGCATTTGAAGGGATTACGATTGATGCAATTGGAACTTCATTTGTCGTATTTTCTAATGGAATAGAAAAACAAACAGGTGAAGAACTTGATGTGGATATTTATATGACATCATACCAAGAACAAATGATGCGCTTAGCATTAGAAAGACATTTTGAAACTGAACGAGAAAACTTTACAGAACGTAACTTTAAAATAAAAACATTAGCTTTATTTTTTATTGATGATATAGACTCTTACCGTGAAGAAGAGAATGGAAAGGTACCTTATTTAAAGAACACATTCGAACGATTATTAAAAGAACGAATAGAGAAAGAACTATCCACACTAACAGAATATGAGGCGGAATATAAAGAATATCTTGAAGCCAGTTTAACAGATATTAATGCTTGTCACGCAGGTTATTTTGCAAGAGACAATAATGATACAGATGATAATATTGCATATCAGGTAAATACAATACTTCACGAAAAGAAAGAGTTATTATCTTTTAGGAAAAAAGACGGTACTCCGAATACATTACGATTCTTATTTTCAAAATGGACTTTAAAAGAAGGCTGGGACAATCCTAACGTATTTACAATCGCTAAACTACGTTCAAGCGGTAGCGAAAATAGTAAGCTTCAAGAGGTAGGGCGTGGGCTCAGACTACCAGTAGATGAAAATGGTAACCGTATTTCTAATGAGGAATTTCAACTTAATTACATCGTTGACTTTACTGAAGCAGACTTTGCAGAACGACTCGTTGAACAAATTAATGGAGAAATCCCAATGGCGTCAGAAATTACAAAAGAACAATTAAATGAAGTGGCGAAGAAATTAGCTCTAACTCCTCAAGAGTTGTTTGATATTCTATATACTAAAAAATATATTGATTGGGAAAGAAACATTAACATTGAAAATCGAGAGAAATTTTTTGCTGAATTCCCAGATTTCGAAATGGGCTTATCATCTGGAAAAGTGAAAGATAGAAATAAAAACAAACCGAAACCTGTTAGAATTCGAAAAGATGCTTATAACGAAATACGTGAATTATGGGAAAGAATAAACCAACGCTACTTACTCTTTTATGATAAAGATTTAGATAAAGATATGAAGGATGTTGTGCTTTCTATTTTGGAAGAACAGGGTGTTTTTACGGATGTTGTGATGACAAGTTCACGTGAAGTTATTCAAAGTGATGGTACATCCATGACAATTGCGGACAAAACAGGCTTACAATATGTCGTTTCTAGAACGATTCCTTACAATGAATTTTTACTTAGGATTATGCGGAGCACCAATATTCCAATGGAAACAATTCATCAAGCCTTATGTGAATATGTAAAAAGAAATGGTGAACTTGATGCGAAATATATCAATGAAAGTTCTGTAAGTGTTATTATTCAAAAGTTTAATGAATGGAAGAACACAAATTTACAAGGACGTTTTCATTATGCGAAAAGTGAAACACCTGTTACATCAACAGCTCTTTCTCATGCCGATGGTAGTCCACGAGAAACTATTTCACAGGGTAGAATAGGAACGAAAATTGCACCTGGAACACCAAGTGATAAGTATTTGTATGATGCCTTTGCTTATGATTCACCGCTGGAGCAAAAGAATATCTCTACCGATATAGAAGAGGTTATTGTGTACGGAAAGATACCAAGAAACAGTATCGCAATTCCAACGATTACAGGTGGAATGTATAGTCCTGACTTTATGTATGTTGTTAGACGTGCTACAGGTGAAAAAGAATTAAACATAGTTGTCGAAACGAAAGATGTTGAAAATAAAACAAATATACGTGGTACGGAAAATGCAAAAATAGAATGTGCAAAAGTATTCTTTGATGTCTTATCCGAAGATGGTTATAAAGTTTACTTCCATGATCAGTTAAACAATAAACAAATGGCACAGATAATTAAAGAAGTTTTGCGAGATAGCTATTAAGCTGTATAAAGGAGTAGAGTGTATTGAAAGTTAATAATTATATTGAAAGTGTCTATCGTGAATTATTACCCTACCAAAATATAGAGTACGAGGATTTATATAAAGGATTTTCAAATCACAAATTAACTGAGATATTTTCTACTATCCATTATATGTTTATAGACAATTTCAAAAAAATGAATAGCAGATTACCCACAAAAGAAGAGCCTTCTTATTTTTGGGCCGAAAACAGTCGCGATCTTATTTTAGCAATTAATAGTGTGAAAGGATTGAAAAGAGCATTAAAAACTACAAAATTTGCATTTAACATTGATGATTATTACGAAAAGGTGATAAATAACGCTGATAACTTTTTATCGGAGTATAGAGGAAGTGAAATCCCACCCTATACTGAAAAAGTAGATTTATACTATACGATTCCCATTTTTATTACACAGGATTCTATAGAAATAAAATCTTTATATAATTCTTTAAATGTTGAATTGAGATTTATTGGTGAAGGTTCATACGCTAATGTATATAAATATAAGGATCCATTTTACAAGACTTTTTTTGTTGTTAAAAGGGCTAAAGACAGTCTAACTGATAAAGAGATAGAAAGATTCAAGCGCGAGTTCAATGCTATGAAGGAATTTAAGTCGCCATATATAGTTGAAGTATATAACTATGATGAAAATAAAAATGAATATTATATGGAATATATGGATGTAACATTGGATGAGTATATCCAAAAAAATAATACAATATTAAGTATTTCCAAAAGAATTGGAATCGTTAGGCAGATATTAAAAGCTTTTCAATATATTCACTCTAAACAATATTATCATAGAGATATAAGTCCTAAAAACATATTGATTAAGAACTTTGATGATGTAGACGTCGTTAAAATTGCTGATTTTGGCTTAATCAAAATACCAGAAAGTCAATTGACAAGCATATGGACTGAATTTAAAGGATACTTTAATGATCCCGTGCTTAATACTGATGGATTTCACACATATGATATCCCGCATGAAATCTATGCGCTAACTAGAATTATTATTTATGTCATGACTGGAAAAATTAATTTGAATAACATAAAAGACGAAAGTGTAAAATCTTTAATTGAAAAAGGATTATGTCCCGATAAAGATAAAAGATTTCAATCAATCGAGGAGTTAACACATTTTTTTAACGGCTTATCTTTTGTTAATTTATAATACATAGAGGGGGATTCGAGTGGGGGCGTCTTTGGATTGGTTAAAGGAACATGTAGAAAGTGTGTCTTTCAATGAACTACTTTTCCGTGTAAATTATGGTGAAAATAAATATGTATTTGGCGCAATGTACATGGTTGAAGAAGATGAAATTGATATATTTGCTATTAGTTCCATTTACGATACAATCATTGATTTAAACACTAAAATAAAATATTCATTTGAAATGGCAGCAATGTATAATCCATCAGAAAATTTAATGGATCATAAAATGTTTGAAAAGCCATCAGGAAATGAAATGAAGGCTTTATACTATATTGAAAATATGATTTTTCGAACTAGCACATTTTGGGATATGTTAGCGCAGTTATGTAATGTTTTTTGGAAAGTAAGAAAACCAGTGAATAAAATCTATACAGAATCATTTTTTCATGATTGTTCACAAGGAAAAAATAAAAAGATATTTTCAAAAGATGTTTATAATTACTTTAAAGAAGCAGACGAAGTTAAAGGAGATATGGGGAGGTGGAAAGGTAATTTTGAATATATCAAAGAATATCGTAACAAAATGACCCATAGAAATTCACCTAATGTATCTACCCTTTCAAATTTTGATATGAATTTAAGGCCACCTACTATTTTTGTACTTAAAAGAGTTGCAGAAGATTACTTAAAAGCAACTGAATTTATAAAAATAATACTGGAAGAAATATTTACAGAATTAGAAAAGGGGACTCTTGATGAGTAGCCCTTTTCAAATCGCTCGAAGCCTGTCATTCCGCTATTTTATTTTCATCACTACTAGCAATCCCCCATTAGGGGGATTTTTTATGCGTTCGAACAGTAAACATACAGCTAAAGAACTTGAGAAGTATATTCATCTTTATATTCATGAAGGGATAAACTATAAGATATTATGTAAAGAATATGGCTTATTATTGGAGAGATTGAATTTTAATAATAAGGTTCTAAGATATCAAGAGCATGGTCTTGCTGGTATTCAGTTACTACGACAAGTAATCGTTACAGTAAAGAATTTATACAAAGCGTGTAACATTCAAAATGGGATTAAGAATTCCAGCATAAGTAAATATAGGGTAATCTTTTTATAGCTAATTCTCCGACTTAGCGGAAGAAATCTGCGAAGACTCCAGCGGGAACAGCACGAGCCGAAAATCCCTGTAGCGACTCAATAGAGGAGCTACAGAAGTTGAGGCCGTGCCCGCGGAACGCGAAGTAGGTTTCTGGAGCGACTAAGTCGCTCATATATGATTTCAAAATAAAAAGATTCCAGTAAATAAATTTCTACTGAAATCTTTTGTTTATTTACCTGTCTACTTGACAGGGGGCAGTTCAAAAGCTAATTGGGGCATTTCTTTTACCTAAATAATTTTATTCTTTACGCTCTAATACTTTATCGATTAATCCGTATTCAACAGCACGATCAGCTGACATAAAGTTATCACGATCAGTATCTGCTTGGATTACATCTAATGGTTGACCAGTTCTTTCTGATAATATCTGATTCAATTTTTCACGCATTTTAATAATTCTTTTTGCATGAATTTCAATATCAGAAGCTTGACCTTGTGTTCCACCTAACGGTTGATGGATCATCACTTCACTGTTTGGGAGGGCATAACGTTTCCCTTTTGTACCAGCTGCTAATAAAAAAGCTCCCATTGAAGCGGCCATCCCAGTGCAAATAGTTGATACATCCGAATTAATGTACTGCATCGTATCATATATTGCCATTCCAGCTGTAATGGATCCACCTGGAGAATTGATATAAATAGATATATCCTTCGATGAATCTTCAGCTTCTAAAAACAATAGCTGTGCTACTATTGAATTTGCAACATTATCATCAATTGCAGTTCCGAGCATTATTATACGGTCTTTTAGTAATCTCGAGTAAATATCATAAGCACGTTCTCCACGGTTAGTTTGTTCAATTACAGTAGGTATTAAAACCATTAATAACTTCCTCCTCTACAAAATATCACCTTATATATTTGAGTCTGATTTTATATTAACTAATTGGTCAAAAAAGGTCAAACAAAAAGGCTAATTTTTACAATATACTTTACATCATTTCCATACTGCCAATTCTTAATCACTATTTAAGTATAACATCCATAGGATGGATTTGATAAATGAAGTGTTCCATCGTTTAATTTTTCTTGTATAATTTTTAAAGTGGCGTTATAATATCGATTGTATGTAATTTTACAAAAAACTATGTATTTTATATGCGCCCGTAGCTCAGGTGGATAGAGCACTGGTTTCCGGTACCAGGCGTCAGGGGTTCGAGTCCTCTCGGGCGCGTTAGTCTTAAACTCATATGTAGCAAGGGATGTAGTGTTTTATATCTCTTGCTTTTTTTATGTTTAAAAGTCAAATTGGTCACAAACTGGTCACATCGTCTTCAGAATCAGTGTTTTTTGAGAACATATCATCTAGTTTTTGTGCTGCTGATTTTTGCATATTTGGTAACATATGAGAATATGTGTCCATTGTTATTTCTATACTCGAATGCCCTAATCTTTCCTGAACAACTTTTGGATGCTCTTTTAAACTAAATAATAAACTAGCATGGGTGTGTCTTAAATCATGAAAACGAATTTGTTTTATTTTTAATTTTTGTCTAATTGTACGAAATGATCTGCTTAAATTGGAAGGCAATATAAACGTTCCTGTTTTAGTAGCTGCAACAAATCCCTGATCATTATAATCTTTTCTTAGTCTCATTTTGTGTTCGTTCTGCTTACCTTTGTGCTTTTTTAATTCAGAGATTAAGTTTTCTGACATTGTTATTGATCGGTAACTAGAACTATTCTTTAAATCTTCTAATTCCCAACCATCTTTACTTTTTTTAATCGATCGTTGTACATAGATGGTTTTATTTTCAAAATCAACACAATCCCACTTTAATCCCAAAATTTCCCCTCTGCGCATTCCAGTAAAAATAGCTAAATAAAAAGCAATAAAATGGATGTGATTTTTCGAAGCTTGTTTATTGCATAATAATAGTTGATAGTATTGCAACCAAAATCTTAGAAGGTTGCACAAATAAAAAAGGCTTGCTAGCCCGATCAAAATACCCTACCGTTAAAGGTGTTCAAACAATTAATGGTGGGAGGAAATGAAAGGCTGCTAGCAATGCCTGAAATTAATCATATCAAAAAATTAAGGAATAATAAATCACTATCAATCAATGAAATATCAAAACGTACTGTGTTTTGTTGGGAGACTGTTAAAAAATATGCAGATGGGGATCAAATTTCTAGAAAAAAACGGAGAGGAATGATGTATGAAGAAAAGTGGGGAGAAATCGTATCTGATTGGCTAATAGAGGATTACGCACTCAAAAAGAAATTGAGAAGAAACAATAAAAATATATTTGAAGAATTACAAACTTTAGGATTTCCGGGTTCTTATCGGACCGTATGCAACTATATCGCGGAGTGGAGAGATAAAATGTTGGATGAAG
>Ga0209487_1004134_pt1 | contig 11236 bp, 10 predicted proteins | sample Poulit2012_FD_187524 | JGI IMG/M metagenome (GOLD analysis project Ga0209487, IMG submission 187524) | Agricultural soil microbial communities from Georgia to study Nitrogen management - Poultry litter 2012 (SPAdes) (version 2) | ecosystem: Environmental > Terrestrial > Soil > Agricultural land... | reverse complement strand
AAGCTCAATTTTATCTTTTCGATACAGAAAATAATGAGCAATATGAAGAAGCAGAAAATGAAGGCACGATTACAATTGATGTAGGTGGAGAAGAGTTCGCAATTCCATATTTTGTACATGATGGCATCGGTTTTGCTAACCCAGATGATCACTACAAAGGTGAAGAAATCGTTGAGTACTTAGAACAATTTTAAGACAAAAATAAAATATGCTGGTGTACCCAATGGGTTACCAGCATACCTATGAATGGCCATTGACCATTTTCAATGAGCCATTTTTATTATTAATAATGAATTTCATAATTACCAAAACTAGACGACCGAAACTGTATGTATTTAAGAAGGTTCAACGCAACTACATACAGTACCGGATCGGCTGCAGAATCAATATTAGAGGTTGTTCAAAAAGGTCCAATAAAAATGACACATCGAATTTCTTCGTTGGCTTGCTTTTCCGTTACTTGGAGCTTCGCCACCACGAACTTCTTGGTCCTTTTTGTTCTCTTTTTGAACATGCACTAATATGGGTGAATTTGAAAGAAAGGAGGATCTAGATGAGTGAAGAAACGATCCAAACACACGGTAAAAAGCAAACAAAAGAACCTGTCTGGAAACCGTTTATCAAACTGTTATTTAAAGCAAAACTTCCATGGGCTTGGATTATTTTATTAATTATCATCACCCTAGGGGAGTCTCAATTAGCTCTTATTTTTCCAGATTTAACAAGTAAAATTGCCGGAGGACATATTGAAAAGGCAATTGTCTTTGGCGCAATTGGTGTCATCGTAGCCCGTATTGTCATTTCAGGGATTATGCGATTTGTTGCTAAATTAACCATGTTTAAAATCGATAAAAGTTTCCGGGGATTAATTTGGGAACAATTGATGCGGTCACCGATTGGTTTGTTTGATAAAGTGAAAGCAAACGAAATGGTCAGTCGTACATCAACAGACACAGCAAGTTTAAGTATTATCTTTTCCTATGTCGTACCAACTCTATTATCTATGATCTATCTAACAATTGGAACTGTCTCTAAATTGTTCGGCTATGATTGGAGATTAGGGTTAGCACAAGTGATCTTTTTGCCGTTATACTTTGGTTTTTATCTATGGTATGGACGCTGGAGTTTTCGTGTTAATAAACAGGTTCAAAATAGATTGGCTACATTAACACAGTTTTTATCGGAATTACTCGTTAATATTCCTCTGATTAAAACGTTTGTGACTGAAAAGAAAGAAGAAAAACGCGGGATAGAAAATATTGACTCATACTATAAAGCAGGAATTAAAAAAGGGATCGTAAATTGGATAGAACATCCAATGACTGGGATATTCGGTGTTGTCCAATCAGCTCTTGTTATCGGACTTGGTGTACTATTAATCTCTAATGGATCAATTACTGTGGACACGTGGGTTGCTTATTTTCTTTATGTTGACCTATTATACGGTGTTCTTGGAACATTTGGATACTTATTTATTGAGCTCAAGCAAAGTCAAGGAGCATCAGCTAGAATTGCACAACTGGTTGAACATCCGGAAGAAATCTACCAGAGAAAACGATCATTGGATCAATTTAATGAGGATTTAGTATTAGACAAGGTCTCGTTTAGTTATGAGAATGAAAAAGTATTGTCTAATGTAAGTTTTACAATTCCACATGGAAAAGTGACAGCAATTGTTGGACCAAGTGGAGGTGGAAAGACAACAATCTTATCCTTGATTGAAAGATTCTATGAAGCTGAACCAGCATCTATTAAACTAGGAAAAACTGCAATTGAAGAATACCATTTAGATGATTGGCGTAAAGCATTTGGTTATGTCGCCCAAGATATCCCTCTTCTGACTGGAACTGTCAGAGAAAACCTTGTTTACGGGGTTGAACGAGAGGTCAGTGATCAAGAATTAAGAGAAGCGGCACGTCAAGCAAATGCCTTATCATTTATTGAACAATTACCCGAAGGTTTTGATACACATATCGGAGAAAGTGGTAGCAAACTTTCAGGAGGACAAAGACAACGTATTGCAATTGCACGGGTTATTTTAAGAGATCCAGAAGTACTATTATTAGATGAAGCTACATCTAATCTGGACAGTCGATCTGAACAAGCTGTGCTTGAAGCAATGAATCACTTAATGAAAAAAGGTCGAACGACGATCGTGATTGCACATGATTTAACAACCATTAGAAATGCAGATCAAATTGTTGTATTAGATGAGGGAACGGTCAGTGGTATCGGCGAACATAAGGATCTGTTAGAAACAAATAAGTTATATCGAAAATATATTGATTTGCAACTAGGGAAACCAATTATGTAAAGAATAATCATGTCATATCAAAGGGGAGGGAGAAAATTGTCAGAACAAAAAAAGATTGGCTGGAAACCATTTTTTAATTTGATTTTTAAATCAAAATTACCGTGGGGTTTATATATATTAACGTTTGTTGTTATGATGTCAACTGCTTCTGTGACACTGATGTCACCTCTTATTTTACAAAAAATTATGGCAGGTGAAATATTTGATTCAGCACTCGTGTTCCAGTATATCGGTCTAGCGATTGTAACGGCGATCACTGTTAGTTTATCAGGATTCACGAGAATTTTTGCGAATGCTCGTACAACGAGAAATATTCAAAACACACTTTGGTCCAAATATATTCGTGTCCCATTACCATTCTTTGATAAGGAACCATCTTTATTATTAATTAGTCGTTTGACACATGACCCACAACATATTAATGGTGCAATCAACTATACGATGTCGATACTAATGTCAAGCTATTCTTTAGTTGGATCGATCATTATTATGTGGGGAATGAACGTTAAATTAACTCTTGTGTTACTACCAGTTATTCCATATATTTTAATCGTTACGCTCATCGTAGGACATTTTACGCAAAAGACTCAAGAACGTGTACAGTATAGATATTCAGGAATGACTGCATTTATAGCTGAACGCTTACCGAAAATTCGTCTCATCAAGTCCTTTGGTAAAGAGGAAGAAGAAATCGAAAGTGGGAAAGAGGTTATTGAAGATCAGTATAAAGCTGATGTTTCTCGTGCAGTTGTAGATTTATATGGTGAACCATTATTACAAAGTGTCCAAGGAATCATTATGGGACTTGTGCTCATTTATGGTGGATATTTAACATCAATTGGTGAACTTGATATTGGGTCACTCATTGCATTTTATTTATACTCTGCTAATATTCATAATAATGTTCAGCAATATGGATTGTTCTATCAAGTGTTAAAAGGTGCAAAAGGGGCAGCTCATAAGATCTCTAAAATCGTTGAGTCTGATAGTGAAGCATACCACAGAGAAAAATCATTTGAAGAAGTTTTACAATCGTCAGATGGGGATATAACACTAGAACATGTCTCATTTAGTTATGATGAAAGAGATGTTCTTAAAAATGTCAACTTTACGATTCCTAAAGGAAAAGTAACCGCCATTGTAGGCCCTAGTGGTGGAGGTAAAACGACCATATTATCACTGATCGAACGATTTTATGAACCAAATGTTGGTCAGATTACTTTTGGAAACATACCGTCTGAACAAATCCATCTAGATGATTGGCGGAATTCTTTTTCATACGTATCACAAGGAAGTCCAATATTGTCTGGAACGATTAAAGAAAATATTATTTATGGAACAGAACGTGAAGTCAGTGATGAAGAAGTCGTGGTTGCAGCCCAAAAAGCGAATGCCTACGAATTTATCATGAACTTTCCTGATGAGTTTGACACAGAGGTTGGGGAAATGGGTTCTAAACTATCGGGTGGACAAAGACAACGGATTGCTATTGCGCGAGCGATTATTAAAAATCCGAAATATCTGCTACTTGATGAGGCAACTTCAAGCCTAGATGTTCAAACAGCAAGCAAAATACAAGAAGCACTTGATGAACTTATGGTAGATAGAACAACCATTGTTGTTGCACATAATTTATCTACTGTACAAGATGCTGATAACATTGTCGTTATTGACCACGGAAAAGTTAGCGGACTTGGCAAACATGATGAACTCATGGAAACCAATGAACTCTATCGCGAATTAGTAGAAATACAATTTGCTAAAGAACAAATGCTAGCTTGGTAGATTATAAAATGTATACAATATATGAGTGACTGAGTGAAATTCACTACAAAAAATGAGGTGGAAAAAAATGAGTTTAATCCAAACTGCGAACCAAGAAAACTTTGATCGTGATATTTTAGAAAGTAAAGTACCCGTCTTGGTTAATTTTAATACAGATGGATGTGGCCCTTGTGAGGCACTTGTTCCTGTTCTTGATGAAATTGTATCTGAATATGAAGGCAAACTTAAAGTTGCCAATTTCTATGTATCTTTAGACGAGGTGCTTGAAAATTCTAATGAAGTAGCAAAAAAATATGATGTAATGGGCTTTCCAACAATTATTTTATTTAAAAATGGAGAAGTATCCACGACATTACTTGGTGGTCAATCAAAAGATAGTATCCTAAATGAAATAAAAGCATTCATATAAAACAGGTGGATGGGGCAGCAACATAAGGGTCTGACTCCCTCTTTTAACTACTATGATAGTAAAATATTCAAGAACGAATTGAATATAGTAGTTGAGGGGTCTGACCCTTTGGTATTGTCCCTGACAATTCTTACTGTAAGGATTCAATATGATAAGGAGGATTATGTATGACTCAAGCATTAGAACGGGTAATCAAAAGAGATGGAATAACATTACATCTTGTCCCGAGTAAAAAATATAAAACGATGACATTTGTCGCAAAATTAAAAGCACCATTGGAACGTGAGACAATTACAAAACGTGCTTTGCTTCCATTTATATTACGTGAAAGCACGAAGAATTACCCAACTAGAAAAGAACTACAATATAAATTGGACGATCTGTATGGTGCATCATTATCTTTAGACGGTTCCAAAGCAGGAAGCCATCATGTTATCAGTGCAAGAATGGCGGTTGCAAATCAAAAATATATCCAAAATGAATCATCCATTATATCCGAAACACTCCATTTGCTATATGAGGTTTTATTTCAACCAAAAGTTGACGGTAGAACATTTCAGCAAGCTACAGTAAATAGGGAGAAAGAAACGCTAAGAAAGCAAATTCAGTCATTAAAAGATGACAAAACGAATTATGCTCAACTTCGTTTGATTGATGAAATGTGTCAAGGTGAAAAATATCAAATTAAATCACATGGCTATGAAGAAGATTTAGATGATATCACAGCTGAAAACTTATTTGAAACATACGAAACCTTTATTCAAAAAGACGATTTGGATTTATATATACTGGGTGATTTCGATGATGACGAAATGATCGAAACGGTAACAAGTATATTCAAACAGCGTAAATTTGAAAATGTTAATGATATCCAAGGTGAAAGTGAACATCGAGTAGTCACATCCCCTAAGAAATTGATTGAACAAGATAAGGTACAACAAGCTAAACTTCACATCGGTTATCGAACATATACAACTTATGCAGACGAAAACTACCCAGCTTTAGTTGTATTTAATGCAATTTTTGGAAGTTATCCAAGTTCAAAGTTATTTAGGCATGTCAGAGAGAAAAATAGTCTTGCCTATTATGTAGGATCTTTTATTGAAAGTTATAACGGTTTAATGTTTGTTTATAGTGGAGTTGCCCATACAGATTATAACAAAGCACAAATGATTATTGATGAGCAGCTAGAAGAAATGAGATCAGGAGCGTTTTCAGAACAAGAAATGGCTCAAGCTAAAGCGTTAATTGTGAATGGTATTCTAGAAACTTCTGACAATGCACAGGGATTGATCGAATTACTTTATCAAACCATCATTGGTCAAAATGATCGAAACATTGATGAATATATCCAACAAATACATTCGATTACGAAAGAAGAAGTCGTTGAAATGGCGAACAAAGTTAAATTAGATACAACTTATGTATTAACAAGTGAGGAGGCATAAGCATGAAGGAACTCAAATATAAGCATATTGATGAAACAATCTACACGGAGCAACTAACGAATGGATTAACGGTATTTTTATTGCCGCGACCTGAAATGTCTAAAGTGTATGGTTTTTTCTCTACAAATTATGGTTCGATAGATCAAACATTTGTCCCGCTAGGTCAAGAGGAGTTCATTACTGTTCCTGAGGGAGTCGCTCATTTTTTAGAGCATAAATTGTTTGAAAAAGAGGATGGCGATGTTTTTAATGTCTTTAGTGCACAAGGTGCATCTGCAAATGCGTTTACATCTAACACGCAAACAGCCTACATGTTCACGGCTACAGAGCGTATTGAAGAAAATATAGAAACCCTGATAGATTTTGTCCAAGAGCCGTATTTCACTGATGAATCAGTTGAAAAAGAAAAAGGAATTATCGGTCAAGAAATTCAAATGTATATGGATCAGCCAGATCATCGTATGTACATGAACATGCTCCAAGCGATGTTTAAAAATCATCCAGCACGCCAAGAAGTCTTGGGAACGAAGGAATCTGTTTATTCAACGACAAAAGAAGATCTTTATACATGTTATGAAACATTTTATCATCCTGAAAATATGATTTTATTTATCGCTGGAAATTTTGATGCTCCTAAGATGATGAAATTAATCAAGGATAATCAAACAGCTAAGTCATTCCCAGTGATGAGTGAAATTAAACGACATATGCCAGAAGAACCAAAAACTGTAGCAACAGAGAAGCAATCTATTCAGATGAACGTTGCCACACCAAAAGTCATGATCGGTATTAAAGAATATGTCCATGAACTTGAAAAAGAAGCGCTCATGAAGCAAAATATTCTACAAGGTATGTTACTTGAACACTTCTTTTCTTCAAGTGGGGAGTTCTATGAAGCTTTATATGATTCGGGACTTATTGATAACTCTTTTACATTACAAAAGAGTATTGAGAAAGATCACGGTTATTCTATGATAGGTGGAAATACGAACGAACCAGAAAAATTTGCTCATCAAGTCATTGAATTACTTAAAACAACAAAGAATTATCAATTAACAAATGAAGCCTTTGAGCGGATGAAGAAAAAGAGTATAGGACAAGTGCTTCATTCGATGAATTCACTAGAGTACATTACACAAGAATATATCCATTATGATAGACTTGGTTTTGACTTTTTCGAACTTATCCCTTTTATCCAATCGCTGAATGTAGAAGATGCAACAGTATTTCTGGAAAATTGGATTTCTGAAGATCGAATTGTCATCAGTGAAGTGTTACCGTTAGAAGAATAATACTTGTTAAGGAGTGATATAGCGAGATGCTATACACTCCTTTTTTAGTGTCAGGAAACGATAGAATTTCATAGTTGTGGATAACTTTTTGAATCAGCTTCGGCTAGTTTAATCACCCAACGACTAGCACATCTTTTGGTGGGACGAGCCGTGTATAGTCCAAATTTCAAGCTTCTTCCTACGATAAGTCAACATTAATTTGCTTCGCACACTCAAGTTTCCATTACCATCGTCAGTCGCTTTCCAATTTGTACGTCGCTAAATGTGAGATTGCGCTTTTGGTTCATGAAAACTTATCATTCTTAAACATAACTGAATCAATATTGTTGTTTGTTCTTTTCAATAAAATACCTTTCATAATTCATGTGAAAAGAGAAAAACTAAATCTGAGGTTAAAAAAGGAATCAAAAAGTCTGACTTATATTCATTTTGCGCATCATTTTAATAAAGGGGGGTATCCATGAGAAAGTTGACAATAAGATTTGTTGCTCTATTATTATTCATATTTCCATTCCATTGTATTCATGGAGAAGAACAGTCCCCCATGTATGTTCATTTTATAAATGTTGGACAAGGGGATAGTATGCTTATTCAAACACCAGCGAACAAAAACATTTTAATTGATGGGGGTACACCAAAAGCGGGGAAAAAAGTCGTTGATTACCTGGCTCACTTGAATATAAAAGAACTAGATCTAATCATTGCAACACATCCTGATATTGATCATATTGGTGGACTTCCACATATTATGAAATCAATGAAAGTGAACAAGATCATTGATTCAGGAAAGTTTTATACTACAAAAACATATTTCAAGTATCTGAATCAAATCAAACAAGACAAAATACCAATAGAAACAGCAACAAAAGGGGAACATATTCATATTGATCCGTCACTTAAAATAAAAGTCCTCAATACATATGAACATAGAAAAAATAATAACCAATCATCTATTGTTTTAAAGATCACTTACGATAATATTGACTTATTACTTATGGCTGATGTAGAAAAAGAACAAGAAAAAGAACTACAAAAAGAATATAATTTGCAAGCAGATATTGTAAAAATTGCTCACCACGGCTCACGAACTAGTAGCTCATTAGCGTTTTTACAAGAAGTTGATCCTAAAGTTGCCTTGATCACTTATAGTAAGAAAAACAAATATGGACATCCTGTAAAACGAGTCATAGAAAATTTAAATCAGATCAATGCATTCATTTATTCAACAGCGGTATTTGGAAATATCATCATTCAAACAGATGGTCAAAACTTCTTTATCATACCTGAAAAAAGCCCAATTGATGGCCTTTTAAAAACAAGTTAAAGTCTTAATAGGACTGGGAAATAAGGTTCTGTACCTTTGCCTTTTCTCAGATCCTATTTTTTTTTTGAAAAAAAAGGATTGACAAATTTCTTTTTTAGTTATATGGTTAGTTACACAAGTAATTAACCGAGCAACCAAGGTGGTGACTTATGAAAAATACATTAGATGAGAATAAGCCAATTTACTTACAAATAAAGGAACATCTTGAGGATTCAATCATAAAAGAGACAATTGAAAGTGGAGAGCGTGTTCCATCAACAAATGAATTTGCAAAATACTATAAAATTAATCCGGCAACGGCTGCCAAAGGAATAAATGAATTGGTGGATGAAGGAATTTTATATAAACGGAGAGGTGTTGGCATGTTTGTTACTGAAAATGCAAGAGAGTTGTTGATAGAAAAACGTAAAAAAACATTTTATGACAATTATATGATGCCTTTAAAAAATGAGGCGAGAAAACTACGAATTACAGCAGCGGAACTAATAGAGATGATCAATGTGGAGGAGGTCAAAGATGAGGATTGAAGTGAATGGACTCACAAAAAAGTATGAGCATACGACTGCCTTAGCCAATGTTTCATTTACATTAGCAGAACCAAAAATTTATGGATTGCTAGGCAGGAATGGTGCTGGAAAAACGACATTTATGGAGATGTTAGCAGGGCATATTTTAGCTACAAGTGGCAGCATATTGATTGATGGAGAAGATCCCTTTGATAATCAACGTTTGACAGAATCTATTTGTTTAATTAAAGAAGGTGGAAATTTCAAAAAAGATTTAAAAATCAAAAATGTCCTGAAAATATATTCCTTTTTTTACCCAACATGGGATCAACATTTAGCGGAGCAGTTGATTGAAGAATATCAATTAAATCCAAATGCCAAGATCAAAACGCTTTCGAAAGGTATGGAATCAGCACTTGGTGTTACCGTTGGTTTAGCGAGTAAAGCACCGATTACTGTTTTCGATGAGCCATATATTGGACTAGATGCTGCGGCAAGGAAAAGATTTTATGAAATTCTTTTAGAGGAATATGAAAAAGAAAAACGGACAATTATTTTTTCGACACATTTAATTGATGAAGTGAGTTTGCTCTTTGAAGAAATCCTAATTTTGCAAAAAGGGAAACTGATTTTAAAAGAAGAGGCAGAAGTTCTTCGCAATACAACTTGTGCCGTCACAGGACCAGCTGATCAAGTGGAAAACTTTATTTCGAATAAGAAGATTATTCAAAAAAAGCAACTTGCTGGTATGATGACTGCCTATATTCATGGGCAGGCTGAGGAAGCAACGGCTGCTGGATTATCAGCTGAAGGTGTGCCAATTCAAGAATTAATGATTTATTTAACAGAAAGTAAGGGGGCATAAAAGATGGGACGACAGATGAAAGGACTGCTCTATTTTTATTTTGCAGATATTAGACATTCACTCACAGTTTTTTGGACAATATTAATGAGTATTATTGTTGTCACTTTGACGATTAGTTATTTTTTAAGTAATGTAGAAGGTAGTTTTATGACGTTATCGATTACAGGACCAATGTATGTCTATTGCGGTATATTAGGCTTCCTAGTTGTAAAAGAACTCATTCCGTTTTCTATAAAAAGAGGGGCAACACGAAAAAATATATTTTTTAGTTTAGCAATCTTTTTCTTAGGTTTATCTTTGGCTAAATCAGTTATAGGAAGTATTCTTCAAGTGCTTGTAGAATATATCAATATGAAAGTGGGGATTAAAAACTTTACGTTTTTCCATCTCACATATTTTACGAATGATACATGGTATTATAGAATAATGATTGATACATCAGTCATGTTTTTTGCCTTTTCAATCATGTTTGTCATAGGATTATTGTTTTATCGATATGGTTTAGTTGGTGGGGGAACTTTTGTAGGCTTACTAATCATCACTGTATTAACAGGAGCTTTTCAAGGCTGGCTCATCGACTTTTTTATCAATATCTTTAATACATTTGATAATACATTCTATCTTCAATTATTTGGAATTGGTGTAGTAGTCTATGCCCTATCTATACTGCTGTTAAGGAGAATAACGATTTTAAAAGTAAGTTGAATAAAAAGGCCCCATTAGTCAAAAGTAGCTGACCAATGGAGCCTTTTTTAAATCATTTCTTTTCTTTTAAAAGTATAAATAGAGCCTATGAGTAGAAGAGCGATCATTCCAATCGTAACTATAGAAGTTGCAATTAAATCAATTGAAATTTCATTAAAAATTAGCATTTCTTGGATGTGACCAGATAATTTTATTGGACTCCATGTAAGTACATGATCAAAGATATTTGTAATCATACTCATGATAATTGTTGTGATTACTGTTAATGCTGCCACAAGTCCTGGTGTTTGGACTATAGTATTATAAAAGATAGTTAATGTCACAATGAGTGTCAGCCAAAGTCCAAAAAATAAAATAACAAGTAATAAGGATATAAATGAAAGATGTCCAAATAGTAGGTTGATATAATACCAGCTTGTTAACAATGCTAAGGAAAGTGAAACCCATACAATGAGTAAAATTGATGCCCATTTAGAAGTAATATAATTTCGATAAGTAATTGGTTTCACTAAAATAAGTTCGGACACACCACTTTTAATTTCTCCCGATATTGTTCCCATCATCATTAAAACAAGGACTAAGACACCT
>Ga0209487_1004133_pt1 | contig 11237 bp, 10 predicted proteins | sample Poulit2012_FD_187524 | JGI IMG/M metagenome (GOLD analysis project Ga0209487, IMG submission 187524) | Agricultural soil microbial communities from Georgia to study Nitrogen management - Poultry litter 2012 (SPAdes) (version 2) | ecosystem: Environmental > Terrestrial > Soil > Agricultural land... | reverse complement strand
AATTGGATATGCCTTTTGTCCAGTTACATAAGGTAATTCTAATTCATGAACATAGACAGGGACTTCCCACGTTTTAACTAAATCGATAACTCCACCAACATGATCAAAATGTCCATGGGTCAAAATAATACACTTCGGTCGACTGCCCTTACCAAATCTTCTATCAGCCGTTTCGATTATTTCCTTTGCAGAAAATGGTAATCCCGTGTCGATTAAAATCCAATCATCACTATTAGGCTGTCCAATAAAACATATATTTACAATTTGATCTGTGTAATAGTAAACGTCATTTGTTACTTCTTCGCCCGTTCGACTCGTAATTGATGTCATCGGGATAAATTTATAATCATCACCTTCATAAATATGTTTATCCATAAAAAAAGCACTCCTTTAACTAACATTTCTATAAGTTAGTCTTTGAGTGCCTTTAAAAATTATCCATTAATAAAAAAGCAATATTTTCCATTAACGACTTAGCTTATTACAGTTTTCTACATAAAAAACTTCTTAAAAAAGTAGTTTTAGTTTTTATTCATCTAAAAGTGAGCGTCCCATAATCGATACGCGTTTTGTTTGTTGCAACTCCGTAATCGTTTTAGCTCCGATACCGAACATTGTCATTTTTAATTCAAACTCAATTTGCTCCATCGTTTTAACAACACTTTCAACAGATTCTGTCGCTGCTTGTAAAAGCTGTCTTGCAAAACCGACGACATCAGCCCCAATTGTTATCGCCTTGGCAGCATCTGCCCCGGTTTTCATACCACCACTGGCAACCGTTGGAACGTTTGGTAATTTGCTTTTTACTGAAACGATACAATCTTTTGTCGGGATCCCCCAGTTATTAAAGGCTTCCGCAGCTGCCCGTCTTAAAGGATCTTGGGTGCGTAATTTTTCAACTTGACTCCACGATGTACCACCCGCTCCAGCAACGTCGATATAAGATACACCAGCATTATACAATTTTTCTGCTACTGTTCCATCGATACCAAAGCCGACTTCCTTTGCCCCAACAGGTACACTAAGTTCTTTACAAATTTTTTCTATTTTTGGCAATAAATTTGCAAAGTTTAAATCACCGCCATCTTGAACGACTTCTTGCAAACTGTTCAAATGTAGGACGAGGGAATCGGCTTCTGTTTTATCGACAATCGTCTGGCACTCTTCTACTCCGTAACCATAATTTAATTGGACAGCACCTAAATTAGCAATTAACGGAACTGATGGTGCATATTTACGAATTAAAAACGATTCTTCATAAGCATCACTTTCAACGAGAGCTCGCGTTGAACCTAAAGCAATCGCCCAACCTTTTTCCTCGGCTGCTTTAGCTAAATTTATATTAATCGTCGTCGCTAAATCTGTTCCCCCGGTCATTGAACTGACGAGAAATGGTGCTTGTAACGGTTTATTTAAAAAATTCGTCTCTAATGTAATATCATTAAAATCAATTTCCGGTAGCGCATTATGTATAAATGTTATGCCTTCAAGACCAGTAGACTTATTTACACCTTCAACATTTTCCTCTAGACAAATACGAATATGCTCTGTTTTTCGCTTATTAATATCTTGTTCCATCATAGTGTAGCTCTCCTTAATTATTATTTAATCATTTTACCGTTTCACCATTAAATATTGATGAACAGTTACAAAGTACACACCGATAATAACGACAATCATACCGATTATTTGGGATAAAAGCATTGGTGAATCATAAACGAGAATAGCTAACAATGCTGTATTAATCGGTACAAGATTCATATAAATACTCGCTTGACTCGCACCTATTTGTTGAATACCGTAATTCCAAATAAGAAAGGCGAGAACTGATGAACAAACAATCATAAAAGACATCTCAAGCCAACTTTGTTTTGACATTGTTAATAGTTGATGCCATTTTTCTAGCTTTGGCAAAGTAACTATGCAAAGTAACAATGCACCGATTAATGTCGAAAACGTTGTTGTGATCATTGGCGAAACGTCTTGCATGACAACTTTCCCTAAAAGACCGTGGCTAATCCAACAAATTAAAGCGAATATAAATAGTATGTCGCCATTATTGAAATTTAACTGAAATAATGTATGTAACTGCCCCTCTGTTAAAACGACAACAACGCCTATAAAGGATAATATGATTCCTAAACCGATATATTTATTCCATCGTTCCTTAAAAAATAATACTGCGCCCAAAGTCATAAAGGATGGTGTCGTTGCAATAATTAATGACCCGTTAATAGCTGAAGTCATTTGTAAACCATAAAAAAAGAAAATATTGTAACCAAATATTCCTGTTAGCGCCATTAGTGTGATTAATATCCACCGTTTTTTAAATGATTGTTGGCTAAATTGACCACTTTTAAATATAATTATTAATAATAGTAAGCCAGCCATTAAAAAACGGAATGCCGCCGCTATTAGTGGATGAATCTCCGTAATAATATGTTCTGCTGCAACAAATGCACCGCCCCAAAAAAACGGAACGAGTAGCATTAATAAGTAAATACCTATTCGCATTACATTCCAACTTTCACCGTCTGTCGCTTCTTCATTAAGTATATCATGAGATTGTTTGAAACAAAATGTAATGAACGTATACTTGTGTGACATTTATTGCTATAATAAGAGTGCATTTTAAAATTTAGTGCTTTCAGCCGATATACTACATATGGGAAACTAACTAATTATCTTTTTATAATACTTTCGCCTTATATAAAAGGAGGATTTATATGAAAAAAGAAAAAAAGTTGAAAGATAATGGCGAACAAAAAAAGAAACCTAAGCAGAAACAGAAGAAGCCTAAGCAGAAAGGAAAGAAGCCTAAACAGCAAAAGAAGAAGCAACGATCTAATATTTTCGTCATGCCGAATATTAAAATTGGACAAAAGTATTTAGTCGCCTTTATTATATCGGCAATTTTATTCCTTATGACAGGAAGTGTTGTTTATTACTTTTTATCCGTCGCAAGCAAAGATATTAAAGTGATTGAAGAGGAAAGTTTACGTGCTAATGAAATGGCGAAACTAGCATCACTTTTCCAAGCGAAAGATACACAAATGGCTGATTTAATTATTACCGAAAATGAATCATACATACAATCTTTTGAAGAAACATCTGAAGAATTTAATGCGATTGTCGAAAATTTAGAACCTTATATGCGTACAGAGGAAGAAAAGGAATTATTTAAACATATTAAAAATAACGACGATCGTCTCAATCTAATGCTTAACAACATTGCTAATACTTTATTAAATGAACATATTTCAATTGACGACACTCTTTTGCGAAGGCAGTCAACGGTTTTACTAACGACAACGGTTGGCTATGTTGAAGAACTTATCGACATCATGCAAGGTGAACAATCAAGATCTGTTAAAAATGCAAATAGCAGCCTTAACCAAACGATCATTATTCTCTTTTTAGCCGGTATTATTGCACTTATTTCAGGATCAATTTTTATTTTCTTAATAAGCCGTCATATTACGCGGAATTTAAATAATATTGTTCAAACGACAACAAATATTTCACAAGGAAAATTAAATGTTCCGGAAATTACTTATCGTGGTAAAGATGAAATTGGTCAATTAGCGGCATCTGTAAATACGATGAGACGTAATATTCATAACATACTACTTAAAGTTGCTGGGGCTTCACAAGCTGTTGCGGCAAGTAGTGAAGAATTAACACAATCAGCAAATGAAGTTAAAGAAGGAAGCGAACAAATAACGGTAACGATGGAAGAGCTTGCATCAGGTTCTGAAACACAAGCAAATAGTGCTGTTGATTTATCAGAAAGTATGAATAGTTTTGTTAAGATGGTACAAGCTTCAGAAAAATATGGCTCAGATGTTGCGGCAACTTCCGACAATGTAACAAAGGCAACCCATGAAGGTACACAATTAATGAACGAAGCCATCCAACAAATGGAGCAAATTCATACAATTATGTCTGAATCTGTCACACAGGTACAAGGATTAGACCAACAATCTGAGGAGATCTCCAAGCTCGTTGCGGTCATTCAAGATATTGCTGATCAAACAAATTTACTCGCCCTTAATGCGGCTATCGAAGCTGCCCGAGCCGGGGAACATGGTAAAGGGTTTGCTGTCGTCGCTGATGAAGTGAGAAAATTAGCTGAACAAGTTGGAGCGTCCGTTACAGAAATTACCGGTATCGTTTCAAACATTCAACAAGAAACGGACCATGTTGTAGAATCACTAAATTCCGGTTACGAAGAAGTCCAAGCAGGTTCCAAACATATTACCCGCACAGGCGAAAACTTCACAGTTATTGATCAAACTGTAAGAGAAATGGTCGAAAAAATTAATTCGATTTCGGCTAACTTAAAAAATATTGCAGACAATAGCTACAGTATGAACAATTTAATTGAAGAAATTGCCTCTGTTTCTGAAGAAGCTGCTGCTGGCGTTGAAGAAGCCGCCGCATCTTCCCAACAAACAGCAAGTGCGATGGATGAAGTTTCCTACAATGCTGATGAACTAGCTGAACTTGCCGAGCAATTAAACAGTGAAATTGAAGCTTTCCAATTAAAGTAATTTAAAAAATCGCGGGATAATCCCCGCGATTTTTAATTGCCTTCATATAAAAAACAATCGGCTGTATGATCATTTACAAGACCTGCCGCCTGCATAAACGCATAACAAATCGTCGGTCCGACAAAAGTAAAGCCACGTTTTTTTAAATCTTTACTAAATATCGTTGAAAGCTCTGTATATGCAGGAACTTCTGCCGCTTCTTTCCAATGATTAATAATCGGCTGATGATCTACAAACGTCCACATATAATGACTAAAACTACCAAACTCATTTTGAATCGCTTGAAAGGCTTTTGCATTATTAATGACCGAATGAATTTTCAATTTGTTACGAATTATGCCAGCGTTATTTAACAATTGAGTAACTTTTCGGTCGTCATATTCGCTAATTATTTGCACATCAAATTTGTCAAAGGCTTGACGATAATTTTCTCGCCTTTTTAAAATCGTTAACCAATTTAAGCCAGCTTGTGCACCTTCTAATGAAAGCATTTCAAATAAATATTGGTCTTCATGTTCATAAGGCGGGTTTTCTAGCTGTGAAAAGGGAATTCCCCATTCGTTATCATGGTACTCAATGTATAAAGGGTCTTCTGTAACCCAAGCACAACGATTTTTATCCATCGTTACTCTTCGTCTCCGGTCACTAAAGGGTTATCATCATAAGATATCCAATCACTGAAACTACCAGGATATAACTTCACATTTTCATAGCCAGCCATTTTTAAAGCGACGATGTTCGGACAAGCCGATACACCTGAGCCACAGGAAACGATAATTTCATCAGTCTTTTTTAAAGATGAAAAATGTTTTTCAAGCTGTTTCGGGCTTTTCCAAAGTCCAACATCATTAAAAACTTCTTGCCAAAAGAAATTTTTCGCCCCTGGAATGTGACCTGCTTTATGGTAGAGTGGTTCTTCTTCCCCTAAATATCGCTCACGAGAACGTGAATCGATTAAAATAGCCGATTTGTTTTGTAACTTTTGTTTCAATTTATCAATATTAACGACTACATTAAGTGGTTCAGGGGAGAACTTCTTCGGCTTGCGCTTTGGAATTTCATCGGTTACATCATAACCTTTATTCACCCATTCATTTAATCCCCCATCTAAAACATAAACCGCTTTATGCCCCATATAATGGAGCATCCACCAAGCGCGTGAGGCGTACATATTATTTCCTTCATCATACACAATTACAGTCGTAATATTATCAATTCCATTTTCACCTAAAGTTTTAGCGAACGATTCTATAGATGGAAGCGGATGTGAACCACCATGTTTCTCAACTTTCCCTGATAAATGTTCTTTTAAATCGAAATATATCGCTCCGGGTATATGGCTTTCTTCATAAAGGCTTCTTCCTAAAGATGGATCATTAAGATCATAACGAGTGTCGATAATTGCTAATGTTTCATCAAACTGCATACGGTTACGTAGCCAATGGACAGACACAGTGTGCGACATAATATGACCCCTTTTCATAAATAGTTTTAATTACTATATCTACTAAAACTTATGGTACCATACGAATAAAGGAGATGACATATTTTATGAAAAATACTTTAATTGAACGATTAACAAAATATGCAAAAGTAGATACTCAATCAAACTTCGCTAGTGAAACTGTACCTTCAACACCCGGACAAATTGAACTTGCCAAGTTACTATACGAAGAATTAAAAAATATCGGCATGAGCGATGTTACTATTGATGATAATAGTTATGTAATGGCGACATTACCAGCAAACACTGATGGTGACATTCCGACGATTGGATTTTTAGCCCACTTAGATACAGCGACTGAATTTACCGGAAAAAACGTTAATCCACAAGTGATCGAAAACTACGATGGAAAGGATATCGTTTTAAATGAAGCCGAAAATATTGTCTTATCGGCAAAGGAGTTCCCTGAACTGCCTTCATATAAAGGACATACATTAATGACAACCGATGGTACGACATTACTTGGGGCAGACAATAAAGCGGGTATTGCAGAAATTATGACGGCGGTGGAATATTTAATTAACAATCCCGACATAAAACATGGAAAAATTCGCGTAGCTTTTACGCCTGATGAAGAAATTGGTCGCGGCCCACAACATTTTGATGTTGAAACATTTAATGCAACATATGCTTATACAGTTGATGGGGGACCATTAGGTGAATTGCAATATGAAAGTTTTAATGCTGCAGCAGCAAATGTAACGTTTAAAGGTAGTAGTGTTCATCCCGGAACAGCAAAGGATAAAATGGTCAACGCAGCGAAAATGGCGGCACAATTTATTTTAAAATTTCCTGATGATCAGTCGCCTGAACATACTGAAGGGTATGAGGGGTTTTATCATTTGACGACGATCCAAGGAAACGTTGATCAAACAGATGTATCATACATTATTCGTGAATTTGACAAACAAAAATTTGCCAAGAGAAAAGAAACGGTTGAGAAGTTTGTGAAAGAAATGCAAGATGAATACGGTGAAGAACGTGTCCTTTTAGATTTACACGATCAATATTATAATATGCGGGAAAAAATTGAGCCTGTCATGGAAGTTGTCGATATCGCTAAACAAGCGATGGAAAATTTACATATTAAACCAATTATCGAGCCGATCCGCGGTGGCACAGACGGTTCACAGCTTTCTTATATGGGTTTACCAACACCTAACATTTTTACCGGTGGCGAAAACTTCCACGGCCGCTACGAATATATTTCTGTTGACAATATGCAAAAAGCAACCGAAGTCATTGTTGAAATTTGCAAATTGTATGCACAAAATAAATAATAATTACTCATCAGTAACTTATAAAACTGTCACAAATTATTTTTGTGACAGTTTTATTTTTACATAAGCTTAAAGCGACAAACGACCGTAAATAAGTCATTTTTAATAAAAACATCAACTTCCCCATCCATTTTTTCCATTAAACGTTTTACAATCGTTAAACCTAATCCACCTTTATTTTTCCGACTGACATCACTCGTATAAAATCGTTGGAAAACCTTTTCTACATCAACTGACCCATTAGCAAACGTATTCGTTACCGATAAGATCGCCCAATTTTCTTCAGTAACTAATTCAAGCTCAAAGTTAGCTTTATCTCGTAAATCATGAAGAGTACTATGTTGTAAAGCATTTAAAACAATATTTTCAATAACCCGATAACTCGCCGCTTCATCTGCCATTATAATGACCGATTCACTAGTCATTTTAAACTGTGGCTCAATTGATAAATCTTGAAAATTATCATAAAAAGCGAAAGCGACTTCCTGAACGAGCTCTACTAAATTTATTTCTTTTAATGATAAAGAGTTATCACCCGCTTCAACAACCGAAAGGGCGAAAAAATTGTTAATTAATTTTTCTAAATGTTGTGCGCGTTGATTAGCAGCATTTAAATACTCCTGTTGTTTATGTGATAAATTTTCTTTATCAAGTAATTGTAAATAACCAATAGTTGCTGTTAACGGTGTTCGTAAATCGTGAGACATACTAGCAATTTCTTCTTTTAAACTATTTTCTTTACGAATTTCGCTTGCTTGAATATCCCTTTTATGTTGAATAAGATCGTTAATTTGTGAAGCGAGTTGTTCAATTGATTCGTTTTTACTAGAATAGTATACTTTTTGATAATTTTTTTCCACATGCCCCCGTTGTAATTGTTGACTAAGTATTTTTACTTCCCTTCTTAGCCAAATATATTTAAGGAAAAATATAACCGCAAACACACTTGTTATAAGTACTACATAAATCAACTCGCCTCAGCTCCTTTCATTGTTATGCAATATCTTTTCGTTGAAAAAGAACGATTCCAATAATTGTTGCAATCAACATTGTTAAACAAGCGATTATTCCAGTTTCTATAAACGAATTCATTTGTAATGCATTGTCATAGACCGAAGAAAACCTTTCAAATACCGAATATTTAGTGAGGGACTGAGCGACTTTATATTGATTGCTTAACATATTTAATCCTGAACTAAAGGCAAAATAAAACAATAATGATGTTAATAGAGATACGCCGCTATTTGTCGTAACTAATGAAAAGATCATAACGATAGATACGATACTTATAATTAATAACACGATTAATACTAATGTTTTACTTATATGAACGATTGATTGATCGCCAGGCCATTCACCAATCCCAAAGAATAACGAGCCAAACAGAGTACAAGCAAAAAGTAATACAGCAAATATGAACAATGAACTTAAAATGAAAACTATTAATTTAGCTAAATAAACTTGCCATCTCGCATAACCAGCAGATACTAAATTTTTCATCGTACCGATTGTATATTCATTCGCAATAAAAAACTCCCCTAAAACTGCTATATAGAAAAATACGAGAAACAATTCGGGTGCTTCAATCATATAAAGTAGAAAATCAGTTCCCGAAAATACAACCTCAGATTCAACTTCGACAGTTATATTGTCTATATGGTCAAGTAAGCCATATTCATCTAAAACAGCTAACATTATGACAAATCCAGCAAAAAAGATCATTAAAATATTTAGCCAAAAAAATGAACGATTACGGATAACTTTGAACATTTCAGAACGTAATAAGTTTATCATGCGCTCTCCTCCGTAACAACACGTGTAAAGTAACTTTCTAATGTATCCTTTTGTGGTGTTATTTGCTCAACGTCTATGCCTTGTTTAACAAATGTATTTACAATAAGGGCTGGTTCATCGATATAAGTATACAATTTAATAAACCCATTCGTTAAAACTTCATAAGCCATTGTCTCAAGTTCATTTTCCAAAATCGTTGTTGCTATTTCAGGTTCGTTTACTTTAATAAGCAAATATTCTCGACACTTCTCATCTAATTGAGCTGCACTTAACTCATTAATTAAACGTCCATTGTGAATAATGCCATAGTGAGTAGCTAACTGATGAACTTCACTTAAAATGTGGCTAGAAATTAAAATAGTCACACCATATTGTTCATTTAACTCTTTAAGTAATTGGCGAATTTCAACGACACCCATCGGATCTAACCCATTAATCGGTTCATCTAACAGAAGAAAATCAGGATCATTTAACAGCGCAATCGCTATTCCTAACCGTTGCCGCATTCCTAAAGAAAAGGTTTTTACCTTTTTTCGTCCCGTATCAGATAGGCCGACTTTTTTTAGCGTTCGCTCGATACAATCTTTACCAGGTATGCCCCGTTGTAACCGAATAATTTCTAGGTTTTCCCGTGCTGTTAAATTAGGAAATAACGCAGGATGTTCAATTAAAGTTCCTATTCGGCGGCGAACTTCAAGTAACTCTCGAGCATCTGTTTTACCAAAGAGTTGTAAACCTCCTTCGGTTGGATGTGTTAATCCTGCAATTAGACGGATGAATGTCGATTTACCTGCTCCATTCAAGCCGATAAAACCGTAAATATTGCCACGTTCAATGGTCATATTTACGTGATCAACGACATTCGTTCGTTTATACCGTTTCGTTAAATTTTTCGTTTGTAAAATTAATCGTCCCATAACTATGCCCCCATTTATTTATCTTAGTTACAGTATGGCAAACGATTCATAATATTTTATAAAGCAATTATTAAGAAAACCTTAAATTATTTCTTAAGTCGATAACCCATGCCCCAAATCGTTTCAATATACTCTTCCGTTGAATTTGCCTTTGACAGTTTTTGCCGCAAATGACTCATATGTACGTTAACTATATTTTCATCATCGAAGTACGGTTGTTGCCAAACCGTCTCGAAAATATTCTTTTTCGTAAACAACTTTTGGGGATGCTCCATAAATAGTTTTAGTAAATAAAATTCTCTAGCCGTTAAGTTAATTAGTTTCCCTTGAACAGTTACTTCTTTTGTCTCACGATTTAAGACAATATCTTTATATTCGATTGTTTTTGGTATCGAAAGACGTTTATATTTACGTAATTGTGCTTCAATTCTCGCAGCAACTTCTGCATTATCAAATGGTTTCGTTATATAATCATCCGCTCCAGCCCGTAACATATTCACTTTAGAATGTTGCGTTTCTTTAGCGGAAATAATGAGTATTGCAGCATCAGACGTTTCCCGAAAGGTTGCAAGAAGTTCTTCACCTGTTTTACCCGGTAACATTAAATCGAGTAAAATAACATCAAAGGACTGCTCCTTAAAATATATTAAAGCTTCCGTCCCAGAGAAAGCTTGCTTCACTTCATAACCTTCGTCTTTAACAATTTCAAAAAGTAAATTGTTAATCGCTTCATCATCTTCAACAATGAGTACTTGCACAGTCTTATTCATTAAACCACCACATTTATCTTTTTCTTTTATATTATCATAGTACAATGACTTTCAAACTTATTAAACTACTAAAGGTTATGTTCAATTAACGGAATGTTAAAACATTTAAAATTGCCTTTTTTTACGTTGAAATCAACTATTTACTTAGATACAATAAACATCATAAAGTTATTTTACAATTAAGGATGATTATATTGAATAATAAATGGACTCTAATTATCGTCACAAGTTTGCTTTCCTTTAACTTAGTTGCTTGTTCTAGTACACCAAAGAATGATGATTCTTTAAATTCAAGTGAAGCAGACGTAAATGAATTAAGTGATCAAGAAGAAAAGAAACCCTTAATTGATGCCAATCAAAAAGATCAAGGACAACAAAAAAATTCAATGGAAAAAGAGGATGAACAGGAAATCTTTTTA
>Ga0209487_1004132_pt1 | contig 11238 bp, 10 predicted proteins | sample Poulit2012_FD_187524 | JGI IMG/M metagenome (GOLD analysis project Ga0209487, IMG submission 187524) | Agricultural soil microbial communities from Georgia to study Nitrogen management - Poultry litter 2012 (SPAdes) (version 2) | ecosystem: Environmental > Terrestrial > Soil > Agricultural land... | reverse complement strand
AGAACGGTGGTCGCAGCTGGATCGAGTGGCCTGCCGGGGTACGCAGGCGTGAGGCCGCCCTGCTCGCTGAAGCCAGGGAGCGCAACGCTGCCCTGCTGGAGGAACTCCGCGTGCAGCAGTACTGGTTTTTCCGGCAGTGGCAGGCGCTGCGCCAGCGGGCTGCTGAACTTGACATCACGATCATCGGTGACCTGCCGATCTTCGTGGCGCTTGATTCGGCGGACACCTGGGCGGACCAGGAGCTGTTCGACCTCGATGACCAGGGCCAGCCGAACAGTGTGGCGGGCGTGCCACCCGATTACTTCAGCGCCACCGGCCAGCGCTGGGGCAACCCGCTGTACCTGTGGGACCTGCATGAACAGCGGGGCTTCGACTGGTGGATCCACCGGGTGCGCAGCAGCCTGCGGCTTTACGACCTGTTGCGCATCGACCACTTCCGCGGTTTCGAGGCTTACTACCGCATCCCCGCCGACGAGCCGACCGCGGTGAACGGCCAGTGGCTCAAGGGGCCCGGCCAGGCGCTGTTCACCGCGCTGGAACGGGCCCTGGGCAGCCTGCCGGTCATCGCCGAGGACCTGGGCATCATCACGCCAGAAGTCGAGGAGCTGCGGGACGCCAACGGCCTGCCGGGCATGCGGGTGCTGCAGTTCGCTTTCTCCGGCAACCCGCGCGACCCGTACCTGCCGCACAATCACGTGCCCGGCTGCGTTGTCTACACCGGCACCCATGACAACGACACGACGCGCGGCTGGTACGGCGCGGCGCCGGAGGCCGAGAAAGACCTGGTGCGCCGCTACCTCGGCTGTGATGATGAGCAGGCGCCCTGGGCGCTGCTGCGGGCCGCCTTCGCGTCGGTGGCGGACACCGCCATCGTGCCGCTCCAGGACGTGCTCGGACAGGGCAGCGAGGCGCGCATGAACACCCCGGGCCAGGCTGGCGGCAACTGGTCGTACCGCTTCGACTGGTCTGAGCCCGGTGACTGGGCGGCGCCCGTACTGCGTGAACTCGCGTTCATGTACGGGCGCCTGCCGGAAGGTTAAGTACGGAAGATGACGTCCTCGCGCTGGTAGTTGCGGTGGGCGAACAGCAGCAGGATGACGGTGTAGACGATCAGTGAACCCCAGGTGAGCAGCAGGCCCATCATGTCGCTGTCACCGCGCACGGTGTCGTACATGACGATCAGCGCGTTCACGATCGGGATCAGGTACTGAGTCACACCCAGGTCGAAGAAATCACGGAACTGCAGGGCCACGGCGGGGATGACCAGCACGAACGACAGCGGCCCCAGGTAGCTCTGCGCTTCCTTGAACGAGCGGGCGAACATGGTGATGGCGATGAGCAGTGCGGCGATGAACGCGGTGAGCAGTACGGCACTTACGACCAGTTCGCTGATGACCTGGAAGTTGACGGTCAGGCTGCCGCCCATCACTTCCGTGAAGGCGCTCGCCTCCTCACCTGAAGCCAGGTTGCGCATGAGCGCACCCCCGACCAGGTAACCGAAGATCGCAGCGAAAGCAGCCATCAGGCCGAACAGCACCGTCGCCAGCCACTTGCCCATCACCACCTCGAAGCGGCTTACCGGGCTCACCAGCAGCGACTCCATCGTGCCGCGCTCCTTCTCGCCGGCGGTCGCGTCGATCGCGGTCATCTGACCGCCCATCAGCGCCCACATGGCGATGAAGAACGGGATGAGCCAGCCGAACATGCCGCTGGCGCGCTGCTGCTCGGTGGAGGCGTCCAGCGTGACGACCGTCAGCGGCTCCAGCACCGCCGGGTCGATGCCGGCGTCACTCAGGTTGCTTCTGACCAGCTGCTCCCGGTACAGGCCGAGCGCAGTGTTCACCTTGCCGCTCGCCAGTTCGCTCTGCATGTTGCCCATCAGGCTGTACACGGTCAGGCTCGGTGCCCCGTTGTCAGCCAGCGCATCCTCGAACCCATCAGGTACGGCCAGGCCGACATCGAAATCGCCGTCACGGACCGCGGCTTCAGCGTCAGCGGTCTCCTGCAGCTCGATCAGGCTCAGCTCCAGCAGGCCCTGCAGGCTGTCGGGAAGGTTGTCGAGCCCTTCGACCGCCACCGGGGTGACGTTGACGGCTTCGCGTTCGAACAGGCCGCCGAGCAGCTGCGGCAGTCCCAGCATCATCACCGGCATCAGCACGAGCGGGATGACGATGTTGGAGATGAGTGCCCGCCGGTCACGGAACGTGGACAGTATCTCCTTCTTCGCCAGATGCCAGACAGTATCCCAGCGCATCAGGCGTTCACCCCCGACCGCACCAGCTGGAAGAACGCTCCCTCCAGGTTGGCGGCTCCGGTGCGCTCGGCGAGCTCAGCAACGCTACCCTCGGCGATCAGCTTGCCGCGGTCGATGATGGCGATGCGGTCACACAGCTCTTCGACCTCACTCATGACGTGGGTGGAGTAGATGACGGCCCGGTCACTGCTCGGGTAGTCACGCACGAAGTCGAGCACGGCGCGGCGCGCCATGACGTCCAGGCCGCTGGTGGCTTCGTCGAAGAAGATGACCGGCGGGTCGTGCAGTACCGCCCGGGCGATGACGATCTTCTGTTTCATGCCGGTGGAGAAACCGGCCGTCTGGCGGTTCAGGGTGCCGCTCAGGTCCAGCAGGTCGTCGAGTTCGCTGATGCGCTGCTCGATGCGCTGGCGGCTCATGTCGTACAGCTTGCCGAAGTAGTGCAGTACCTCGCGGCCGGTCAGCCGGTCGTACAGGCCCATGCCGCCGTTGACCACCCCGATGTTGCGGCGGATGCGGGCAGGTTCCTTGCTGATGTCCACGCCGTTGATGGTGGCGCTGCCGCCTGACGGCTCGATCAGGGTCGCGAGGATGCGCAGGGTCGTGGTCTTGCCGGCGCCGTTGGGTCCGAGTAGGCCGAACACCTCGCCGGCCTGCACCTCGAAGCTGACCCGGTCGACTGCAGTGACCTTGCCGAATCGCTTGCTGAGTTCGTTTACGGAAATCACCGGGACATTGTAGCGTCATGGAGTGCAGCTGCTGTCAGCTGGGTGCGCGGCGTATCATCAGGGACGTATGGATCGCGACCTGCTGGCCCTTGACACCCATCGGCTCCTGCCTCGGCTCCTCAGAGGAGTCGACAGCGTGAGCAGTACCACCGAGCTGGCTGGCCTCACCCTCAGCGCCCCCATCGTGCCGCTGCTGGCGGCGCCGCCCGAGACCGCACTCGGCCTGCCCGCGCTGGTACCGGCGCAGCTGCTCGCCTCTCACGGTCACCTGTTCAGCCCCGGCAGCTGCTGCGCCGTTGTGACCAACGACAGCATGGGCAGCCTGATCGAAACCGTCCGCTGGCTCGCCGACCTGCAGGTGGCAGCCGTGGTGCTGGAGCTCGCCGGACTCGCTGACACCGCACCTTACGGCGAACAGCTGTGGCAGCCGCGCAGCCGCGAGGAGCTGGCCGAACTGCGGGCAGCGGCGGGCGCACCGTTGTGGCTGTCGGGAATCAGCAGTGCCGATGACGCGGATGTGGCGCTCGAGGCAGGCGTCGATGGCGTTGTCGTCACCAGTGCCGTCGGTCGGCGCCTGGGCGGACCTGCGGTCATCGAAGTGCTGCCGGAAGTGGTCGACGCGGTCGCCGGTACGCTGAGCGTGCTTGCCGGCGGCAAGGTGCGTGACGGCATCGATGTGTTCCGGTTGCTGGCGGTCGGTGCCGACGCGGTCGTCATCGAGGGCGACCGCAACCCCAAGCAGCTGCAGGCAGAACTGCATTACGCCATGCGGCTCACCGGCTGTGCCGGCTTCGCAGACATCGGCCTGGATTCACTGTACGCGCCGCTGTTCGGGGAGTCCTGAGGTGATCGCGTTCTTAGAAGGTCAGGTGACCGAGGTGCGCGACTCGAGCGTGGTGCTCCGGGCCGGCCTCGTTGGCATCGAGGTGTTCGCGGCCAGCAGCACGCTGAGCCGCCTGAGCGTCGGGGAGTTCGTGCAGCTCCACACTCACCTGGTGGTGAAGGAGGACCTGCTGAACCTGTACGGGTTCCGCAGTCCGGATGAACTTAAGTTGTTCACCCACGTCATCACCGTCAGCGGCATCGGCCCCCGGCTCGGCCTGGCGCTGCTGTCGACCCTGCCGGTCGGTGCAGCCGCCCGGGCGATCGTCGACGGTGACGCAGCGCTGCTGGCCACCACGCCCGGCATCGGCAAACGCACCGCCGAACGACTCATCCTCGAGCTCGGTGGCCGCCTGCCCGAAGAACTGCTCAGCGAACCCGCCGGCAGGAGCACCAGCGGCAGTGCCGCCAGCGCGGTGGCGCGTGACGCGACCGAAGCGCTGCTCGCGCTCGGTTTCCGCGAGGCACAGGTACGGGCGCTCGTCGCTGAGCTCACCGCAGCCGATCCCGAAGCGGGTGCGGAAACGGTGATCCGCAAGGCGCTGGCCCGGCTGCGTTAAGCCGGCAGCAGCGAGTCAGGAGTGACGCTGGGCAGGTCGAACGCCTGGCCTACGGCGCCGTAGGTGACGTTGCCCCGGTACGTGTTCAGTCCCCCAAGCAGAGCCCGGTCACTGCGCAGCGCGTGCAGTGGATCGGCCGCCAGCTTCAGGATGTAAGGCAGCGTCTGGCTCGAGAGCGCGTTGGTGCTGGTGTTGGGCACCGCTCCCGGCATGTTCGCCACGCCGTAATGGATGACGCCGTCGATGACGTAGGTCGGATCATCGTGGGTGGTGACCCGGATCGTCTCGATGCAGCCACCCTGATCGACCGCCACGTCGACGATGACGCTGCCTTCCTTCATCTGGCTGACGAGTTCACGGGTGACGAGCCGCGGTGCCCGGGCGCCCGGGATGAGTACCGAGCCGATCAGCAGGTCGGCGCGCTGTACCGCGTCCTCGATGTTGCCGAAGTTGCTGACCAGCGTCTGGATGCGGTTGCCGAACACGTCATCCAGGTACTGCAGCCGGGCATGGTTCACGTCAAGGATGGTGACGCGGGCACCCAGGCCCAGCGCCATCTTCGCGGCATTCGTGCCGACCATACCGCCGCCCAGGATCACGACCTCGCCCGAGTTGACGCCGGGTACCCCGCCCAGCAGCAGGCCGCGGCCACCCATGAACCGGGTCAGGTGGTGCGCGCCGACCTGGACTGACATGCGGCCCGCGACCTCGCTCATCGGGGTGAGCAGCGGCAGGCTGCCGTTGGGCAGTTCGACCGTCTCGTAAGCGATGCCGGTCGTGCCCTTCTCCAGCAGCGTCTCGGTCAGGGTCCGGTCGGCCGCCAGGTGCAGGTAGGCGAACAGGATCTGGTCCTCACGCAGGTAACCGTACTCCGAGGCGGCCGGCTCCTTCACCTTCAGCACCAGCTCCTGGGCCCAGGCGTCAGCCGCGCTCGGTACGATGTCGGCCCCCGCCTGGCGGTACTCCTCGTCGCTGTAGCTGCTGCCGGCACCCGCGCCGGTTTCGACCACCACCTGATGGCCGGCACTGACGAGCGCCCGGACCGTGTTGGGGGTGGCTGCGACCCGGAACTCGTACGCCTTGATCTCTTTCGGCACTCCTATTTTCATGCGTCAATCATAGCCGCTGGGCCGCTCACTCCGACCCGGCGAACACTGCCAGCAGCTTCATGCGGCCGTCCTCGTCCGTCGCTATGGCCACCAGCTCACCGTCAGGTCCGAGCAGCTGGACGGTGCCTGCGAAGGTGAGCGGAAGCCGCTGACCGAGCCGTACCCGCCGGGCTTCCTCGGCTGACAGCCGGACGGCTGGCTGGCTCAGCACCTGCTGCGGCGTCAGTCCCGGCGCCCCGGCCAGAGCGTCGGCAGCCACCGCCTGCTCCAGGTCGACCCGGCCTGAACGCACCCGCGCCAGGCCGCTCAGGAACGCCGCTGAACCGAGCGCCTCGCCAAGGTCACGGGCGAACGAGCGGATGTAGGTGCCCGCGCTGACCTCCAGCCTGATCAGTGCACTCGGCAGTGGAGCCAGCTCCGCGGGCAGCGTGAAACTGCGGCCCGCCGGGTCAGGCTGCCAGTCCGGAGCGCTGAAGCTCGTGGGCAGCGCTGCGGCCGTCTCGGCCACGTCCAGGAGCTCGATCGAGCGGTAACCCGCAGGCCGGGCCTTAAGCTCCGTCAGCTCGCCCCGGCGGGCAGCCGCGTACGCCCGCTCGCCGCCCTGTTTCACGGCCGAGAACTGGGGCGGCACCTGTTCGCTCAGCTGCAGGAACGGTGCGAACAGCTCCGGCAGCCGCTCGCGCAGTTCAGCGACGCTCGGTACCTTATGCGCGGGTGTGAACGGCCCTTCGGCATCCAGCGTCGGACTGCTGCCACCGAAACTGACCCAGGCCAGGTACGTCTTGTCCGCCGCGGTCAGGAAGCGCGCCAGGCGCGTGTGTTCGTCGCTGAGGATGAGCAGCAGCCCGGTCGCCAGCGGATCAAGGGTGCCGGCGTGCCCGACCTTGCGCGTACCCAGCTGACGGCGGGCACTGGCCACCACGTCATGCGAGGTGGGCCCCAGCGGTTTGTCGACAGCGATGATCACCCGTGGCTCAGCCGGCGGGCGGCACGAGGCCGGGGGAGACGATCTGCAGCAACACCATGCCGAGCTGCAACACCAGCTGGGCGCTGATGACGTACAGGCCGCTGCTGCTGCGCAGGAAGCCGAGGCCGAGCAGCACCCCGATAACGAGGCTTAGCAGCACCGGCGTGCCCAGCACCAGGGCGTACAGCGCAGCGGCCAGGAACACAGCCATGTTTCCGCTGTAACGCTTCTCGAACGCAGGCAGCGCGAACGCCCGGAAGTACAGTTCACTGAACGGCAGCACAACCAGGGCCGCTACGGTCAGGCCGGACAGCCGGGACAGCTCCAGATGCCAGGCCGGGTTGAGGAGGCCGGCCGGCACGAAACGCTGCCACACGACGGCGATGACGAGCAGCAGCAACCCCCACAGCACGCCCGGCACGATCTGCCCGCCCTCGCCCAGCAGCCGTTCAGCCGCGTTCCAGCCGTGGCGGCGCACGCTGATGATGCTGCCGGCAGCAGCGACGATGCTGAAGCTGATCAGGAACACGGCCTTCGTTGCGTCCGCCTGCAGTGGCGTCAGGAACGCCAGGTAGTTGCCGGCAGCCAGCGCGCTCCACAGGGCGACGGCGAGCACGGCGACCAGCAGGGCAGTGAACAGCACCGAGTACACCTTGCCGATGCTCCACTGCAGCGGTCCATCCACCGGCTGCGCGGAGCGGTGCTGGGGGATGCGACTCTCGTTGACCAAGTGTACGGCTGCCAGCGCGACGAGCAGCAGCAGCCACAGCAGTGCGTTGCCGGCGAACAGCTGCACCAGGTTGCCCCGGCCGAGCGAGTCGCTGAGCACAGCATTGCCGTCACGGATCTCACCCAGTCCGTAATAGATCGCCGCCAGGTTGCGCAGGTCCTGCGCCTGGGCTTCCGCATCGCGACCGGCGCGCAGCACGTAGGCCGCCTCGTACTCGGCTGCTGCCGCTCTCAGCTCGCCGGCTGCCCACAGCGCCTGACCGCGCAGGGCGTGCAGCGCCGCGTCACCGCGCTGGCCTGACACGGTCCGGTACTGCTGCAGCTCCTCAGCCGCTGCTTCCGGCAGGCCCAGCTGCAGCAGCAGCCGAGCGCCAGCCAGGTAATAGCCGGCTTCCAGCGGTTCACTGGCAGCCGCCCGGCGGTAATGGCCGAGCGCGTCCTGCAGCTCACCACGGCGTTCACTGAGCCGGCCGCGCTGCTCGGACAGGCGCGCTGCCAGCGCCGCATCCGGTGCAGCAGCGAGTTCCCGCTCGGCATCATCAAGGTATCCGCTGGCGCGTGCCAGGTCGTTGCGGTCGATGGCGATGCCTGCCAGCAGTATCTGCGGCTCCGCTCCGGCGCCCCGGCCGCGCAGCTGCAGCAGCCGGTTCTCGGCTGAACCGGTCAGGCCGAGCTGCAGCTCCAGCCGGGCCAGTGCCAGCACCGTGGTGTTGTTGCCGGGTTCCAGCTCCAGGGCGTTCAGGCACGACTGCCGGGCTGACTCGAAGTCCCCGCCTGCCTCAAGCCTCAGGCACTGCTCCAGCAGCCGGCCGCTGTCGAACGCCTGGGCGAAGGTGAAGGGCAGCAGCGCGACCAGCAGCACCAGCAGCAGGGCTGCCCGGGCTCTGCCGGCCCACAGCGGGGTTCCTCGTAGTGGCTTGTGAAGTTCAAACACTCTGTACCTCGGGGCGTCCCGGCCCTCGTTGTCCTCAGGGCGGCTGCCTGCCCCTGCATACCAGAAACCGGGCTGTCAGCGCGGTTATGTTGGTCACTCCGAGCACCCTGGCTGTCGTGCCGAGGATGAAGGCTTCTTCACCGAAACCTTGGCCGGAACTGCCTGCTGAGCTGCTACGATGCGCTCATGAGAACAACTGCGAACCAGCCTTCCGTCAGGGTGGTATCCGCATGAGCCTCGCACTGCTGTTCATGAGCGCCCAGGCGCTCGCGGCCCTGCCGGCGCTGGTGAACGGCACCACCGTCATGGTGGCTGCTGATGACCTGCGCATGATCTACGCCCGTGGGGTCGTCACTGCCGACACCCTGACGTTTGATGCCCCCCTGCCTGCCGGGGTGAGCGTGCAGCTATTGTTCTACCCGCCCGCCGCAGACGACGGCGCCGAAGCCGAAGCCCGTGAGGCCGGTGCCGGACTGCATTCGGTCCGCGCCACGGTCGATGCCAGCGGCGGCGACCTGTTCGTACTCGACGGCAACGGCTCGGCCGTATCACTCAGCGACTGGCTCAGAAGCCAGCACGGGATCAGCCTGATCCTGCCGGGCGGTTGACGGCTGTGCCTGGCTCAGTGAGGACTGCTGACCGCAAGCACATCGTTGTGGTCGAGGATGACCGCGACATCGCCGACCTGCTCACTCTGGAGCTGCAGGAAGCCGGCTTCAGCGTCGAGGCGCACCTGACCGGCATGCGCGGCCTCGCGGCCGTGCGTGAACGCAACCCGGACCTGGTCGTGCTCGACCTGGGCCTGCCGGACCTGAGCGGCGCCGAGATCGCCCGCCGCATCCGCCAGACCGGTGATACCCCGATAATCATCCTGACCGCAGCTGACGACCTGAACACCAAGGTCGAGATGCTGAACGCCGGCGCTGACGATTATCTGGCAAAGCCGTTCCACACCGAGGAGCTGATCGCCCGCGTTGGTGTGCAGCTGCGCAAGCGCAACGGCCAGGCCGCCCGCGAGATCGGCAACCTGAGCATCGACGTGCTGCGCCGCCAGGTGCTGTGGGGCGACACCGAGGTGCGGCTCTCACCGCGGGAGTTCGACCTGCTCACTTACCTGAGCAGCCAGCCGGGCCGCGTCTACAGCCGCCAGGAGATCGAGCTGAACGTGTGGGGCGAGGAGCTGCCCGCCGCCTCCAACGTGGTGGACGTGCACATAGCCAATATCCGCAGCAAGCTGCGTGACGCCGGTGGTTTCGGCGTGATCAGGACGGTGCGTGGCATCGGCTACGCGGTCAAGGGCTGAGCGCAGCACAAGGCGGTACCTGCCGCTGCGCTGGCGGCTGGTGCTGCTGGTAACGCTCGCCATCGCCCTGCTGAGCGTGGCGGCGGTGCTCACCAGTTACCTGGCGGTGCGCAGCAGCCTGCTGAACGACCTGCGTGGCAGCCTGCGCGAGGACGCCCTGCGGGTCGCTGCGCTGTACGGCAGCGGCGAACCCGGCCGGGCGAACGAGAACCTGACCGGTCCCACCGGCGGCGTGACCATCAACCTGTACGACGCTGCCGGTAACTTCCTGGCGACTTCCGCCACCCGTGGACCGGACTACTCGGGTCTGATTCCCGCCGAGACGGTGCAGGCAGCCACCGCGGGACTGCTCGACTGGCAGACGCAGTCCGAAGGCCGTCAGCTGCTCGTCGCCCTGGCCCCGTTCGGGGTGGGGGTGGCAGCGGTCATCTCCGAGACCGGCTTCATCAGCAGCACGCTCAGCCAGATCGCCCAGGTGCTGACGCTGCTGGGTGTGGCCCTGGTGCTGATCGGCGCGGTCGTCGCCTGGTTCATCGCCGACCGGGTCATGCAGCCGCTGCGCTGGCTCGCCCGGCGTGCCTCCGCGCTCGGTCCCGATAACCTGCAGGAGATCGAGCACAACTTCAGCCGCGACGAGCTGGGCCTGCTGAGCGCTACCCTGAACCGGCTGATCGGCCGGCTGCGTTCCGCGCTGGACGGCCAGCGTCAGTTCCTGCTCGAGACGAGTCACGAGCTGCGCACCCCACTGACCAGCCTGCAGGGCTTCCTGGACCGCGCGTTGCGCCGTGGTGGGGCAGAGGTGCAGCCAGAGCTGCAGAACGCCCGCCGCATCGCCAGCAACATGACCCGGCTGGTCGAGGACCTGCTGCAGCTGACGCGCGGCGAATCAGTGGTCGAGCTGGAACCGCACCTGGTCGACCCGTACCTGGACGTCCTCAGCCAGGTCGCTGAGGAGTTCCCCGGGGTAAACGTCAGAGGTGAAGCAGGTGCACTGCTGATCGGCGATCCGGGTCGGTTGCGCCAGCTGGTCCGCAACCTGACCGCCAACGCCGTGAGGGCGGCCGGTGCCGAAGCGGTGCAGCTCGAGCTTGAACTCAAGTACGACTGCGCCCGGATAACGGTTCGGGATCACGGACCGGGTATCGCACCCGAGGAGCAGCAGCACATCTTCGACAAGTTCTGGCGCGGTACCGGCGGAGGCGCGGGACTCGGCCTGGCGATCGCGCGGCAGATCGCGGTGCAGCACGGCGGCACGATCGAACTGCGCAGCGAACCGGGCCTGACGGAGTTCACCGTGTCGCTGCCATTGCCGGTAACCGACGAAGCATCTGCTGCTGACTGAACGTCGTGCAGCACGTTCACCCTGTTACAATCCCGCTTGTATGAACGAGGCCCTGACACCCCGGCAGACGCTGCAGCGGCGTGCCATCAGAACCGTCCTTCAGGAGGCCGAAGGGCCGCTGACCCCGCAGGAGATTCTGCAGCGTGCCGGCCGTGAACTCGCCTCACTGGGCCTCGCCACCGTTTACCGCAACCTGAACTCGATGCAGTCAGCCGGCGAGGTGCATGCCGTTCACCTCCCGGGTGAGCCGGCCCGCTTCGAGCGCGTCCCGGAAAAGCACCAGCACCACTTCCGCTGTGACAGCTGCGAGACCGTGTACGCGCTGGATGAACCGTGTCCGGTGCAGTCGCTGCAGGGCGCGACCCTGCCGGGTGGCTTCCGGGTCGCGGATCATTCGCTGACGTTCTACGGCACCTGTCCGGACTGCGCG